>OLOQ01003278.1_pt1 | contig 11980 bp, 11 predicted proteins | sample 1673101 | NCBI WGS metagenome assembly OLOQ01 (sample SAMEA3136754, study PRJEB25190) | human gut metagenome | biome: human gut; feature: human-associated habitat; material: faeces | place: Austria | collected 2013 | reverse complement strand
CCCGCCATATACGGGATGCGGAGATCCGGGAAACGGACCGGGAACATCCCTACTCCGCCCTCATCAACGAGGTCATCGAAAAGGAACACATCACCCGCATGGGGTATGAGGATGAATATATGACGGCGGCGGATTTCCGCCGCTTTTCGGAGAAGCTCCACTGCGAGCTGGTCCCCGCCACGGAGCTTTTGTGGACGCTGCGTGCCGTCAAGGATCAGGCGGAGCTGGAGTGTATGATCCAGGCTCAGCGGATCGCGGAAAAAGCGCTGGCGGACATTCTCGGCGAGATCCGTCCCGGCGTTACGGAAAAGGAAATTGCCGCACTGCTGCTCTATAAAATGCTGCACTACGGCGCGGAGGACAAGTCCTTTGACCCCATCGTGGTCTCCGGGGCCAACGGCAGCCTGCCCCACGGTGTTCCCAGTGAGAAGCCCATTCAGGCCGGGGAGTTCGTCACCATGGACTTCGGCTGCAAATTCGGCGGCTACTGCTCGGATATGACCCGCACAGTGGCTGTGGGCCATGTGACGGAGGAGATGGAGACTGTTTACAACACGGTCCTCAAGGCCCAGCTTGCCGGAATCGCCGCGGCAAAGGCCGGAGTCACCGGCGCGGCGGTGGACGGCGCCGCCCGGCGGGTCATCGCGGACGCCGGATACGGTCCCTATTTTGGTCACAGCTTTGGCCACAGCGTTGGCGTGGAGATCCATGAAAATCCCAATGCTACGCCGTCCAACAGCAAGCCGCTGCCTGCCGGCGTTGTCATCAGCGCGGAGCCGGGGATCTATCTGCCGGGGAAGCTGGGCGTTCGCATTGAGGATGTGATCGTCATCACAGAACAGGGCTGTCAGAACATTACGCTGGCATCCAAGGAGCTTCTGATCCTGTAAATGGTCCGGAACTATACAAAATGGGTTGTGAGACTGTACTTTCGCACGGTCCATTTGGTGAAAGGCACTGTTGACAATTTCACGCCGGACTCTCATAATCATGAGAGAAACAGAATTTAGAAACGATCCGAAAGGAGCTGTGGAATGGACAAAGTTTACATTACCGGCCATCGCAACCCGGATACCGACTCCATCGTATCCGCCATGGCCTACGCCGCACTGAAAAACGCTCTGGGGCAGCGGCAGTACTGCGCCGCCCGCCTGGGCCAGATCAGCGATGAGACGAAAGCCGTTCTGGACAAATTCGGTGCCCAGCCGCCGGAGCTGATCAACAACGTTCGGACGCAGGTCCGGGACCTGGACTTCGATACGCCGCCCACCCTGTCTCCCGCCGCTACCATCAGCCGGGCCTGGCAGATGATGCAGGCGGACCGGATCTCCGTACTGCCTGTGGCCAATGAGGACGGTACGCTTTACGGTATGCTTTCCGCCGGTGACGTGGCCAGCTACGATATGCTGGCTGTCCGCAATTCCACGGTCAAGAACGTGCCGGTCTATAACCTGCTCTCCGTTTTGGAGGGAAAGGTCCTCAACGAGGGCGGCCAGATCCGGGATGAGATCTCCGGCGAGGTCACCATCGCCCTGCCTGCGGGACGGGAAAACCTGCTGTTTTCCTCTCCGGACAGCATCGTGGTCTGCGGCGATCAGCCGGACATGATCAAGCGGGCACTGGAGCTGCGGGTCACCTGCGTCATCGTCTGTCAGGCGGAGGTCAGCCGGGAGCTGCTGGAGCTGGACACCGATACCTGCATCATCTCCACGCCTTATGACGCGTACCGGGCAGTCCACCTGATCTGCCACTCTCTGCCTATCGAGCGCATCTGCAAGAGCCACGATCTGGTTTCCTTCCATCTGGACGATTATATCGATGACGTGCGCAATACCGTGCTGGAAAGCCGATTCCGGGCTTACCCCATTCTGGATGAAAATGAGCACGTGGTGGGAACCCTGTCCCGATTCCATCTGCTGCGTCCCCGGCGCAAGCGGGTAATTCTGGTGGACCACAACGAAAAGGCCCAGTCTGTGCCCGGTCTGGATCAGGCGGACATTCTGGAGATCGTGGACCACCACCGTCTGGCGGATATTGAGACCAACAATCCTATTTATGTCCGGAATGAGCCGGTGGGCAGTTCTACCACCATCGTTGCGGATATGTATCAGGAAAAGGGTCTGATGCCCTCTGCCAAAATGGCGGGCCTCATGGCTGCCGCCATCGTGTCGGATACGGTCATGTTCAAATCTCCCACCTGCACCCAGCGGGATATCGACATTGCCAACCGGATGTCCCGTATTGCCAATGTCTCTCTGGAAGAGCTGGGGCAGACCATTTTCTCCGCCGCTACCGGTGAGGACAAGAGCGCTGAGTCCATTATCCGCACCGACTACAAGGAATTTCACATTGGCGGTCACAATCTGGCGGTGAGCCAGATCACCTGTCTGGATTCCGATCGTCTTATGGCCCGGAAAGAGGAATTCCTCGCCACGATGGAGACCATCCGTAAGAAGAACGGTCTGGACATTGTGCTGCTGATGATCACGAACGTATTGGTGGAAGGCTCCTATCTGCTGTATTCCGGAGATACGGAGACCATCCGGCAGGCATTCAATATCACCGGCGAGGAAAAGAACTGCGTGTTCCTGTCCAAGATCATGAGCAGGAAAAAGCAAATTATCCCGTCCCTCTCCGCTCTGTGGGGCTGAGAAACGCCGAATACAGACAAAACACCTCCGCGTGGATTTTCCACGCGGAGGTGTTTTTGCGCGCTAAACTGCCGAAATAGCGAGAAATAGCAAAAAGGCCCCCGGCGTGTCTTGTAAGACACGCCGGGGGAGTCTTTCGATAAGATGGTAGATTTTCCGCGATAGTAAGGTAGGGCAGCCGTTAGCGGCTGTGCCGCTTTACGGATGCCGCATACCCCTTGCGGGTGAAGAGTGTGCGCGGGAAACCCAAGAAGGGTGTCCTGCGCTATTTAAATTAAATATTTTCAGAACTTTACAAAAGCTCTGAAAATATTGGCAGTAGGGCGAAAAGACCTTCCCGCCCTACTGTCTCCGGCGTGTCTTGCAGGACACGCCGGGGCAAGATCTGTCTTATCAGACTTACTTCATCAATCCGCACACCAGATCCGTGTAGCCGGAGGGATCGTCCAGCGGCAGTCCCGCGATCAGCAGCGCCTGATCGTACAGCAGCTTGGCGTAGGTTTTGGCCTTTTCCGGGTCGGCGGTCACGGCGTTCTCCAGAGCGGTGAAGGCCGGGTGCTCCGTGTTCAGCTCCAGAATCCGCTGGGCCTTGATGCTGCTGTCAGGCTGCATGAGCTGGAAATACTTCTCCATCTCAAAGCTCAGGCCCTCGCCGGCGGTGAGACATACAGGGTGCGATTTCAGCCGTGTGGAGGGTTTCACCTCTGCCACCGCGTCGCCCAGCGTCTCCTTCACGAAGGCAAACACATCCTTATGGGTGTCGGCCTCCTCTTTAGCCTTTTCCTGAGCGGACTCGTCGGATGCACCGTCCATGGCGGAGCGGAACTCCTTGTCCTTGTAGCTCCGCAGGGTCTGGGCCACGAACTCGTCCACTTCCTCTGTGAAGTAGAGGATCTCCACCCCCTGATCCTTCAAAGCCTCCAGCTGAGGTAGCTTGTCAATCTTGTCCACGGTGTCACCGGCGGCATAATAGATGACCTTCTGATCCTCCTTCATCCGGGAGACGTACTCATCCAGCGTCACCAGCTTCTTCTCCGTGGAGGACCAGAACAACAGCAGATCCTGCAGCAGGTCCTTGTGGATGCCGTACTCGCTGACCACGCCGTATTTCAACTGGCGGCCGAAGTTCTTCCAGAAGGTTTCATAAGCCTCACGCTCGTCCTTGAGCATCTTGGCCAGTTCGCTCTTGATCTTCTTTTCCAGATTTCCGGCGATGACCTTCAGCTGGCGGTCATGCTGCAAAAGCTCCCGGGAGATGTTCAGGCTCAGATCCGGGGAATCCACCACGCCCCGGACGAACCGGAAGTGCTCCGGCAGCAGATCCGGGCACTTGTCCATAATGAGAACGCCGCTGGAATAGAGCTGCAAGCCCTTTTCGTATTCCTTGGTGTAGAAGTCGAAGGGGGTGGCGCCGGGGATGAACAGCAAGGCTTTGTAGGTCACGGCACCCTCGGCGGACACGGTGATGACCCGCTGGGGGTCCGCGAAATCGTGGAACTTCTCCCGATAGAACTCGTTATATTCCTCCGGCTTCACGTCGGCCTTTTTCCGCTGCCAGATGGGGACCATGGAGTTCAGGGTCTCCATCTCCACATAGGGTACCTCGTCCGGCTTGTCGGACATGCAGGAGGCCACCTTTTTCGTTTTCGTGACCGCCATGCGGATGGGGAAGCGGATGTAGTCGGAATACTTTTTGATCAGCTCCCGGAGCTTCCATTCTTCCAAAAACTCGCTGTAATGTTCGTCCTCGGTATCATCCTTCAGGTGCATGATGACCTCAGTGCCCGCATCGGACTTATCACATTCCGTGACGGTGTAGCCGTCGGCCCCTGAGGACTGCCACTGATAGGCGGTGTCACTGCCGAATTTCCGGGTGCGGACCGTCACCTGATCGCAGACCATGAAGGCGGAGTAGAAGCCCACGCCGAACTGACCGATCACGTCAGTGTCCTTGGTGTCATCTCCCACCTCCTGCTTGAACTTGTAGGAACCGGAGGAGGCGATGATGCCCAGATTGTTCTCCAGATCCTCCTTGTCCATACCGATGCCGTTATCCGTAACGGTGATGGTCCGGGCGTCCTTGTTGACAGACAGGTCGATCTTGAAGTCCTTCCGGGTCAGCTTCACGCTGTCATCCGTCAGAGCCTGATAGCACAGCTTGTCGCAGGCGTCGCTGGCGTTGGAGATGATCTCCCGCAGAAAAATTTCCTTATGAGTGTAAATGGAATTGATCATCAAATCCATCAGCCGCTGGGACTCGGCCTTAAATTGTTTCTTTTCCATGGTATCGAAACGCCTCCTGTATCAAATAGGGTTAGCACTCTAACCCTTTAAGTGCTAACCCTATTATGCTACCGCCGGAAAAGAAATGCAAGCGGTTTTTCAAATTTTATCACTTTTACGGCTTTGCTGCTAAATTTCCCCGGGTTTTTGTCACTTTAGCCCCTCCTCACTTCGATTGCAGGGCAAAGCTTCTCACGGTGCCGCTCACATCATAGGAGGGCAAGGGGTTGGGATCGCTGAACCAGAGATCGTAAACCTGGTCCCCTGCGGCAAAAAGGTAGTGGCTTTCGCTGCGCTGGTCGGTGACCAGGCTGACCTCCAAGTCCGCTCCGCTGCCCGCGGCGGGAGAGGCGATGTAGTCAGGGGTTCCTTCCCCCTCCTCCAAAAACTGGGACCAGAGGGTGGGCAGAACCTCCTTATAACCGGTCAGGTCGTCCCAGTCCACTTGATCCGCCCCCGGGCAGTCCAGGGTCTGGACGCCGCCCACAGGGGCGCCGTCACAGAGGAAGGAGAGTCCCCCGTCCTCCCGGGCCTGCTGGGTGCAGTCCTTGGGCAGGGTCAAGACGTAGTCCCCCATATCCACCGTGTTCCCGGCGGATGCCTCCGTCCCCTTGGGTTCCGTTTCCTGCACTGGGGCCGGTTCTTCTTGTTCCGGCTGCGTGCCGCAAGCACACAGCACCGCCAGGACCAAGGTCAGTACCGCCAGGAAGCAAACCCATTTTTGTCTCTGTTTTTTCATAGATGTTCTCCTTTCTCCTTAGGGTGGTCCATCTACTGTTCCACTTGCTTGTTAAATTCTTCTAATTTTTCCTTTCCCCTTTCTGTTTTTTTGTTGGCTTTTGTATCATACCATATCTTGCTCCCTTTTGCAACGGAATGCGTATCCTCCTCTCTATCATAACACCCTGACAAAAACCCTGCCTTGGCCAAATCGGCCAAGGCAGGGTGAGAAGGGGTCGCCCCATGTCTTACATCGTGGCCAACAGAACGCCTGTTCTGCTGTATACCTCTGTTTTCAAGTTGCACATGAAGTGCTCCACGCCAGGTTGGGGAAGGTCCAGCGCCGTGTGATAGAGCTCCAGCCCGCTGGCCAGCGTGATATGGACAAGGTAGGTGACAGGTTCCTCTTCCGTGGGCGCCACCGTAAACCTTTCCTTGAGCACGCTCCCTTCCTCCATATCACGGATACGAAGGCTATGGGAATCACACACCTGACCGTTGACCCTCTTGATGAGTTCCGCGTCAACAATCTCTTCCCGCAGAATCCCCGGCCAGGAAACGGTACATTCTATGGTGCCGGAAAAGGTGGCCGGCTCCCCTGCCGGAACGGATTTCCCCTTGCCGTAATATGTGCTCTCCACCTGCGGAAAGATCATATCCTTCGTGTTGATCACCCAGCCCAGGGACGCGGTCTGGACCGCCTGTCCAGAGGTCACCGTGACCTGAGAAATCCTGCACACTGTGTCAGCGGGGACCTCCAATTCCCCCATAAACCGGGACCCCGTCCGGGTCAAGGGGAACGCCTTCCCCTGACACGTCAGGACCACTTGAAGCTCTTCTGACTTCTCCACGGGAGAAACTTCGATGTACAGCTGGGCAGTTCCGCTTTCTGCGCAAAATGTCCCTGAGACGAAGCTGTCCTCCAGCAGGCCATTGCTTTCCCATAACAGAGCAGTGTTTCGCATCTCCTCCATTTTCTGATTGCACGTATTTTGAAATTCCATGTACTGTTTCTGCATGGTATAGTAAAGCAACACAAAACCAAGGACAAGCAATAGAATAGCGATCGAAACAGGTCGTTTCCTCATGGCTCTCCCCTCCCAAAATCCAGAACCAATCCTATGTGAAACCATACCGGTTCCTCTATACGCGTTTTCAAACGCATTCCCCTGGCCGTTATGGTCAGGGGAATGCGTTTTTTTCTGATCCATTATGAATAGAGTAAAGCGACCTCATGGGGCTCTGCCGGGCGCTGCTCCGTGCTGACCACCTGATAGTCTGGAATGACGGTTTCCCCAAGCCCTCCGGCACTGTCCGCCGGCTGGATCTCATAGTTGGTCAGCTGCAAACTGCCGTCCGGCTGCTCAACAACGGTATAAACAGCCTGTCCCTGGTAGAGATACCCCACCGGCATTCGTTCTCCGGCCTCCATTCCCGCGCATGTGTCTGTCAAAATCCCGCGAATGGCCCGCAGCGCCTCTGTGGACGGTTCCCCATTCCACAGTTCCGCGAAGGAGACATACGCATACGAGCGCAGATCATACCCAAACACCGTCTCAATCAAAGCGGCCATTGCCTGCCCTTTGTCAAGGCCCAGCGTGACACCCCCTGTCTGGATTCCGTCCTGTTCCGCATACGACACAGCCGAGCCTTTCTTCCCGGTCTCTGCCGGTTCTCCTCCCACAGCCGCCGCTCCAAAGACAACAAGGAGCCCTAAGCACAGAATCACGGCAATGATTGTCTTCTTCATGTGAATTTCTCCTTTCTTGGTCCAGTTTTCATAAATTTTGTATGTAATACTTCTGTCGTTTCCCCGTGCTATGCTGGGTTTGTGTACAGTATATCATCCCCGCAACCTTCTTTCAACAGAGCAGATGGTTTCTGTGGAAAAATTTCTGTATTTGATACTCTAAAAAATGACCGCCCGAACCATATTGATTCGGGCGATCATGGATTATTACGACTTTGAGAGTGGAACGGTATATCCGTCAATTTGAATATCCTCACTGGTTCCAATCTACTCAAGTCTCCTTTTGTCTGGTATACCTGAAAATAGAAATACCGAGCTTGTGCTTTTCAGAAACAATCTACAAATCGAAGCTGTTTCTTTTTCGCCAAAGTTTATGTCTCGATAAAATCACATTTTACTCACACAACATATATTTTAGTGCGTTGTGAGCAAGGTACCTTCCGTATACCATTCAGACAGATTGTCCTCTAATGAGATCACTTCGTAGATATCTAATTTTCCATCTTTCATTTTAAATGCAACTGCATATTTAGCATCTTTGTTTACTTCTTCTAAAACATTGTTATTTATATCGTAATAATATGCAAAGTATTCGTCATCCTCATTTTCTATGGTACTTTTTCCATAAACACGCATAACCTCCTCTTTAGAGGATCCTTTTGTAATTCCATCTTTAAGGCACCAGTTTGACGTTGATCCTGTGTTTACGACATCATCTACTGTAATCCACCGAATCATATTATCATCGTAATAAATCATCAAATGATCATCTGAAGTTTCTCCATAATATACAGATCCACTTGTTTGACTAATATGAGACTGGCCACTCGTTTCTGTCAATAAACGATCAACTTCTTGCCGTGTCATACCTAAAGAAATTTCAATATTATTCTTTTGGTTATAAAATTTATCCTCCTTTACTATTTCTTCTTCCTGAATGCCGCAGGACGACAATTCAAACAATAGAGCTACAAAAAAAAGTAGAGATGCTACTCTTTTTCCTTTCATTCATTTCACCCTTGCAAAAGACAAATAATTCGTGCCAACTGTCCCCGTCGCTAACCATATTTGATCCCAACTTGTGTTATTGTAATATAATCCAACCACACCCTGCTGCGTGCAAACTGTCCCTCCCGTAATTTCTTTTGATGTTGTTCTCCAATATGCCTCCATACCCGGATGATCGGAAATAAGTGTGCCCGGAACTAATGTAATATTATCTACATCAGAAAAAGTATTTGTGTAATCATTAATTCTACTCGTCATTTTAAGCATAAACGACGCAGTATATCTACCCCCATTATAGCCATAAGGTACCCTCATTCTTGATGATGCAGAATGATTGATGAGAAGACGCGGCATAACCCCTTCATTTACCGGATAAACAAGAGTTATCTCATTTTCCCAAATCTCATCTGCAATTGGTTCAAAATTTCCAACTTGATAATTGTATTGATGCCGTGCTAAAAAATCCTTCGTTACCTCTTTTCCGTATTTATCAAAAAGTTGACATGTTTCAAAATGCTCAAATATATCATTGACCATAATAGCCTGTGGATCACTCTCCGGTAGAGGTTCCGTAGTACTTGCCCCGACAGAAAGTGTTAAAGCCATGACAAGAGAGAGCGTCAAGAACATCAATCTAAAAATCTTTTTCATAAGTTTCTCCTTTTCTACTTTTTATAACCTATTAAAGTCGTGCTCTGACAGAAAGATTACCACTTACAACTCATTAGAATTTACCTTGACAGAAATTTCACCACACACCACATGGGACTCCCCTCCTTCCTATTTGATACCTTTCACTAAACCGCTCTTCATGACAGCGCCACATCGGACACTCGTACTCGCACTGTTCCACTCAACACACCATTGCCAACATACGACTTGTTTCCATGGGCCGGAACAGAAAATATTTTAATATCCCTCTGTATGTCCGTAATTTTTACACGCATGCTGTTACTCACCGTATTATCCACCCAGATACGGCAGGACACGTACTCCCTCGCTTGATACCAGGAGATAGCATATTACATACAATATGCGACCTGTTTTCCTCAGATACAATTCAAAATCACTTTTTGTTTTACATCGACAATATATCATTTTTATATTTATCTGTCAATAATAAATAATATGTTATTTTTTATTATAGTATATAAATAGATTAGCAAACTTCTTCAGAAAATTCAACTATTAATTTTTTATTTTTCAACCAATAGATTTTTTCATTTCGGTATCATAATTAAAATTATGATGAAAAGACGGCCTGGAGGTCACACAGATGATAAACATAGGCGAAAGAATCAAAGCATATCGTAATTCGCTGAAAATGACACAAGCCGATTTTGCATATAGATTGGGCGTAACAGGCGCTTCTGTCTCCGCCTATGAAAATGGAACAAGATTGCCCTCTTATGAGGTATTGGTAAAGCTCTCTAATATTTTGGGAGTTAGCACAGACACACTACTTGGATGCCATGATTCCGATAAAATTTTCTTGGACGTGACACAACTAACCGCAAAACAAAGAAATATTGTACAGGAAACTGTCAATGCTTTTATGGAATGCAATCAAAATAAAATGTAGCATTCATTGAAATTCTGACAAAAAACACTCGCCCCTGTCAAAGTTTGACAGGGGCGAGCGTTTTATTCTTCTATCCTTCGTACCACAGTTCCCCACCCACCTTCTCTTCGGGCAGTTCCAGACCCCCTGGTAACTCTCCAGGGTAAATTTCCCTACTTTCCCCAAAAACAGGAGTCCCCTCAAAAAAGAAGGGGCTGTTTTCCCTTCATCGCCTCAAAATAGGGAATCCCCTTGTGAGAATACCAGGCAAAGTAGATCATAATGTCCCGGGGGGCCGGCGGTTCCCGGAGATTCTTCCCCGCAATCTCGCTCAGCCGGCCCCGGTCTCCCAAATCCCAGCAGCGGGCGGCCAGCCGCTCGATGGCTCTGCCGGTGGCGCCAGGTTTCTTCTGCAGCCACACCGCCACAATGGGGTAGATGTCCTTGGTCAGGAAAATGTCCTCGGAATCCATTCGCTCCTCAAACATCCGCCGGGCAAACAGATCGGAGGCAGCCGCGAGAGGCCGAATACTTCCGCCAGCAGGGCCAAGGACGGAACGAATATCCATCTCTGTTTTTGTCATGATAAAACCACCTTTTGATTCAGATGGCTTTATCATATTATGTTATTAAGTAGTATCGGCCTTTGGCGACTTAATACGACATATTTCCCAGTTTTTCCCTTTTTACTTTACAGGGCGGTTCCTCTTTTGGGCAGGAAGAGGGAACCCACCTCCGCTTTTTCCAAGGTCAACAATTTGACTTTCCGGTCCAGCCCACCTGCGTATCCCGTCAGGCTGCCGTTGGTCCCCACCACCCGGTGGCATGGGATAAGGATGGAAATTGGATTGTGTCCCACTGCGCCCCCCACCGCCTGGGGGGACATCCGCCGGATACCCAGCTCCTCCGCCACCTGCCGGGCAATGGCGCCATAGGTCATGGTCTGCCCATACGGAATGGTGCGGAGGATGCGCCACACCGCCTTCTGAAACGCGGTTCCCACCATGTGGATGGGGATTTCCAGTTCCGGCTCCTGTCCCGCGAAGTAGAGGGCAAGCCACTGCTTCACCTGTGCAAACAGCGGAATCTCCCGCGCCACCGAGTCCGGTGCCAGGGAGCGGGCAAAGTATTTTTGTCCGACAAACCACACCCCTGTCAGGCCGGCATCGTCCGCCGCCAAAAGGAGCTCTCCCAGAGGGGATGGATACTGACTGGTATAGTGCATGGGATTCCTCCTCCACATAAAAAAGGTTACAACCGTGTTTTTTCTCATCATACCACAGGATTTCTGTCCGCGCCAGCTTGACCTTTCTTCCTGCCCAGGGTATAATTCTTCAACATAGGTGCCGGGCCTCTCATCCCGGTTCTGTCACAATTTGATTTATACGTCTATTCCCGTCCTTCTCTTCCCCCTTCATTTCTGAAAAGCGAGGTTTCTATGCGTCTGTTTCGACTCCTTCCCCTGATGCTTTTTCTCCTCCTCTGCGGTTGTCAGGGCGGCGATTCCGCCGCCGGCAGCCTTCCCGACCTGGACAAGGCGCAAGAGGTCCGCGTCATCCCCGCCGGGGAGACCGCCCTCCTCAGCGTCACCGGCGGCACCGGGGCCATCACCTGGTCCACCTCCAACGAGCACATCGCCACCGTGGCCAACGGCTCCGTCACCGGCGTGGCCGGCGGCACCGCCACCATCCCCGCCGTGGCGGGGGAGGAGACGGTGGAGTGCATCGTCACCGTCACCGGCGAGCCCTGGGTCAGCGACGCCAACCTCTCTCTGAACAAGACGGATTTCACCCTCTACTCCGACAATCCCGACGTGCAGATGGAGGTCCGGGGCACCGACAGCACGGTGGTCTGGGCCAGCGAGAACCCCGCCGTGGCCACCATCAGCGAGACCGGCGTGGTCAAGTGGGCCGGGAAGGGCACCACCAACGTCACCGCCACCGTGGACGGCGAGGCCATGACCGTGGAAGAGGCCATGGAGCAGGCCGTGGAGGCCGGCGATCTGGA
>OLOQ01003264.1_pt1 | contig 12016 bp, 15 predicted proteins | sample 1673101 | NCBI WGS metagenome assembly OLOQ01 (sample SAMEA3136754, study PRJEB25190) | human gut metagenome | biome: human gut; feature: human-associated habitat; material: faeces | place: Austria | collected 2013 | reverse complement strand
CGTAGACCGTGAGGGCGCGGTTGATGGTTTCCGTCTCGCTGACGGCCCGGGCGTCGATGATGGAGCTGTCGGCCGTCATGGCCCAGTAGATGTAAGCCTGTTCCGGCCCGGCCGTAGACCGGGACGCCGGCGCCAGTCGGATGCGCTCGCGCAGCCGGTTGTCGCCTTCCTCGGTGTAGGGCTCGCCGTCGTCGCCGCCGGCCGTCGCCGTGATGTTGGTGACGCTCTCGATGTAGGGGATCAGGTCGACGAGGGTGGTGATGGTGCCCGGGGCGTACCCGTTGTACTCGGTGCCGTTGCTGACGGCCGAGGTCGGGATCTCCACGGAGTAGGCGCCGGCCTGAAGGACGGCGATCTCGTCGGTAGCAAAGTAGTGGTCGCTGTCCGGCGTCACCTTCGTCCACTTCGGGATGATGATGTTGTTGGGCTGCGGCGTGCTCACAGAGAAGCGCATGGTCGTCTTTGCCGGGGATCCTTCCAGCCGGTGGACATCCAGCCGCTCGCCGATGGCGTCCAGAACCTCGCCCCGTGCATAGCGGAGAAGGGTCTGACGCCCGGTGTCGTCGAGGCTGTTGTAGAGGGCGACGAACACGGCCACGAGCCCCTCGCCGAAGATCCGGCGCTCGTCGCCGGGGTACAGAGGCTCGCCGGCGCCCTTTTCGAGCGCAGCGATCAGGGTATTGTAGATGGTCGTCGCGTCGGTGGTGGTGAGGTGGATGTCGTCGCCGTAGGTGTTGGTCTCGTCGCTCATGCTGTTCACCTCCTTCAGAGTGTGTTGTTGTCAATGCTGGCCCGCAGCTCGAAGTCGCCGGTCTGCGCGACCAGAGCGACCAGATCGGACGAGCTCAGGCGCACGCGGGGCTCGTAGGTTTCCACGACGAACTCCACGTCGGCGGCCAGATCGTTGGCAGCCGTCCCGCTCGGCTTGTCGATCAGGGTGCGGTCGATCCCCTTGATGCGCTCGTATGGCACCTCGCCGCGGATGGTCTTTAGGAGGTTTTGCACGCAGGTCTCGGGCGCTGCGTTGCCGCTTGCTTTCATGGGATCACCTCGCTTTAGGTCAGTTGGGTGTTGTTGGGTTTCTTTGCAGCTTTGTCGCTGCTGGATGCGCCGACGGTGATGGCGCTCAGGCGCGGGCCGACGCCGGTGGAGACTCCGGCCGGGGACGAGCTGCCCCCGTTGGAGCTGCCGGCGGTCGCCTTCTTGCTGCTGGCCTCCTCAGCGAACTCCGTCAGGTTGATGGTGATCTTGCCCTTGAGGATCCGGCCGAAGTTGTCGACCGTGGTGTCGCCGAGGCTCACGCCAGTGAGCTGAAGGTTGGCCGGGCCGAAGCGCGTGCCGCCGAGGTAGAAGGGGGCGTACTGGCCCACCAGCGCCGTCCACGACTCGTACTCACCGCGGACATCGCAGCCCACGGCGACGCCGAGATCGAAGTCGAAGCTCATGCTCTGGAGCTTGAGCGCCTTGGTCTTGGTGGCCGGGGATCCCGCCTTGTCGTCGCTGTTCTCGGTGTCCAGCTCCACGCTGGCCGAGACGCCCCATGTCTTGCCGTTCCACGATGCCATGACGGGCATGATGCTCGGCCTCCTTTCTTAGTGCGGGCCGGTTGTCTCTCCGTGCGGTGCGGTGTGGGTGTGGCTGTTCAGGCTGATGCCGCTGGCCGTGACATCGGCCGACGGTACGCTGACGCCCTTGTCCTGCACGGTGAGCGCGCCCTTCTTGATGGTGATGTCGCCGGGGACGATGCCGGGCCACTCCCCGTCCATGCGGGAGAGGATCAGGCCGGTGCCGTCCTCGAACATAGCGTAGGCGACTTCGACGCCGGGGCTCAGGTTTCCCATGTCCCCGCGCAGATACCACGGGATCGTCAGCGGCCTCGTGACGAGGCTGTCGGCGGTGCTCGGGAGCACCCGGGCGGTGGTCTTGTCGCCGTTTCTGTCGGGCTCGCCCTCGATGCTCGAGATCTTGCCCTTTTGGATCATTTGGGTGTTGCTGTTTGGCATGGTCAATATCCCTCCAGAGGCTTGCGCAGATAGAGTTTGCTCCGGGTCTTGACGTAGTCGTGCCGGATCCGGCTCACGAAGGCCGTGCCGTCCCACGAGGCGACGCCCTCGGTGGAGAGCGTCACCACGGAGCCCGCTGCATACTCGCGCAGCAGCGTCCCCGTCCAGAGCGTTGCGACGGTCGCCTCTTTGTTGGCGTCCCGGAGCAGGCCCTTGGCGAAGTGGTCGGCCTCTGCTTGGTCGGTCATGCGGAAGGGGAGGATCTTGCGCAGCACCTTGTCGCCCCCGGCCGGCGCCGAGAAGGTGCCGGTCAGGCCGCCGTTTACGGCCTCGGCCGAGCCGTAGGCGTAGGCGCCCTCGTCCCGGTACTCGAAGTCGTTGGCCGGCGTGATGGTGATGGTGTCGACGGGCTGCTGGCCCTCCATGTATGCCTCGTCGTAGACGACCAGCTTGCCGTCATAGACTAAAAAAGCCGCGCCCTCGAGGGTGCAGCGTGCCTGAAGAAAAGCGAAGTCGGGGAGGTTGTTCTGCTCGACGTAGTCGTATGTCTGGTCGGTGATGCCGTAGGTCTCGACCGTGAGGCCGTGCCGGCCGGCGAGCTCTTGGATCAGTTGCAGGAACTTGACCTTTTCCCACGACTTGCTCCTCTTGTCCTTGGTGGATTGCGGGGCCGAGTAGGCCCGCAGGGTTATGAGGCCGGACTCAGGGACGACGCTTTCGACGAACATCTTGCCCGTCTTGGCGGCGCCGTCCTCGACGGCGATGGTGTCGCCCTTCTTGGGGCTCCACCTGTCCCACAGCTCCCGGGTGTCGTTGAGCTTGAGCAGCAGCTCGTCGCTTTGCTTGTCTGCGTACATATCGTGGTAGCAGCGGTGGACGCTGATTTCGGGGTAGATGTCCGTCCCCTCGTAGATGATTTTCACAGGGCAGGCTCACCTCCTCCACGGCGGCAGGGTGTCGGGCGTCTCCACAGTCTCGACGATTGGGATCCGCACAGCCTCGCCGCCCTCGAAGATCAGCACGTCGCAGAGGTCGCGGTTGGCGTCGATGATGGTGCTCGCCATCCGCTCCTCGTTATAGGCTACCAGCGCGATGCTGTCGAAGGTGTCGCCGCCCTGCGCGGTGTAATCAATATAGCCGACTATCCGCTGTGACATAGGCGCCGCCCTCCCTTCTTGCGAGTGCTTCGAGGATGAAGTCGATGAACTCCGGCTCCAGATCCCGCAGCTTTCGGATCAGGGCGTCCTCGTCGGTGTTGCCGTCGACCTTGATCGTGGGGCTGAAGGACAGGCCGCTCAGGTCGTAGACCACGGACGTGCCCGAGCCGGAGCTGATGGGCTCATAGCTGCCCTCGTCCATGGCGCCGAGCATTTCGCCGGCGCGGGCCCAGTAGGACAGGTTTTGCGCCCTATATGCAGGGTTGAAGCTGATGACGGCCTCGGTCGGGTAGCGCGGATCCTCGCCCGCGATGGACGGGCCGCTCGTGAAGCCGCCGGTTGCGAAGCCGGAAGCCCCGCCGCCCCCGCCGCCGCCGAACAGGCCGGCGATGCTGTTGATGACGCCCGCGCCGAAGCTCACGATCTTGCCGATGACACTGGCGATGGTGCCGAGCACCGACGCGATGGGCTGAAGCAGCCCCAGCAGGGGGCTCAGGATCGGCATGATGGCATTGAGCAGCGACATCAGGGGCGGCAGCAGCGCCTCGACGATCTGCATGAGAGGGGGCACGAGGGGCATGATGACGCTGTTGACGATCTGGAGCGCGACCTCGAGCAGCGGGGTGATGACAGGCAGCAGGGCCGAGATCAGGCTGGTCAGGACGGGCAGGATCGTCGAGATGATCTGCGTCAGCATTGGCAGGATCGAGGTCAGGATGCTCACGATGGGCGGGAGGATGGCCTGCACGATCTGCATCAGCGGCGGGAGTAGCTGCTGCGCCAGCTCGAGGAGCGGCGGCAGGAAGGCCGAGATCAGCTGCGAGAGCAGCGGAAGCAGCCCGGCGGCCAGTTGCGAGACCATGGGGAGCACGGTCTGGAGGGCCTGCCCCATTCCCATGAGGAACTGCTGCACGAACGGCATACAAGCGTTGAGCGTTTCCGTGATGACGGGGGCGATGGCCTCGAAGGTCTCCCGCAGGATCGGCGCCAGAGCCGTCATGGTGTTGGCGATCATGGACGCCATCGGCAGCAGCGAGACCTCGGCCGACCTCTTGATCGCCTCGAAGGCGCTGCCGAGGTCGTTGTACTTCACGTCGTTGATCTGCTGGAGAGCGGCCGCGCCGTCGTAGGCTGCGGTCTCGATGCTCGCCAGCACCGGCAGCACGCCGGCCTCCAGATCCTCGAACTGTGTGCCGAACAGGGCCACGCCGGCCGCGTTTCGGGCGAGGGGGTCGTCCATGCTGTTGAGGGCCTCGACGGTGTCGAAGAACGCGGCCTCCGCGGTGTCTCCGCCTGCGGCGAAGGCTGCGAACATTTTGTCGGCGTTGAGGCCGAGGCTCTCGAAGGCTTCCCGGCTTGTGTCGCTGCCGTCCTTCGCTCTGATGTTGAACTCCTTGACGGCGTCGCCGACCTTGTCGATGGAGAACAGGCCGGCGTCAGCGCCCTCCACGAGGGTGCCGATGAACTGGTCGGCGCTGAGGCCGAGGGCCGCAAACTGCGGGCTGTACTCGTTCAGGGTGTCCAGCAGGTCGCCGTTTTTGTCTGCGCCGTTCTGCGCGCCCACGGCGATCAGGCCGTAGGCTTCCTCGGCGTCGATGCCGAAGTTTTTCATCAGGGCCGACGCTGCCCGGGCGCTCTCGCTGACATCGTAGTCGAACACGTCCCGCAGGTTGAAGCCGGCGGCGGTTGCTCGCTCCAGAGCTTCGCCGGTCAGGTCGCTGGCCTGCTGCGTTGCAGCCAGACCGTCGGCCACGTCGGCGAAGTCATCGCCGAGCCCTTGGGCGTAGATGTTCTTGACGCTTTCACCGAGCGCGTCCAGCTCGTCGCCGGTCGCCCCGGTTGCTGCCGAGAGCTGATTGATGGCCGTGTTGTACTCGTTGCCGAGGTCGGCCAGATACTTCCCGGCCTCCACGACCGCCTTGCCCGTTGCGACTGCGATGCCGCCCACAGCGCCGCCGACGGCCACGGCTTTCCAGTTGACGTTTTCCAGCTTGCCGGTGACATCGTCCAGCGCCTTGCCGAGTGACGGGTCAATGGTGCCGGCGAGACTTACGACGGCTTGCAGCATTTTATTTTTGGCCACTGGCGTCACCTCCTCCTATGCGGCCGGATGTGTGGGATCCTCGGCTTCGGGATCTTGGCCCGCTGCTTTTTCGCCTCCTCGGCCGCTTCGTAGTATTCGAGCAGGAAGTCGGTCAGGCGTTCCCGTCGGAGCTCTCCGACTGAGATGTGGAAGGCTCGGGAGTAGTCTCGAGTGAGCTCTCCGAGCCGCTTTGCTCTGAGGGTGCCGCCGACCTCGTTGTGGTAAAATTTCGGCCGATCCTCACCAGCTCCATGACATCGGGCCCGCTGATGCGCTCGAGGTCAGCGATGTCGATGTCGGGGTTGACGGCGGTGATCGCCATCATAGCGAGGTAGAGGTGCATGGAGTAGTCGAGCTCGGTGGCGCCGGCGCTGCCGCCCGCCTTGTGGGTGGTGGCGCGCAGCTTCAGCGCCTCGGCCTCGGCGAACATTCCCACGGTAATCGCGCCGGTGTCATAGGTCAGGGTCTTGACCTTCTTGCCGTTGATGGTGATGGGGTTGCTGAGTGTCAGCTTTTCCATGGTCGTTGTCTCCTTTCGTTGATAAAAAGAGGGACGCCGCCCACCTCGGGCGGCGCCCATCTGTTGTTACAGCACGCTGCGCAGGTCTTTGACGTAGTCCACGCCGCCGATGCGCATGATGGTGTTGAGCTGGTCGATCAGGCAGAACTCCTCGCCAGCGACGAAAACCTGATAGCGGCTCACGGCCAGCGTGACCTCGTTCTCCGAAGGGTTGCCCGGATCCACGGACAGGCCCGGGATCAGCTTCGGGACGCAGCGCATGAACGCCTTGCAGCCTTCGGTCTTGGTGGAGCCGTCGGCGTACTTGACATCCTGCGCCCATCTGACCTCCAGCGTCTTGCTCTCGAGCTGCACCATGGAGCGCAGCCCCTTGTCGATGCCGATCTTGGTGATGGCGGCCTCCATGCCTTCGATCTGGCCGGTCATGGGTGCGGTGTAGGTGCCCATCGCCTTATAATCGGCGGTCACATGGGTGACGGCCGGCAGGGTGATGGTCACGTCCTTGGCGACGAGGACGCCGTTGATGTACACGGTGTCGGCGAGGATGGGGCCCTTCAGGTCAAGCCACAGATTTGCCATTACTCGTCACCTCCTTCGTAGTAGACAGAGAAGCCGGCGTCGGTGTATGCGACGTACACGCTCGCAGACTTGAGGGGCGGGGTCGGGGTGACGGCGATGTCCCAGCGGAAGTCGCCGTTCATGATGTCGGTGGTGCTGTTCTCGCTCTCGAGGAACACGATCTGCGGCTCGCCCAGCAGCGCGCCCATGCTGACATACCCGTCGAGCTTCTCCTGCTCGCGGTTGATGATCTCGTCCTTGAGCGCCCGGGTCATGGGCTCGTCGATGCGCGGGCTCCACTCCCTCTGGAAGTCGTTGGTGATGTGCATGAGCATACGCATGGACACGTCGAAGATCGCCCGGGGATCCACGTCGGCGCCGTAGGTGTAGGCGGCGGTGTGGTCGCCCCACAGCACCCACTCGCCGCCCCATGCGACGGCCGTGCTGATGCCGTTCTGCGTCAGCTCCTTGCCCTCCTGCTGGCTGAAGCCGCGGTTGGTGGCGTTGGCCCCAAAATACTGCTTGATGATGGGGATCGCCTTGTTGCCGCAGGTCTCCATCGGCACGCTGTTGTGGCTGAAGTCGGCCCGCATGAGCTCGACCACGGCCAGCGTGCTCAGATGGTAGACGTTGCCGAGGTTGTCGATGCCCTGCGGCCAGTAGACCTTGGATCTCTCGTTGTCGAAGGCGTTGCTTTTCTTCCACGCGATGGCCTTCTCGATGGTGTCAACCGCCGTGGCACCGACCTGCGCCTCGTCGACCTCGGCCTGCCCGACCGCAGAGGATCCGCTCACAAGGGGCAGATCAGCCACGACGAAGGCGTCCCAGTGGCCGTTGATCTTCTGGCTCGCGGTGAGCATAGCGTTGTAGACCGCCGGGCTATGGCTCCATCCGGGGGCGGCAATCAGGTTGCAGACCGCGAACTGCTCAGGGTAGAGCAGCGCGATGGAACTCAGGCCGCTGTACTCGCCGCCGGCCGTCACGCCGCCGATGATGTCGTCGTCCTCGATGGCGCTGTCGTCCACCTCGTAGAAGCTGGCCGTCAGGGTGCCGGTGAGCGGGGAGTCCGCGATCAGGCTGGTGATGATGACGGTGCCCTTGGTGAAGTTATAGTCCACAGCGTAGTCGGTGCCCTCGGCGTAGTCGCCGCCATCGCTCTTGGCGATGGTCATGGTGTCGAGGATGATGGTGGAGCTCGCAAACTCGGCCCGGCCGCCCGTGAAAGAGAGCTGCTGGGTGGTCTCGGTCGCCTTGCGGTGCTTGCCCGCAGACGGGTCGAGGACGTTGATGACGTAGATGGGGCCGATGTTCCCGAGGGTGTTGTTGAAGTGCGCGTTCATGACCTCGCAGAGCGTAAAGGTGCCCCAGTCGGCCGCATAGCCGAGCTTGCGCTGCGCGTCGATCATGTTGCTGAGCTTGATGGGCTCATTGATGACGCCGGCGTCTGCGAAGCCGCGCACGAGGTTGACGGGCGCCGTGCCGACGTAGACCGGCGTGGTGCCCGCCTGCACGGCGCTCTGTGCCACAGTCTCGCCGATGTGGCCGTATGCGCCGTAGAGGTATTCGTTTGCCATCTGCTTTTCCTCCTTTGCATAAAATTAGAGCAGCCGGTCGGCTGCCCTTAAAGCAGGTGTTGGTAGTCCTTCGGCGTGCGTGTTAGGATCTCCTCGACGGCGAACTCTACCCACGCGAACCAGTAGGGGTAGAAGTCCGGGACGGCGTCCTGCTCAGACACAGGGCCGAAGGTGATGCCGTCCTCCTTCATGACGCGCAGCGAGCCGATGTACTCGGCGTTCTCGATCATGCGGAGGGCCGTGTCCACAAAATTCCATGCGTCGCGCCAGCCCTCGCCGTTTTTCTCGAAGAAGGCCGCGGCCTCCTCGTTTTGCCACTGGACGTATGCGCCGCTGCCGTCGTTTTTCGGTTTGAAGATGTCGCGCCCGTGGTAGCCGGGATCCCACGCAGAGAAGCAGAGCCGGATCTTGATGCTCCTCGAGCTCATGGTCAGGCTGTCGGTGCCCTCCACGATCTGCACGCAGACCGAGGGGATGGGGGCCGGCACCTTTGGGGGCAATCTGTCCTTCGACGGGACGAAAAGCGAGAACGCGGTCGGGTTGACCAGCTTGTAGGGGTAGGAGGCGTCGGTCGCGCTGTCGTCGGGGAGCTTGAGCTGCACCATCGGGCAGACGGTGGAGTCCAGCCACTCCCGGACGGTCTCGATGCTGTTGACTATGGACACGGCTGCACCTCCTTTACATGGTCACGGTCTGGCCGAGTGCGATGGTTGCGACGCCCATGTCCTCGCTCCAGTCGTTGACGATATACTCGCGGCCGTCGATGTTGAGCCCTTCGCCCGCCGGGCGCCGGGGCGGCAGATCCTCGACTGCTGCATACAGCATGAGGGACGACTCTGCCACGCCCAGCTCTTGCCCCCCTTGGCGTTCTTTCAGGGCGTTGTCATCCAGCACGACGGTGATGGTCTTGCCGTCGACCTTGTGCTCCTCACCGAACTCGGCGAGGTTGAGAAACACGAGGCGGCGGTCGTCAGCGACCATTTTTTTGAAGTCGAAAGCCATTAGACGGGATCTGCGGCGCCGATCTCGGGGGGCTTCTCGTCGTCGCCGTTTTGGTCGTCGCCATTCTGGCCGTCGTCGGCTGCCGCCTTCGCCTTCTCGATGGCGTCGATGATGTCAGCCTTCTTGCGCATGGCAGAGGCGTCCACGCCGTAGGCGGTCGCCACTTCCTTCAGCTCGTCGAGTTTCATGTCCTCGTCGTACTCGGGAGCGGCAGGCGTGCCGTCGGGCTCAGATGTCGCCCCGGGCTCCCGCTCCGGCTCTGCGGCCGGGGCAGGGGCCACGGGCTTCTCGTCGACGTACTTGGCGACGCCTTTCTTGACCAGACGGGCCTCGAGCTCGGGGTCGAACTTCTGAGGCCCGTCCGCGTTGGTGATGGGGACGACCTTGCGGCCGTTGTAATAGCCGAAGGTGCCCGCGATGATCTGGATCATATTCGTGCTCCTTTCCTTGGTCTTAGGCGGTGGCGGTTGTCACGGTGATCGGCACGGTGGAGTCGTCCGTCAGCGTGGCCGTGCCGCCGGTCACTTTCCCGGTGCTGTCTGCGGTGAGGGTGATGCTCTTAACAGACTTCCCGTCTGCTCCAGCGGGCCCGGTTGCGCCGGTATCGCCCTTGGCGCCGTCCGCTCCGGCAGGGCCCTGCTGGCCAGTTTCGCCGGTGTCCCCCTTGGGGCCCTGCGGGCCGGTTTCTCCGGTATCTCCCTTCGGGCCCTGCGGCCCGACCTGCTCATTTTGTACGCCGGCCTCGAGCTTGTTCAGCCTTTCGGCAGTGATGATGTCGCCATCCTTCCACACGGTAGGTGTATAAGCCATGTTTTTCACTCCTTTCCCACAATGGCTGCGCCGACCGTCCCCCTGCCGACCGCAGCGGTGTCAACAGGGGGCGTTATTCCCCCAGTACGTCGGCAACGATCCACGGGTTTTTGTTGTTAGGGATCAGCAGCGGGCGGCTGGAGATGGTCAGCGTGCGGGTGTTGCCCTCGGCGCTGGACACATACTTCGGCACGCGGCGGCCGGCGTAGGTGTGGAACTCGCCGTCGGCCTGCTCCACCTGAGACACGGCACCGTAGCAGGTGCGGCCCGCAGCGGGGGCGGTGAGGATGCACTTGCCGCTCGGGATGTAGAGCTGATCGTTGCCGTCGTCGTCGGTGTAGGTCTCGTCGTAGGAGATCACGCTGATGATGCGGCCGTTGATGTTCAGGCGGGCCATAATGGACGCGCCGGGTGCCAGCTCCTCGGGGGCGACGGATCCCAGCTCATAGCGGCGGTTGTCGAGCATTTCCTTGATGTCGGGATCCTCGACGATGACGTCGGCCACGTCGGGGGAGCATACGAGGTCAGCAGCGCGCAGGCCGCGGCGGGTCAGCATACGAGCCATTGCGCCGAGGTCGGCGCGGATCTTGGCGCCTTCTGCGTCCCACTTGATCGTCGGGGTGTAGGTGGCGGGGTTGGCGCCCTCGGAGTAGAAGCGGATCTCCATCTCGTCGCTCTTGTCGGCGTCGTCGGCGATGTGCTTCATGATGCAGCCGTTGGTCAGCATGGTCTCGGCGGCCATGGCCTCCTCACGGTTGGTAATGAGGTCGCCCAGCTCGTCAGCGTCACGCATGATGAGCACCTGCTGGCGTTGCTCAGGGGTGAGCTGAGAGTACAGGGCCTCGCCGAAGCCGCGCTTGCGCAGCTCGTCGAGGGTCAGGGTGCGACGGGGAGCCACGAAGGGCGGGGTATAACGCTCCATGGTGTAGCCCTTGCGCAGGATGGTGACGCCTCCCTTGCGGGGGGCCACGAAGGGTGCGAGCTTGCGGGTGCCGTCGCGGTACTCCACCAGCACATCCTCGGTGGCGAAGATGTCGGTCGAGTCGTTGGTCGGGAAGTATCTGTCACGCAGGAAGGTCGCCGCAGGGATGAGCTGCTGGACGGCCATGAGCAGCGTGTGGGTGTCGTAGAAGTTAAAAGGCATGATCTTGTCCTCCTTCTCTTAGTAGTCCAGCGCGTCGCTCAGCAGGATGCCGGCGTTGCGCATGATCTCCTCGTCAGCCGCGACGAGGGTGTAGGAGCCGTCGGTGGACAGCTTGTTGCGTGCGAAGTGCCCGGTGCGGTAGGCCGTAGCGGTGACGGCGGTGCCGGTTCCAGTGTCGGTCTCGTCTGCGAGGATGTAGACGGCGTTGGTCGCCACGAGGGCCGCAGCGGCCGCAGACAGCTCGCCGCCGGCCGCGCCAGTGATGACGGTGCCGCGGGCGAGTACACCCTGAGACGCTGCCAGAGTTACGGTCACGACGTCGGCGACGGGCTCGTTGGTGACGATCAGGCCGTCGTAGTCCACGGTGCCGATGTTTTCATCCAGTCTCTTGCTCATTACTTCTTACCTCCGTTCTTGGTGGTGTTGTAGATGCTGACGATGGCGTCGACCTTGGCCTTGTCGTCGGTCTCGCTGCCTTCCTCGCCTCCGTTGGGGGCGGCTCCGACCTGACCTGCGCCGGAGTCAGCATTGTCGAGGGCGGCGTCCTTCAGGTGCTTGGCGCCGAGGGCCGCCTGCTTCTGCATGGCCTTGAGCGCGAGCTGCTCAGCGGTGCAGGTGTTCTCGCCGTACTTGGCGTCCCTGACGAGCTGAGCGTTGCCCACACTGGCGGCGATGCTGTCGATGGCCTCGATGCGGGCCCGCTCCTGCGCGATGGCATTTGCGACGGCCTGCTGCTCGATCTGAGCGACGAGGTCGGGGTGCTGTGCTCTCATTTCCTCGAGAGTCATGGGCTCATCTTCCTTTCTGTTTTCGCCGCCGTTCCCGGTCGGCTTATTTCCAGCCGCCGGGGCGGCGTGGATGCTGTTGATGCGGATCGTGCTCGGGACATTATGCAGCCCCTTGATGTTGTGCCGGATGCCGGCCACGAGGAGCACCTGCTTGTCGGCGCTCACACTGACATCAGGGCCGTCGCCCTCGAGCAGGGTGTCGGCGAAGCCGTTGTCGATGGCTTCCTGCCCGACCATCCATGTCTCGCGGGTCATCATGGTGCGGAGCTGTTCGACCGCGATCCCGGTCTTGGCGTGGTAGATCTCCGCGATGGCCCGCTCGCTGGCGTCGAAGTCCTTCTGGAGCTTCTTCAGGTCTGCGAGGGTGTAGTAGTCCA
>OLOQ01003254.1_pt1 | contig 12034 bp, 8 predicted proteins | sample 1673101 | NCBI WGS metagenome assembly OLOQ01 (sample SAMEA3136754, study PRJEB25190) | human gut metagenome | biome: human gut; feature: human-associated habitat; material: faeces | place: Austria | collected 2013 | reverse complement strand
GCAAAAAAGACCTGGATCTTTTGTCACGGCTGGGGTTGGAAAGTTAATCGGATTGGGAAACCTTTAATTAAATGAAATGCTTTTTATATTCAAAAATTTAATAAAGAATTTACTGCCATATATTTTAGAACTTATATCAACAGAATAAAAAACTATATCAGTATTTGTAAAGAAGGTATCAATTAATTCAACCTTTAGTTTTTCTAAGTCTTTTGATTCACCATTGTCAACAATTTTACCAATAAATTTTCCGTCTTCATTTGAAAACCCATAAATTGTAAATGAATCTAAAACAGGATCAGAAAAATAAAGGTTAATCTTTTCCGACATTGATTCATTTATGCATTGAATATTTAACTCAATATTGTAATCATCAACAACCTTAAACTGTACTGATGAATCGTGTAAAGCATCAAAAAGAGGAATTAATAAGCTCTTATTTGAAAAACCTATATTTTTATTTGATTCCATTTTGACACCATCCATTTCTATGCAACCAGTCCCACACTTTTCTTGAAGGATTTGGTCTACCACGCCCTCTATCATGAATTGTTCCATCTCTCCTTCTTTTATATTTTACAATAATAATTAATCAAAGATAGGTAATCGTTTAACGAGTATCCTATTGTTTATCTAGTAGCCTATAAAGTTCGATATATTCGAACTAGTTAAACGATTTAAAAGAAAAAAAGCGCCGATTTCTCGACACTTCTATATCTAATATTGAATACCCTTAATTGTATCAATATGATGAAACTAACGTGGCGGAGTGACAGAGATTTGAACTCTGGCTGGACTTTCATCCACTGCTGGTTTTCGAAACCAGTCCCTTAAACCCCTTGGGTATCACTCCACAAATAATAATTATACAATTTTTATAAATGTATTACACTCTTAGTTTTCTTTGTATTTTATAAGCTAAGTTAGTTGAAATAAGTCTTTCCAAGAATCAAAGGTTATCTTCCATACTAAAGCTTATCAGTTTGTTAGAACTTATCTCTAAATTTTAAAGGTTCTAAAAACATAGCAAAAGAAAACTAATCAACCTAATAATGTAAATATTTTATGTTAAACCTTAGATGTAAGAAATTTCATATAGAAACTATCTACTTTTTTATCTATATTATTCATTGGAAACAAATTACTCCAAGGAAATATTCATCATATGCATAAGAAACTATGGGCTTTATTGCCACTAACTTTTTTGTTGATGTCTAACGCACCTGTATTAAATGCCCCCAAGGCATTTGATGGGCGTTTTTATGATTCGTCTTTGAAGATGGACTTTACTGATACAAGTAAAGAAAATATAGACAAATATTATTCTACAGTAGATAACACTTCAACAGGTTCTAGTTTTATAAATGAGCTATATTCTGTAATATCAACGGATAATCACTTTGTTAAATATGCTGATGTAAACAAGTGGTATCAAATAACAGATAGGAATTGGGAATTATCTCAACCTATTGATCCGGATACTTTTAAATTCTCAACAACAAATAATTACTATTTTACTTTACTTTACTTCAAAGATAATGAAACAAAAAACAGGCAGATAAACAATCTAGTCAACGGAAACTCCTGGACTATCGATTCTTCATTAGATCATATCGATTTTGACAATAAGAAAAAGCCAAATAAAAATATTCAAGAAGATAAAGAACATATATGGGCCAAAAGCCACGGTTTCTCACCTAGCGGAGATCCTGAAGCTGGAGCTGGAACAGACCTTCATCATTTGTTAGCAGCTGATCATCATACAAATAACATACACAATAACAACTACTACGGATACATAGACAGAGATAAACCATATAGCGAAGTTTATTGTTATTACGCTGATGGTACTACTGATTTAAGTGGATGGTCTGGAAAAGATAAAGATGGTGATGATACATTCGAACCAACTGATCAATATAAAGGCGATATAGCTAGGGCTTTACTTTATATGGGCGTTAGATACTCTAATAAACAAGAGACTAACACTAGAAGTGAGCCTTACCTCTTATTGACAGATGACAAAACACAAAAGGATGACAACGATCATTTTCATGGAGTTCATCAACATTTATCTGATTTCCTTAAATGGAATGAATTAGATCCTGTAAGTGATTATGAAATACATAGAAACAATCTTATCTATAACAATGTTCAAAAAAACAGAAATCCATTCATAGATCATCCTGAATGGGCCAGAAGAGCATACGCACCTGATACTTATAAAACAACATCAGATTTCTCTAGCCTCAAAGATTCATATAATTTGCATACAAATGACACTTTAACATTACCAGTTACATATTCGGCTAAATCGACTATCAAGGTCAGTTTTGATTCCAATTACTTATCTATGTCTGATGACAATAAGACATTCAAGGCATTAAAAGAATGTAAAGAAGGAACTACTATAAAAATAGATGAAACTACTGAAGACGAAATTATAAATCACTTCAAAACTAAGATAATAATTTGGAATGATACTGTATTAAAAACTGATTTACCAAAAAGTATTCAATTAGCTCCAGTAATAGGAAATTCAACTTCATACAAATTAGATATTAAGGTTGACAATCTCTTCCCTGAAGAAAAAATCGTACTAAAATCTGGCGATGAAACTATCGCTAAAATCTCAAACGACAACACTATAGAAGCAGTTGGATTTGGAACTACAACAATCTCAGTGTTAGTAGATAAATCTGCCAAGAAATTAGGTGAATTCAAAATTGAAGTAACTCCATCAGTCTACTTTAATTCTGAGAACATAGGAATTACTATCGGAATAATAATTGCTATAGTTATAGTCTTAGTATTAATAATCGTTCTTTCTATTGTATTTGCTAAAAAAGGAAAGAAGAAATCATCCAAGAAACCATCCAGCAAAAGCAATAAAACTAAGAAGAAAAATAACAGCAAAAAGAAGAAATAAAACTTGCTTAATAGATAACCGCTATCAATAAATACGGTTATCTATTTTTTATTTCTAACAAACATTTAAAATTATATATACGGGAGAAATTATCAATGCAATCAAAATTCAAATTACTAGCCTTAGTTCTATTATCTACCACTTTTTTCTTGACATCTTGTGGTGATTCTACTTCTAATCCTACTACACCTTCAAATCAAGTCACAGACAATTCGACAAACAAACCTTCAGTCCCATCGGTCAATACTGACAAGAAAGACACTACAACATCATCTAATAAAAAAGATGATGCAAGTTCAGATTGGTACGCATCAGAAAAAGAAATAATGAAACAAGCATTCGGATTCGATTTCGCTATTCCTTTCGCTGATGGTCTAACTGACAATCGTGAATCCTCACTCGAAAAGGATGACTCTGGAAATTTCTTCTACACTCATGATATAGATTGTGGCAATTTAACAAGTGCATATAAAAGTAAAGTGGAAGATGAAGAATATACATATGATTCGACACAAGATGGATATGATCTCTATGCATACAGTTACGATGATACAAATTTAATAGTATTGCAAATAGGTTATTCAGCTGACTATGGCTTTGAAATATATTCTTGGGTCGAATCCAATACTGATAGCAACGTGACAAAATATTCTTCATTTCCTTATGCTGATATAGCAACATTCTTTAATTTGACATCAGTTACAAATAATCAAATTCCATCATTCGATATAGCGAGCGATGAATCTTATTACGGATATACTTCAAAAAGCGAATCATCAAGTGAGTTTGTCGTTTATGGAACAATAGATTCTTCTATAACTGATAGTCAAATGGAGACTAATTATTCCAATGCTTTGAAAGCTTTAGGATATACAGTCACAGTTAAAGATGGATATTATCCTTATGCCGAAAGTGAAGTAAAAGGATTCCTGCTCAGCTTCGGATGTGATAATTCAGTGTTCTTCCTCGATATAATGAAGTATGAATCGAGCACTACTGATCCCGACACTCCATCAACTCCAGACACAACAATAAAGACAATTACAATCGACGCAAATAATTTTGATGCAAAGTATCCCGGATTCGAATCGGATTTGACTATCAGCGGGTACACATTCAAATATGACTATATAATGAATAATAATGGTGGAATTCAATTTAGAAATTTATCAAAGAGCAATTCCTACTTATTCAATTCGACTGCGATGAATTTATCTACAGTAGTATTAAATGTCGATGTAACTACAAAAGGTGATTATGTAGGTTATCCTTCTTTATATGCCTCATCTTCGATTCTATCAGCCGATAACAATGGAGCTGAAATAAAACCTGTGATAACTGATAAAACAACATATACATATACAATTCCTGAAGGATTTTCATTTTTCAAAGTGACAGGTCATAAAAACTATGCTGTGTTGTTATATTCTATGACTATCAATTTGAAATAGAATACATAATAAGATGACATTATGCCAAGATTGAGCTTGGCATTTTTATTTCAATCTTTTTTTCTTATAATAATAAAGAACATTATCTCTTTAAAAAATGAAATTCATGTTTTTTTACAAATTAAAATTTAAATATTATTTAAGGCCATACATATGGAGTTTAAAAAAGGAATTACAAAGAGATTCAATAATAGAAATACAATTAAGCGATAAACAAAGAGATATTTTAAATAGGTTAAAAGTATCCCGCCAAGCGAATGAGTGGAATTCACTATTGTCAGAAATTGAAAAACACAATAAAGATTTAAATTATTTACATTCTGAATTTGATAATTTTTCATTTGACAATATCATTAAAAATCCAGCATCTATAACAGCAGATATAATTGAAATTTATAGCAAAAACATTTCTATTCTCAATCAATATAAACATAAATCAAAAGGAAATGTCGTTTGGAAAAAGCAATTATCGACAATTGTATCTGATTATAAAACAATTCAAGAGCAATACTTGCTTTACAACAAATCTATAGAAATTAAAAATCATATATATTCAGGATATATAAATAAAGTCAAAGAAAAGGAATTAACAGAGGAACTAGAATCTCTATATAACAAAATAAAAGAATTCAATCACCTTTACTATACTTTTGATCTAAATACAAGAATACATGACATCATCGAAAAAAATAATAATGATTGGATTAAAGCCGAAATAAAAGATTCAATATTCGATAATGTAAATGGCAAATCCTTAGATAAAGAACAAAGAACAGCTATATTAAAAGATGAAAAATCTAATTTAATAATTGCAGGTGCAGGTGCAGGGAAAACATTAACTATATGTGGAAAAGTTAAATATCTATTAGAAAGAAAGAATTTATCACCAAATGACATATTACTTCTCTCATATTCGAAAAAATCAGCTGATGATCTGCAGAAAAAATATCAAATATCAATCCAAACATAACGGTCGGAACATTTCATAAAATTGGTCTTCAAATATTAACATCAATAACAAAGAAGAATTTTATAGTGGAAGATCAGTTCAATGCAATAATCGAGTCATATTTCAGGGATGAACTACCCAAAGATTTCAAGATGCTAAAATTGGTCTTTGAATATTATGCTTTATTTTTAGTGCACGACAATTACAAAGATAAAAAATATGAAAATGATGGAGATTTGTATTCAGATTTGAAAATAGAAGACTTTACAACCTTAAAATCAGAACTTAATTTAAATGCCAAAAACAGCTATTCATATGAAACGTTAAAGAAAGAAAAAGTAAAAAGCTATGAAGAATATGTTATTGCTAATTGGTACTTCATCAATGGTATAGATTATGTTTATGAGGAACCATATGCAGTCAATTTAGCAACAAATGACCATAGACAATATAAGCCTGACTTTTTTCTAAAGAAATATAGTATTTATCACGAGCATTATGGAATAAATAAAAACTTTGAAGCTACACAATATAGTAAAGAAAGAGCTAAGGAATATGTAGAAGGAATAAAATGGAAAAGAAAAGTACATTCTCTATATAAAACTAAATACTTTGAAACATATTCATATGAATTTAGTGATGGTACAATCTTTGAAAAATTAAAAGAAAACCTCAAAAAATATGGAATTCAAACACATCCCATTTCTAATATTGAAATTAAAAATGCTTTAAATTCAATTTATCACGGAAGAAAATTCGCAAGTTTTATTAGATTAATTAAATCATTTATCAATTTATATAAAGCTAGATACACCGATGAATCTCAGTTCGATAAGTTCAATTTAAGTTCAACAAATTTCTTTGAAAAGAATAGATCTTTACGATTTTTAAAGATAGCTAAATCAGTTTATTGTTATTATATAAACTGGATCAGAAAAAATAATAAAATTGATTTTGATGATATGATTCTACAATCAACCGAATTATTAAATTCGACAAACGATTTCAAATATTCATACATAATTGTCGATGAATTCCAAGACATATCATGGAGTAGAATGCAGTTTTTGAAAAAACTAATCGATCATGGCAATTCTCAATTGTTTGCTGCAGGGGATGACTGGCAATCTATATATAGATTCACAGGATCCGATATTAATATCTTTACTAACTTTAAATCTTATTTTGATGATAGTCAAATATCATTTGTTACTATGACGCATCGAAATTCCCAAGAACTTCAAGATATCATGCATGACTTCATATGTAAAAACCATTCTCAAATCGATAAACATATGAAATCTAATATCCATACAAACACTCCTATAAAAGTTATGTATTATTCAACAAATAAAAGAACTGCTTTCTTAAATATAATTAAAGAAATTTCTTCAATTTCAAATAGAGCAAATATATTGGTCTTAGGTAGAAATAACAATGATATAGATACAATTAAGGAGACAAATAATATATTACTAAAACGAGACAAGGAAAATGATGATAGTTATAAAATCATAGTAAAAGAGTATCCATATTTAAATATAAAATATAGCACTGTACATAAATCAAAAGGTCTTGAGGAAGACTATGTTGTCCTAATAAATGCTGATGATGGACTTATAGGATTTCCAAATAGAATGGATGACGATCCTATTCTAAATTTAGTTTTAAGTTCTAAAGAAAATTATCCATTCTCGGAAGAAAGAAGACTTTGGTATGTTGCTTTAACAAGAGCAAAACTTTGTACATACATAATAGCCAATAATACACATACATCCTCTTTCTTAACTGAAATACTCCAAAAATGCTCTATTATGAACGAGAAAGAACAAATAAAAGAACAAGATATTATTTATTGTCCAAGATGTAAAACTGGGAACTTATCAGAAAAATCTTATCCAGATGGAAATAGTTATTGGAAATGTTCCAATTACCCATATTGTGATTATACAATCCGAGATAAAGAAGCTTTAAGAAAAAAACATATATGTCCAATATGTGGTGACTATATGGTTTATCGTTACTCTTATAATTATAAATTCTATGGTTGTCATAATTATCCATACTGTAAACATACAGAGAGAATAAATCCTTCTAATAAAAACAAATAATCATAAATAAATAATTCAAAAACTATATAAAATTACATTCAGCTATCGAAATTTTTCCATAAATCATACTTCTTATCCCTAAATTTATAATTTTCTTAAAAAAATAAAATAAGAATCAAAAAGACTAGTCTTTTATTTCGAGACTAGTCTTTTTTTATTCAACACTTGTTATCCAACCCATCTAATTATATCTAATACGATCAGCACAACTCCAAGGACTAATAAAACGCCTAATCCAATCATCGAAGCATAAGACTTAAATTTCTTATTTGCTGGTTTTTTAGTAATAGATTCAATGATACACAATAGTAACTGCCATCCATCCAAACCCGGGAATGGAATCAAGTTCATAATCGCAATATTGACTGAAATCAAACCCCATAGGTAGAATACATAGAAAGGGCCAATAGACACAGCTTGCTCTGTAGTTCTAAACATAGAAACAATTCCACCGACATTCTGCCATCCTGATGGAGTAAATAATCCACCTATAGCTTGGAATGTTTGAACTATTCCATTGCCTTGATCATAAAAAGCCTGACCTAAAGCTCTAGCAAATGACTGACCAGTTATAGTTGGAGTTCCTTCTCCATCTATGAAACTATTTCTGTTATATGGCTTAGGCGAATAAGACATATAAGGCGATATACCCAAAGCTTCATAATGGTACAAACCTTTGGTCGCATCGCTCAACTCAGGCTTCACTTTAACTTCAATAACCTTAGAACCATCATATGACCCATCATCGTTCTTAGTCGAATACATATCGGCATAAGTAATAGTCACTGTCAATTCTTTACTATCCTTACTAGGATATAAATACAGATGAGTTTGAGAATCACCGACTGATACAACAGGCTCATAATACGTGCCAGATTCATTTCTATAATAGACTTCATCTAACATCGCATTAGAAATATCAAAGTATGTATCTACAGTATTGAAAGTTCTATTCTTTGACTGTTCGATAGCTGCTTTATCTTTGTCTGGAAGGTTAAATATCTTTTCATCAGTCCATTGATTTCCCAATCCGTCATAGATGAGAACATCATCAGGATATGCTTTCTTTATCGATACGATCCTAGTACCTGTAGTTAGACCGCTAATAGCTAAATGTGATCCAGAGGCGACAGTAATTCTATTTGTATAAACATCCTGTTGTGGGCAAAAGGCATCAGCTATGAAGCAAAGGAAGAAAGAAAGGATGACATTCATCACGATTCCAGCAATCATGATAATTGCTTGTTTTCCATGATTCACACCACTGAAGGTTCTTTCCTTTGGAACTGGTGGAATACCAGCTTCAGTCAAAGCAGCATCATCGCTTTCTCCGACCATTGCAACATATCCTCCTAAAGGAATACAGCGAATATTGACCGTGGTTTCCCATAGTGGTTTCCCTGTAGTCTTGTCTTTGGGATTTATAGATACGATTTTAGGTCCAAATCCTATAGAATATTCTTCACAATAAACTTTAAAAAGCTTAGCCATCGAAAGATGGCCAAGCTCATGAAGGCAAATGACAAAGCATAGCCCGAGTACGAAAACTATGATACTAATGAATATTTGCATAATTGCCTCCTTTTAATCTCATACAAATAATTGACTTATTATCTACCGCGGTTGAAGTTCTTTCTTCCAGTATGGAATGTTCTCTTCTTGGTAGCTCCTTGTGGTTTATCTTGACGAGCTTTGTCGAAGTGTCCACCACGATAAGAGGACTTCTTGTCTCCACCGAATGAAGACTTTCCTCTAAATGATGAATGTCTTTCCCCACCTTTGAAGGATGAATGGCCAAATGATGGCTTTTTAGATGAATAAGATTTCTTTTCCTTGTTGTCACCTTCTGAATGAGTCCTATAGGATTTATGGAATTCACCACTGGGTTTATAAGAATCATTAGATCTTGAATGGAATCCTCCATTAGACTTATGGAATGAATGTCCACCAAATTTCGAATGTCTATCATCTCTATCCTTATGATCACCATTGAATTTCTTCTCGTGATCATAATGATCACTCTTCTTATGGAAAGTATTCACTTCATGAGTGTTACGATAAGGTCTCTTTCCACGGATTCCACTTCTACCGAAGTCTTGATGATCATCCTTCTTCTTGTCCATGTAGTCTCCGAAAGATTGAACATCATTCTTACGATCATCAATCTTCTTGTCCTCTCTCTTAACATAGACTTTCTTTTCCTTGACCGCATCCTTGGCATTTCTAGGATATCCTTGCTTTTCTTTCTTAGCTTTCTCAGCTTCATGTTCTTTGAGCAAGGCTTTTTTCTTAGGATCGTTTCTCCAACGAGAAGCCTTTTTGGCCTTTCTCCTCTCGACTTCATCCTTGATTTCTTCTTCGTGTTTTCTATTAGCATCACGAATAGGTTTAGCTACTATATCGGAAGGATTGTTTCCAGCTTTCAAAGCATTAGCGTAAAGAGTGATAATCTTATCTGCTGCATCTCTAGCTTTTTCATCCAAATCCAAGACATCTTTCAATTCCTTGGGGTTATCGCTATCTCTAGTGACACTAGAAGAAACTTTTCTCAATATTGTCTCGACATCGCCGAAACGAATCTCTCCGTTTAAATAAGCATTTACAGCTTCTTCATCCACAGCATTTACAACAATTGCTGCACGAGAAGGATATTTTCCGACCAATGATAAAATGAATGTAAACATAGGATATCTGTTCTTATCGATATCCTCAGTCTTTAAATTCTTGACTGCTTCTTTATCCTCGTCAGTCAATTCATGACGTTTCTCAGTTCCAAGACTCAAAGCATATTTGATAGGTGTGAGCATAGTATTAGGAGAATATTCATAAATAGAAGTTCCGTCTTCTAAAACAACACCACCATGAATCAAAGATTCTCTATTGATAACAGCCTTGATATCCTTCAAAGGATAATGGAACAACATAGAAGCTTCGATGACTTCATAGGCTTTATTCACCATAGTAGCACTATCTACAGTGATCTTTGGTCCCATCTTCCATGTAGGATGAGCTAACACCGCTTGAATAGGAGCTGTTCCAATAGCCTTAGTAGGATAGTCTCTCAAAGCACCGCCAGAAGCTGTGATAAACAATTCTTTGACTTTCTTGTCTTGGGGAACTTCAGCTAAACATTTAGCAACTGCTACATGCTCAGAATCGATAGGAATCAACTTTCCATGACCTTGAGCTAATACCTCATTGATAAAGTTTCCACCCACGACCAAAGTTTCTTTGTTAGCTAACAAAAGAATCTTATCCTTCTTCAAAGCATGAAGTGAAGGTAAGAATCCATCAAATCCTAAAATTGAATTCAAGACAACATCAGGATTAGCCTTATCAATTATAGTTAAGTTTATAGATTTGCCAGACAAAACTTCAACTTCAGGTAAAGCTTCTTTCAAAGCTTTAGCTTTAGAATCAGCAACAATTCCAACAAATTTTATAGTTGGAAATTCTTTGACTATCTCCACCAACTTATCAACATTCTTGTTGGCTGTAATTCCTACGAGCTCATATTCACTATTATCTTTCAACAAGCTCAAAGCCTGAGTTCCTATAGAACCAGTCGCTCCTAATAAAACAATCTTTTTTGCCATACTTTAATTTTCTTTTCCTTTAAGTTTTAAATAATCCTATATTCAGTTATTAATGCTGTAAGAATGTCCAACCATTAGTAATAAATGATATCAAGATAGCTACTACAGAACAGGTGACGAATATGGAATCAAACCTATCAATTATGCCACCATGGCCAGGTAAAATAAAGCCCCAATCTTTAACATTGAAATGTCTTTTAACTGCCGAGAAGATAAATCCACCTATATTATCCATAATAGGAATAATTACACAACGGTTTGAAATTGTGTTATAATAATTAAGCTGTTCCAAAGACAGCAGGTATTGTATAACGGGTTTTCCCACCTGCCGAGGAAAGAGCCAGACTTAAGATATTTCTGTGCCTTTCTCCGGAAAAAGGGGTAAGGCACTTTTTTGTGCCAATTTTCAAGGAGGTGAAATGTTATTCAAAAACATCGTGGAACAGCTGGAAAAACTGCCAAGTCAGAAGGTTTTGGAGGCAAAGAAGCAAGTAGTTGCTGACCTTACCGATAGAATCAAGAACTCTGTTGCAGGTGTTATCGTTGATTATCACGGTATCTCTGTTGCAGACGACACAAAGCTTCGTAAAGAACTTCGTGAGGCAGGCGTACATTATACTGTTATTAAGAACACACTTATTAAGTTCGCTGCTGATAATGCAGGTCTTTCAGGTCTTGATGATGTACTTAATGGTACAACTGCTATCGCAACAAGCGAAACTGATTATGTAGCTGCTGCAAGAATTCTTGCTAAGTATGCTGATTCACACGAGAAGTTCGCTATCAAATCAGGCTATCTCGATGGCGAGGTTATCAGCCTCGATAAGATTAATAGCCTTGCTAAGCTTCCTTCAAGAGAAGTATTGCTCGCAAATGTTCTTGGTGCGTTCAACGCTCCTATCGCATCGTTTGCTCGTGCTGTCCAGGCTATTGTTGATAAGGACGGCGAACCTGCTGAAGCTGTTGAAGCTCCTGCAGAGGCTTAATTTATTTTAAAA
>OLOQ01003249.1_pt1 | contig 12042 bp, 6 predicted proteins | sample 1673101 | NCBI WGS metagenome assembly OLOQ01 (sample SAMEA3136754, study PRJEB25190) | human gut metagenome | biome: human gut; feature: human-associated habitat; material: faeces | place: Austria | collected 2013 | reverse complement strand
GAGGTTGTCTCTTCCCGGCACGACCTCTCCGTCCCGGCTCCGCCGGGCCACCTCCCCTGAAAGGGGAGGCTTCCAGCGAACGCTTCTTAACAGACCCTTAACGCGACGAAGTCTTTCCTTTATGCTATGATAAAATGGGTGAAGATCTTATGGGAAATACACAGACCAAAAAAGAACCGAAGACCCTCTGGGCGCGGCTGCGGCAGCTGTTCCCGTTTTCGTGGCGGGATCTCGGCGTGAGCCTCGGCGTTCTCGGCCTGGCGGCCATCCTCTGCGCGCTGCTGCGGATGATCGACTCGTCCGACGTCTTCGTCGCTCTGATCTTTGAGTGCGCAGTCGTCCTCGTCTCCCGCTTTACCGACGGGTATCTGTTCGGCCTGCTGGCCTCGTTCCTCGGCGTCTTCGGCGTCAACTGGATCTTTACCTACCCCTACATGCAGCTGAACTTCACCATCTCCGGCTACCCCCTGACGTTCCTCGTCATGCTGGCCGTCTCCGTCGTGGTCAGTGCGCTGACCACCCAGATCAAGCAGCAGGAAAAGCTCCGCGCCGAAGCCGAGAAGGAAAAAATGCGCGGCAATCTCCTCCGCGCCGTCTCCCACGACATCCGCACGCCCCTGACCGCCATCGTCGGCGGCATCGACGCGATCCTCGAAAACGGCGAAAAGCTCTCGCCCGAGACCCGCACGAGCCTGCTCGAAAACATGCGCGACGAATCCAACTGGCTCATCGGCGTGGTCGAAAACCTGCTCTCGGTCACGCGCATGTCCGGCGCGTCGAACATCAAAAAGGAGCTCGAGGCCGGCGAAGAGGTCCTCAGCGCCGCGGCCATGAAATTCCAGCGCCATTACCCCGCCACCCGCGTCGAGATCTCCGCCCCCGACACCCTCCTGATGATCCCCATGGACATCATCCTGATCGAGCAGGTCCTCATCAACCTCATGGAAAACGCCGTCCAGCACGGCAAGACCACCACGCAGATCTCCCTGCGCCTGACGCGCAGCGAAGATCTCGCCGTCTTCGAGGTCTCCGACGACGGGCAGGGGATCGCCCCCGCCCTGCTCCCGCACCTGTTCGACGGCTACCTCACCCGCGACCAGGAGGCCATCTCCGACAAGCGCCGCAACATGGGCATCGGCCTTTCCGTCTGCAAATCGATCGTCCAGGCCCACGGCGGCGCCATGCGCGCCAGCAACCGCCCCACCGGCGGCGCACTTCTGCAATTTACACTACCACTGGAGGAAACGAGCCATGAAGATCAAAGAAAAAGTACTCCTGATTGAGGACGAGCGCACCATCCGCGGCTTCATGCAGGCCATCCTCACCGCCAACGGCTACGACGTCCTCATGGCCGGCACCGGCGCGATGGCCAACACCATGATCTCCTCGCACTGTCCCGACCTCATCATCCTCGACCTCGGCCTGCCCGACATGGACGGCATGACCATCCTCCGCAGCGTCCGCGAATGGTCGAAGGTCCCCATCCTTGTTGTCTCCGCCCGCAGCCACGAGCGCGATAAGGTCGAGGCCCTCGACGCCGGCGCCGACGACTACCTCACCAAGCCCTTCGGCACCGAGGAGCTCCTCGCGCGCATCCGCGCCGCCATCCGCCACACCCGCACGCCCGACGGCGCAGCCGCCGTGGCCAATTCCGGCGTCTTCACCGCGGGCGACCTCACCATCGACTACGGCAAGCACCGCGTCTACATCGCCGGCCGCGACGCCGGCCTCACCCAGAACGAGTACAAGCTCGTCGCCCTCCTCGGCCTGCACGCGGGCAAGGTCCTGACCTACGACTACCTCATCAAAGAGCTCTGGGGCCCCAGCGCCCGCAGCGACAACCAGATCCTCCGCGTCAACATGGCCAACATCCGCCGCAAGATCGAAAAAAACCCCGCCCAGCCCGCCTACATCTTCACCGAATCCGGCGTCGGCTACCGCATGATCGAAGGCGATTAAAAACTGCAGGCGGCCCCGCCCGGGCCGCCTGTAAATTTTTTTTTCGCCATTCCTGAAAAAATTCATAAATCTTGTGAACCTATTGCATTTTTTCCAAAAATGTGCTACAATGGCTTATATACCGTGGCTCATATACCATGAGAAATCAAAAAATGTTAAATTCCAGTAAAACTTCTTGCGCTTGACAGCCAACTGTGCTAGAATAAGCGCGCAGGTAGTATTTGCTACATCATCCGCCCCATGAACTGCCAAAAGAGGGTACCCTCTTTTTTCCTTCTGCAGGAACTGCAGAAGGAAATTCCTGTAGGCCCCTTGGCTCCCCTTGCGAAGGGGAGCTGGCGCGCAGCGCCTGAGAGGTCATCCCCGCCGCAGCGGAAAGAAAAGGCTCCCCTATCAGGGGAGCTGTCGCCGCAGGCGACTGAGAGGTCGTCCCCCGATTGCACCCTTCCCCCTAAACCCCGGCCCCCCGGCCGTTGCACATAGAAAAACGAAAGAAGAAAACAAAAAAATTGAACCATACATAAGGAGAGAAGAAAAAATGATGAAACGAATCATAGCCCTGTTGTTGGCGCTGATCCTGACCGTCGGCCTGCTCCCGACGGTAGCGCTGGCTGCCGACGGGGAGAATCCGACGACAGATAGCGGTTCCGTGACGAAAGAGGCAAGTAAGGATAACCTGAATCTCGTCAAAACTGTCACGAAAGAGGGGGATAACTATAAGGTCACCCTTGAATCCTGGGCAACTGGCACGGTCACGAGCAGTTCCACGCCGGTTCCAATGGATATTATTCTGCTCCTGGACCAGTCTGGTTCTATGAAGAAAAATTTTACTTCGAGTTCCACGGAAACATATAATAATCTCAACAAAAAGAACAAGAAGATCTATGCGGACTATCGCAATAACTGCTACATAAAGAGTGGGAACCAATACCTGAAAGTTACTGTTACATATCAGTGGGAATTTGGCTTTTCAAATGATGTATATACTTATACGTGGAATGGAGGAAGCCATACGTCCACGGGGGGAAATAGCAAGCCTAAGATTCCTCTGTTCTATAAGTCCACAACTAATTCCTCAACAACAAGGATTGCAGCCCTGAAAACAGCAGTAAGCAGCTTTATCAATAAGGTCAACACTGAGGCCACAACGAAGAACGTTGATCATAGAGTTGCCGTGGTGGGATTTGCCAGTACGAGAAGCGATTACTATGAGAATACTGAGTTACTTTCGACCCCAGATGTGGTGAACTATGGCTCCGCAAACAATATCGATTATAGAAATGCGTTGGTCAGTGCAAAAACGAACAAGAATAAACTTGATACGGCCATTAACCGCCTTGCCGCAAGGGGCGATACCTATCCCGAGTACGGGTTTGACATGGCAAATCAGATTTTTGCCCAGTATCCGATTCAGGCTGGTGAAAATCGCCAGCGTGTAGTCATCATGTTCACGGATGGCTATCCTGCACCAGCAGGAACAGATGACTTCAATGTTCAAATGGCGAATAATGCCATCAATAACGCAAAGAGATGCAAAGATAACAATGCCAAGGTTTATACCATTGGTATTTTCGATGGGGCAGACCCGTCTGCCTCGATTGAGAACTACTCCCAGAATGGTTGGTTGAATGAGGCCGTAGCAGCAAACCGCTATATGCACTTCTCTTCTTCGAACTATCCTTCTGCGATGGCTCTGAACAATGGTGGCACAAAAGGCGAAGGCAACTTCTACTTTGCAGCTTCCAACGCAGATGCGCTGAACGATATCTTTGACACCATCAGCGAAGAAATCAGCACGGATACCACCACGCTTGACGGTTCGGCAACCATTGTCGATAACATCCCTGGGAACTTTACGATTCCTGCGGAAGCGAGCGATATCAAGGTCTATACCGCCAAATGCACAGGCAAAACAGGCGAGACGCTGTCTTGGGAAGAAAGACAGGCTTCCAATCTGAAGCCGACGACGACCACCAATACAACTACCGGTGTGAAGAGTGTTTCTGTTACTGGTTTTGACTATTCCGATGAATGGTGCGGCCTCGATGAGAACAATCAGCCGCATGGCAGCAAGCTCATCATCGAGTTTACCATTTCCCACAACAACTACGGCGGCACCCAGCCCACCAACGCCGGTGCCAGCATCAAGGATAAAGAAAACAAGGACGTTATCACGGTTGATAACCCCTCCGTCCCGGTCACGATTACCGAGCCGAGCATCACCGGCGCATCTGAAAACAAAATCTACGACGGCGAAGGCATCGATGTCATTGCAAACATCAAGGCAGCAGCCGACACACTTGTAACCGGTGCAAATATGGGCAAAAACCAGTTTGTTACCATTACTGTTGCGGTAAAAGTTGATAAAGACACGACCTATACCTATACGATTCCTGCCAATGCAGAGTTTGGCTCTTGGGGCACGACGACTCCCACGCTGACCACGGGCAAGGACGTGAACACGTACGAGTATGATCTGACCATCACTTACACAGATGCAACTCTGAAAACCGATACAACAACACCCGCGGACCCGAAAACTGCGTCCGCAAAAGCAACCTACACCATCACCCCGGCGCAGGTCACGCTGACCTCTGAGACTGCCAGCAAGGACTATGACGGCACCGCACTGACCAAGCCGAATGTTACTGTTGGCGGCGCAGGTGCAACTGTCTTCCAGAATGAAGTCACTAACATCAAGGCCAACGGCTCAGTCACTGACCCCGGCCCTGCGGTTGACAATACCATCACCTATACGCCGGGCGCAAACTTCAAGGCAACCAACTACAATATCTCCAAGACGGAAGGCAAGCTGTCGATCAACAACATTGCAGGCCCCACCAACCTGCCGACAGTCACCGTGTACTGCACTAACGGCGTAGTTAAACATCAGGATAGCATTGGAAATACGCTGAAGAACAACACCTACACAAGCGTTGTAAGCAAGAACGCGGAAAACAAATACATCTGCACGATCACCCTGACGGACAAGAACAGCTACATTAGCGACTACAATGCCTCCACTGGTGCAACGCATACGTCCGACACCACGAAAACCGACTTCACTAAGATCATCCTGCACTACGATACGGATGCGAAGGCATGGCCGACTCCTATTGTCAATTTCGCCCTCAACGTCAAGTGCGATACCCCGACCGTCAACGTCACCTACACATGGGATGGCCTCGATGAGAACGATTTTGACACAGTATATCCGGCCCCGACGAAACCCGACGATGCGACACCGAACAAGGGCAGCGACTATACCGTTGATCCTCGGTACGACAACAGTTCTATCGCAATCGGCAAGGACGGAGTCCGCTACAAGTTCAGCGGCTGGAGCTCCGCAACTTCCGGAATTGCTATCGAAGACGGCGAAATCAAGAATATCCAGACCGATGTGACCCTCACCGGCCACTGGACCAAGCTTGGCACCGGCACCTTCGACCTCAACGACAAGATCTTCAAGAGCTTCGAAAAGAAACAGGGAAGTAAAGATATTCCCGGAAGCGAATACACATTCGAAGCAACAGTGACCCGTCTGGATAAGGAGAACAATAATCAGAAGACCAACGAAGTGTACACTGGCACTGTGACTCTGAACGGCGCGACTGACGCGGCAGCTTTTGTGTTCAATAATCGGATCACGTTCCACACCGGCGACGAATACAGATTCCTTGTCGAAGAAACGCCGAATACAGTTACGACGCTGTCTTCTGACGAGCAGATTGATTATGACGATGCAGTGTATTATCTGTATGTTACTGTGTCTGACGATCTGAAGACGATCAATTACCGGTTTGACCATGTGGTTGTCATTACCAGTGCTGAAGAAGAACCCGCAGCTACTGAAAATCAGCCGATCACCTTCCACAACTATTACTACGCAGCAAAAGATCCCGGCACGTACGACATCAATTTCAGCGACCTTGTTTTCAAGGTACTGACGAAGACCGGCGACCGCTCGTTCAACGGCGCAGAATTTACTGCAAACGTCAATGGCTGGCGTGTGCACAAGATTGAGATTGCTATGGTGCGCGCTAGCGCCGGATTCGGCTTTGAACCCTTGAATTCTGTCTCTCTGAAAGCCGCGTTCCCGGCTGATATTACCTTTGAAGCAGACGGCAAAGCCTATCGGGCCTTCACGGGCGATAAGCTTACCGTCACGGAAGGTGAGTATCTGTTCCTGATCGACGAGATCAACGACGGCCAGACGAACATCACCTACGATGAAAGCAAATACTGGCTTAATTTGGGATTTGTGGAGAACGCGGAAGGTGAAGTTTCGCTCGCTGGCCAGCGCGTAAGAAAGTTCGTTGATGGCGATACCTACAAGACAGTGCTGGCACTCGAGAATAGCGAATGGAGGATTGTTGAAACTTCCATTTCCCCGGTCTACTTCGAAAACACCATCGACACCGGCAAGGATGACTACTATCCCATCATCATCCCCACCATCATTAACAAGGACACCGGGATGCTGAACAAGACCGACCACTTCGCCTACGTCATCGGCTATCCGGACGGCACCGTCCATCCCAACGGCCAGATCACCCGTGCCGAAGTCGCCACCATCTTCTTCCGCCTCCTGCGTGACGAAGTCCGCGACGGCGCCTTCGCCACCTCCAACACCTACTCCGACGTTGCCTACGGCAAGTGGTACAACAACCCCATCTCCACCATGTCCGCCCTCGGCATCATCACCGGCTACCCCGACGGCACCTTCAAGCCCAACAAGCCCATCACCCGTGCCGAGTTCGCCGCCATCGCCGCCCGCTTTGACGAGACCCAGTCCGGCAAGTCCGCCACCTTCTCCGACGTCATCGGCCACTGGGCCGCCAAGGAGATCGGCATCGCCTACTACAACGACTGGATCAAGGGCTACCCCGACGGCACCTTCAAGCCCGACCAGAACATCACCCGCGCCGAAGCCATGACCCTCATCAACCGTGTCCTTGAGCGCAAGCCCGAATCCCCGGCTGACCTGCTCACCAACATGAACAAGTGGACCGACAACATGGATACCTCCAAGTGGTACTACCTCGACGTTCAGGAAGCCACCAACAGCCACGGCTACACCCGCAAAACCTTCAACTACGAGCTCTGGCGCCAGATGCTCCCCGACCCCGACTGGTCCCGCTACGAACGCTGACCCAATCCAAAGCCCCCGGGCCCCCGCCCGGGGGCTTTCCCCATAAAACAGCTTCCCCTATGAGGGGAAGCTGTCAGCCGCAGGCTGACTGATGAGGTGGACAGCGCTTGACTTTCCCCGCGCATCCTGTATAATAAGAACCAAATATACCCGGTTTTCCCATCCGAAGACGTGTAGCGGAAGTCGTAAAAAGCTTTCCGCGAAAGAGCAACGAACCTACTCGCCCGGAGCTGTGAGGATGAGTCCTTCCCCGAATCAGCCGCCGCCCCAGCGTCAGACAGCGCTGGCCGCCCGGCTGCCTGGCCGAAAGGCCGCCATTGCGGGCCCGCCCGTGAGAAGGTAGGGGACGAACGCGGACGCAAGTCCATAGTCCAAGTCAGAAGAATCGCTGTCTTCGCCCGCAACGCGCCTGTCTGCGCTTTTGCCCGCGGAGGAGGGGAGACCTTTGCCGATAGCACGATGACTCTATCGACCGATCCGGAGCAGGGCGCCGGTCTGTTTTCGAACAGACCGGCGTTTTTTTATGCCGCGGCCCCGCCGCACCTCAGGAGGGATCCATGATGAAGAAAATCCGTAAATTCGCCGCCCTCGTCCTGACGCTCTGCGTCCTCGTCTCGCTGGCCGTCCCGTCCCTGGCCGCCTCCGGCGTCCAGAGCGAACTGCAGGGCAGCGCCGCCTATATGGTGTCCGCCGTCAAAGCGCCGGAGGTCGGCTCCATCGGCGGCGAATGGGCAATTATCGGTCTTGCTCGTTCCGGTTACGCTGTTCCCGCAAATTACTATGAAGATTACTATGCGCGCGTCGAGAAGTACGTCAAGAACTGCTCCGGTGTGCTGCATGAAAGAAAATACACCGAGTATTCCCGCGTCATCCTCGCGCTGACCGCCATTGGACGCAATCCGTCCAAGGTCGCGGGCTACAATCTTTTGACCCCGCTTGGCGATTTTGAAAAGACCATCTGGCAGGGTCTGAACGGCCCCATCTGGGCGCTCATCGCCCTCGATTCCGGCAGCTACGACATCCCGAAAAACCCCGCCGCCAAAACCCAGGCCACGCGCCAGCTCTACGTCAACGAGATCCTGAATAACCAGCTTGCTGACGGCGGCTGGAACCTCACCGGCACCGGCAATTCTGACCCCGACATGACCGCCATGGCCCTGCAGGCCCTCGCCAAATATCAGGACCAGAAATCCGTCCAGTCCGCCACCGACAAGGCCCTTACCTGGCTTTCCAAAGCCCAGGACAGCAAGGGCGGCTACGCCTCCTGGGGCACGACGAACGTCGAATCCGCTGCGCAGGTCGTCGTCGCGCTCTGTGAGCTGGGGGTTTCTCTGGATGACAGCCGCTTTGTGAAAAGCGGCCACACGCTGACGGATAATCTTCTCTCTTTCCGGCAGTCTAACGGCGGCTTCTACCACGTTCTCGACGGTTCGGACGGCAATAATCAAATGTCCTCGGAACAGGGCTTCTATGCCCTCGTCGCCATTGACCGCGCAGCGAATGGTCAAAACAGCCTGTACCGTATGGGCGACGTGACCAAGAACACCTCGAAACCCAGCACGAGCGTTAGCAAGGGCAACGTGGACGCTTCTGTGAATGTCCCCGGCGTAACCGCTCCCGGTACAACGTTCTCGGACATCAAGAATCATGCAAACAAAGCTGCTATCGAAGAACTTGCATCCCGCGGCATCATCAATGGCATGGGTAAGGGCACGTTTGCACCGAATAAGACGATGACGCGCGCGGAATTTGCTGCTATCGTCACACGCGCCCTCGGTCTGGCGGCAAAGGATACGAAAGCCTTTACGGACGTTCCCAGCTCCAAATGGTACGCCGGTTACATCGGCACGGCCAACAGCAGCGGCATCGTCAACGGCGTTGGCAGCGGCAAGTTTAACCCAGACGGCACCATCACCCGGCAGGAGGCCGCGGCTATGGTCGCAAGAGCCGCGAAGCTCTGCGGCCTCGATACCGCTATGTCCGCCGCCGCGACCAAAGACATGCTCGCCCAGTTCGGCGATTACCGGGGCGTTGCCAGTTGGGCAAAAGAACCCCTCGCGTTCTGCTATTCGGCGGGGATCCTCGACCAGAGCGACCTCAATATCGAACCCACCAAGGCCATCCTGCGCTGCGAGATCGCGCAGATGCTCTACAATATGCTGACCGCTGCGGAGCTGATCTGACATGACTTTCTGGAAGAAAAATAAACTCAAAATTATCATCCCGGCGCTGATCGTCCTCGCGCTTGCCGCGGCCTTCGTCTTTGGCGACCGGAACATGCCGCAGCCCAAAGCCCCGGCGGAGCAGCCGACCGTCGCGGCTCCGGCAGAAACACCGGAGCAGGACGCAGCGGCGGCAGACACGCCGGATAACGTTGAGACGGAGCCGGCAGAGACACCCGCTGAAACGACACCAGAGCCGTCTGACGACCCGCAGACAGACGAACCCGCGCAGCCTGATACCGAACAGCCGGAATACGTTTCGCCGGAGGAAATCCAGGCAAGCGCAACCGGCGAATATGAAGAAGTGGGCGGCATGATGATCGACACCGGCACGGGCAAGGACAAGTACCAGACCGACCCCGTCCCGGAGGGCAAACCCATCCCCGTCGAGCCGGAGGACGTGGAGATCGGCGACGCAGCATACACCTGCACGCTCTCCATCTCCTGCGCCACCATCCTTGACAATCTGGACCTCTGCGACCCGGAAAAGGTGGAGCTGGTCCCGGCCGACGGCTGGATCCTGCAGCCCATGACCGTCACCTTCTACGAGGGCGAGAGCGTCTTCAATGTCCTGCAGCGCACCTGCAAGCAGCAGAAGATCCACATGGAGTTCTCCAATACACCGATCTACAATTCCGCCTACATCGAGGGCATCCATAACCTCTATGAGTTTGACGTCGGCAACCTCTCCGGCTGGATGTACAAGGTCAACGGCTGGTTCCCGAATTACGGCTGCAGCCGCTACCAGCTCAAAGACGGCGACGTCATCGAATGGGTCTATACCTGCGACCTCGGCTACGACGTGGGCGGCGGCTACGCAACAGGCAGCGAATGAGAAACAAAGACGCCTTTTCCGGCTATCATCCGACGATCAATTTTCTGTATTTTGCGCTTGTCCTCCTGTTCTCCATGTGCCTCATGCACCCGGCCTACCTGCTGATCTCCCTGACCGGTGCACTGACCTATGATATTTATCTCAAAGGCCGGAAGTCGGCGCGCTTCGCCGTCATGGGACTTTTGCCCATGGCGGTGTTTGCTGCGCTCGTCAACCCGGCCTTTAACCATGAGGGCGCGACGATCCTGACCTATCTGCCCTCCGGCAACCCCCTGACGCTCGAATCCATGCTTTACGGCGCGGCCGCGGCTGTCATGCTGGCCAGCGTCGTGCTCTGGTTTTCGAGCTACAATGAGGTCATGACCTCTGATAAGTTCGTCTACCTCTTCGGCCGCGTCATCCCGGCGCTGTCGCTCGTTCTTTCCATGTCGCTGCGCTTTATCCCGAAGTTCAAGGCGCAGATGCAGACGGTCAGCGAAGCGCAGGCGTGTATCGGCAGAGATACGAAAAATGGAAGCGTCCTGCGCCGTGTCGGCAACGCCGTCAAGATCTTCTCCATCCTAGTCACATGGTCGCTCGAGAACGCCATTGAAACTGCGGATTCCATGCGTTCCCGCGGCTACGGCCTGCCCGGCCGCACGGCGTTCTCCATCTATCGCTTTGACGACCGGGACAAAGCTGCGCTTGCGTGGCTGATCTTCTGCGGCGCATATCTCATTTCCGGCTGGATGGCGGGTGGGACGTACTTCCGCTACTATCCAACCGTGAAAGCTGCCGCATGGACGCCGATGACCGTGAGCTTCATGTGTGTTTATCTCGCACTGGTGCTGACGCCGGTGATTCTTGATCGGAAGGAGGACAGGCAGTGGAAGTCTTTACAATCAACCATCTGAATTTTGCGTATCCGGAACAGGAAAAGAACGCGATTTCCGACCTCACACTGTCTGTCCGACCGGGGGAGTTTCTGGTGCTCTGCGGTCCCTCGGGCTGCGGCAAAAGTACGCTTCTGCGGCAGATGAAAACCGTTCTCGCCCCGCACGGCAGACGTTCCGGAGAAATTCTGTTTGAGGGCAGAAATCTTGATTCCCTTGACCAGCGCGAACAGGCCGAGAAGATCGGCTTTGTGCAGCAAAGCCCCGAAAACCAGATCGTCACCGACAAGGTCTGGCACGAGCTGGCGTTCGGCCTCGAATCCCTCGGCTATGACACGCCGACCATCCGCCGCCGCGTTGCGGAAATGGCATCGTTTTTCGGGATTCAGACGTGGTTTTATAAATCCATCACAGAGCTGTCCGGCGGCCAAAAGCAGCTCCTGAACCTCGCGTCGGTCATGGTACTCCAACCGAAAGTCCTCATCCTCGACGAACCGACGAGCCAGCTCGACCCCATTGCCGCGTCGGACTTCCTCGCCACCCTCGGCAAGATCAACCGCGAACTTGGCACGACGATCCTCCTGACCGAACACCGGCTGGAAGAAGCCTTCTCCTTCGCCTCGCGCGTGGCCGTCATGGACAAAGGAACACTCCTTTGCACCGGCACGCCCGCGGACGTAGGCGCGGAGCTGAAAGCCAGCGGCAATGCCATGTTCCTCGCCATGCCCGCCGCGATGCGCATCTGGGCGGCGACCGATTCCAAAGCACCGTGCCCCATCTCCGTCTGCGACGGCCGAAACTGGCTGCTCGATTATGCGAAAACGCATGAATTACACCCCATCTCCGAAGAAACGAAAAACACGCCGGACACGGAAACCGTTGTCTCGGCGCAGGAACTCTGGTTCAAATACGACAAAGATTTGCCCGACGTGGTCAAAGGCTTGTCCTTGGAGCTGCACAAGGGCGAATTTCTTGCGCTGCTCGGCGGCAACGGCACGGGCA
>OLOQ01003247.1_pt1 | contig 12047 bp, 5 predicted proteins | sample 1673101 | NCBI WGS metagenome assembly OLOQ01 (sample SAMEA3136754, study PRJEB25190) | human gut metagenome | biome: human gut; feature: human-associated habitat; material: faeces | place: Austria | collected 2013 | reverse complement strand
ACCGTCCCCCCGAGGGACGGTAGCCGGGGCTCCCGCAGGCAGGCACCGGAGCCGGTGCCTGCCGCATCGCTGGCGAGCGTCGAGTCCCTCGCCCAGCGCATGGACATCTTCATCGAGGACGGCGATTTCGAGGAGGCAATCGACTACGCGAACCGGGTCCTGGACGCCGACCCCAAAAACGTCGACGCGTACATGGGGCTCGCGCTCTGCGACGAGGAGGTGACCTCGAGGGAGGAGTTCTATGCCCTCGAGGAGGGCGCGCTCGACAATGACAATTTCGCCAAGGCGGTCCGCTACTCGAAAGAGGGCAGCGAGGTGAGGCACGCCCACGACGAGCTCGTCGAGCTCACGCGCAGGAAGGCCCACAAGCTTGTCCTGGACAGCAAGGTGATCTCCGACGATGAGGTAAACCGTTATTTTAACGAAAATAAGTCCTCGCTGGATATCTTTGAGGGTGGCTGGGATGCTGCTCTGAAGGGCGCCGCCTCTGGTGATTATTATTCCTTTAACACTAAGCAGCGCTATCCGGGATACCCGGGCGTTGTTTGCGCTAGTCGTGAAGCCGCGAAGTATCAGCTCGAGTCGGCGGCTTTGCAAGAAGCGTCGCTTCTTTATGCGCTCGCGGGTGAGAGCGACAAGTCGACGCGCTATTCGGGTGAATCGACGAGGCTGGCGAACAAGGCTAGAGAAGAAGATGCGAACGCTTGGGCGCGTAAGGTTGCGTATGTGGATGCGCTCCTCCTTCTCGTTCGTATACAAAAAACGATCCAGGGGGAGTGCCAGGAATACAAGGCGATTAAGAACCAGCTTTCCAGTTACGGTGAGCTCCTTGTGGCTTGCAAAGTGTATTCTTCCGATGCCTCTGAAGAGGTGATAGAGAAGAATGCTCGGCTAAAGAGGTCTATAACTGGTGTTATGAACGTTCATCCCGATCGTCTTGCTATGTACAGGGATGAAGATGCGCAATTGTCCGAGAACCTTGCGCACGCCAAGTCCTCCTTCGAGGCTCGCGATATTTGGTTTGGTGAGGCAACGCGTAAGGCAATGGGCGATGCTCGCGACGCTGTGTCGGCATGTCTGGCCGAAGCTGTCGACTCTCCCATGCTCCGCGGCATGGACGCCAGGAACGGGGCGGCCTTTGACCCGTCCGTGGACGGCGGGATGCTTGTGGATTTGGCGGCGTCCGCCGGCGACTGGGCTAGTGAACACCAGATGCGTGTGGACCAGCTCGAGACTGAGAAGAGAGATCTTAGCGCTCGCCTTGAGGCGCTCGAGAAGGATAATGCGCCCTTCGTTAAGAAAGCCAATATGAAGCAGCAGAGCGCTGCGTATGCCAAGAAAACGTTTGGTACTAAAAGTGGGATACTCCGCCTGGCTGCAATAGTTGTTGTGGCCATTATCGTCTTCAACCTTGGTAGCTGTGTGTTCGGGGCGTTCGGAGGCTCCGGTGGGTCCTCGGATTCGGTAAAAGTTGATTGCACTTCGGACTCCTCAATCCAGGAATGGCTGAGTAGTTGTGATTCTGACGGCGACGGTACCGTTACAGCGGAAGAGCTGGAAAAGGCCAATATCAGACAAATTGCGCTCGATGAGGTTGCGGACGACAGCGCTCTGAGGGCAATCAGTGGCTTGCCGATTAAGCAGGATCTGGTTGTCGGTGACATCAGCTCGCCTTCTTTTGACGGTAGGAATCTGTCTGGCATGACATCGCTTGGCGCATCGTTCTGCGAAGCCACCTCAATAGATCTCACCGCGTGCGCCAAACTCGAGACAATTAATCTCGGCATCAATACCGATGACCTTGATACGTTCAATGCTAGTGGACTGAATATGCTTGAGTACGTTGAGCTATCTTCGAAGGGCGGGGAGAGGACGGTTCAAAAGGTCGACCTCCATGGGTGCAAGAGTCTTAGGTCGTTTACGACTAGTCTGCACATTAAGGAGCTCGATATCCGCGGATGTGACGACCTTGATGTGTCATACATTGATGACGCAGACATCGACAAGATCATTAAGTAGGTTCGCTCGCTAAGCTCGGGAAGCGCGGGCACACTACTTCGTCTGAAGTAAAGGAAAGATGGCCGGATTGCGTTACTGCAGTCCGGCCTTTTTAGTGGCCGATTGCTTCCTGAGTCTTCAGTTGTCGTGTTGATGCAAAGGGTGACGACCCAAACGTCTCAATCTGTAACATCTAGGCCTGATTTTGCCGAGTTACTGTTACAGAATGAGACAAACTCTCCGGCGGCAAATCAATATCTCGATCTGTAACAGTTAGGCCGGTTTTTGGGCCGTAACTGTTACAGATTGAGATGTTTCTCCAGCAGGTTTGTTGTTTGTCTCAATCTGTAACATCTAGCAGGAAAAAAGACCTCTAACTGTTACAGATCAAGACAAACTCGCCGCCGCCCTTCGCCTCGATCTGTAAGAAAGATTCAGGCTCCCGTCATGTTGCGCAACAACTATGTCTCCTTTCTCCTTAACCTGTTCTTCAGCAAAGATATTGAAGGCCGCTGCGTGCGGTGCATGGGGGAGACGAGACATGGAGCAACCGAGACCTACGGGCAACACCGGAACAATGCTGCTGGATATGAGTTCATTTTTGGAGCACAGCCCCCAGCTGTATCTTACGGTGATCGAGGGCAGCCGCGTGCTGCTCGAGGTCGACCTGTTGAGTTTTGGTAAGCAGTATGTGTCCTTTGGTGCTTCGACGCAAAATGACATCTGCTTCGCGTCGAGCTATGGCATCGTTTCATCCCTGCACGGTTCGTTTTTGCTGCAGGGCGGTATGTGCTACATCCAAGATAACGGCTCGACCAACGGCATCTACGTCAACGGCATCAAGACGACCGCGACGCCCTTCGCGCCGGGCGATGTCGCAATCATCGGCAACATTGCATCGCGCCATTACGACAGCGTCATGCTGATGCTGAGCTACGAGGAGGCCACGTGGCGCGCCGTTGACCTCAACTCCTACAACGCGCTGTCGATCGGTCGCGCCGCGAGCAACGACTTGGTTCTGGGTACGCCTTCGGTGTCGGCTCGACATGCTGCCCTTATGCGTCTCGATGCTCAGACGTGGCAGGTCACGGACCTCAACAGCTTTAACGGTACGTATGTCGCCGGCACCTTGCTGCAAGGTAGCCGCGTTCTGCAGCGCGGCGATGTTATCCAGATTGCCAACGCCATCGCTGTCTACACCGGCGACGCGCTTGTTTGCGGTTGCGCTAATGCTGGCGTCGAGGTCGAGGCGCGTGACCTGGTGCAGATTCGCCGCGTTCGTGGCGGGTCGCGCACGACCACCGACCACGTCTCGCTGCGTATCAAACGCGGCGAGTTCGTTGCCATTCTGGGTGGCTCGGGCGCAGGCAAATCGACGCTGCTCAACGAGCTCAACGGAACCGATCCGGCTGTAAGCGGGTCGGTTCGCGTTAACGGAGTCGACCTCTACCGCAACTACGGCATCCTCAAAAACGGCATCGGTTATGTGCCGCAGCAGGATATCGTCTACGACGACCTGCGCCTTATCGATATGCTGCGCTATGCCGCGGACCTACGCATGACGCCCGACTCGACCCCGCAGGAGCGCGAGCAGCGCTGCTACGACATCTTGGCCCAGCTTGAACTTGCTCCCTTCGCCGACCAGTACATTCGCTCGCTTTCGGGCGGCCAGCGCAAGCGCGCGTCCATTGCCGTCGAGATGCTCGCCGATCCTCGTCTGTTCTTTTTGGACGAGCCTACGAGCGGTCTCGACCCCGGTATCGAGAAAAGCCTGATGAAAAAGCTGTCGTCGCTTGCTCGCGGCGGTCGAACCGTCGTGGTCGTCACGCATACCACGCAGAGCATCGACTTGTGCGATCGCGTCGTCTTTATGGGCGCGGGAGGCGTGTTGTGCTTTGAGGGTTCGCCCGGTGAGGCCCGCGCATTTTTTGGCGTCGATGACTTTACCGATGTGTTTGGACTTATCGCCCAAGATCCCGTGGGCTGGGCAAATTATTTTGCGAGCCGCCGTCAGGATAACCGCGGAGGGTCGGGGGCGCTCGGCGCACCGGCTTCTAATACGGCTCCGCAGCCGCGCCGTTCGCCTTCGTTTGTCTCACAGACGGTTACCCTCACGCGCCGTTATGCCCATTTGGTCCTAAACGACCATGCCCGCCTCGCATTGCTTTTGCTGCAGGCGCCGCTGTTGGGTGCCTTGATCTGTGCCGTGGCGGGGCATGACTGTTTTGATGTCTACGAATCGACCAAGTCCTGCCTGTTCTCGCTCGCGTGTGCGGCATTTTGGGTTGGCATCCTCAACTCGGTGCAGGAGATCTGCAAGGAACGTACGATTCTTAAACGCGAGTATGCCGGTGGCATGGGTCTGGGCGCCTATCTTACCAGCAAGGTTTTGGTGCTGGGCGCGCTTTGTGTGTTGCAGTCTGCCATGCTGACGGGTGTGTTCGTGGCGTTTGAGGGCGTGCCAAAATACACACTCATCAGCGGTCCGCTCGAGCTGTTCGTTACGGTGCTGCTGATTACGTTCAGTGCCATGAACTTGGGCTTGTTTGTGAGTGCGCTGTTTACCAGCGCCGACCGCGCCATCGCGGTGGCACCCATCCTGATTATGCCGCAGATTCTGTTTAGCGGGCTGGTCTTTGAGCTCAAAGGTGCGGCCAAGTCGGTCAGCGCGTTTGTCAACTGCCGTTGGGGTATGGAGGCGTTCGGTACCACCGCTCGACTCAACAAGCTCGACTTTAAGATCTATCGCGAGAACGAGAACATCACGGAGCAGATCTACAAACATAAATGGGAGGCGGCGTACGACTTTGTTCTGCCGCACTTGCTGAGCTCGTGGGGGATTCTGGTTTTGTTCTGCGTCGTGAGCCTTGCTGCCTGCGCCTTTGTCCTTAAGACGAGGATTCGCAAGTAGGGTTTGGGCGTCGGCGGCCGTTCCGGAGCGGTTGTCCGACCGTTCCGTCCGACCCCGTAGCCAAACGTCTCGATCTGTAACATCTAGCCCCAGTTTTGCCGAATTACTGTTACAGATTGAGACAAACTTTCCGGCGGCAAATCAATATCTCGATCTGTAATATCTAGCGCGGAAAATGAACTCTAACTGTTACAGATCGAGATGTTGTTTTGCGAGGTTTGGGTTTGTCTCAATCTGTAACAGTTAGACCGGTTTTTGGGTTCTAGATGTTACAGATCGAGACGAACCTCCAGCAAAAAACTTAATGTCTCAATCTGTAACATCTAGACTCGATTTTCCTGAGTAGATGTTACAGATCGAGACAAACGTCGGGAGCCGGTCCCACCTGCCGCAGCCCGCAGCCCCTAGATACAGAATCCGGGAATCACGCAGGTCCGCTTGTCGGGCTTGCTCGCAGGGGTGGCGTACATAAAGACGTCGCCGTCGTAGCCCACGCGGTTCATGTAGAGCGTGCCTTTCTCGTCGGACGTGTCAGGGCTTGCCGTGCGCTGCCACCAACAGGTGTCCTTGCCCTTCCACTGGCGCACCATGGTCGAGTTGGTGGAATATGGGCTCACCTTAAGCTCGCGGAACAGCTGATATTCCTCGCCCTCGCCGTTGTAGATATCGGCCAGGTAGTGATAGCCTTCAGCAAATGACTCGGGCGGCTGCACTCCGCACAGCTCGACCATGGCGGGAAGCCAAAGGGTCGCGGGCAGCTCGCTCAGGCACGAGGCGTCATTCGCAACGCCCGTGTTGTTCGAAACCTTCATGACCGCTTTGATAGACGTGCGCAACTCCTTGGGCAGCAGCTTGAGGCCGTCGCTGTCGAGCCATTCTCGCAGTTCGCAATCGGCCCAACCGCTGTTGAGCGGGCTGTCCGCGGCGTCGCGCTCGACAATGCCACTGTCAAAGATAAACGACAGCCCAGCCTTGCCTGCTCCGTCAAGAAGCTCGTCGTGGCGGATGCCCACAAGTTGGGCCCCGACCTCGAGCCCGTTAGTGAGCCGCACGTGCTTGGTGCACGGATAGGGGATACGCCCGTCGGCATCGAGCAGGTGATAACGCCGGGCGATCTCGCGCGCCTCACTGCGGGTCTCGGCATTCTTAATTCTGAGCGAGATTTCCTGCAACTGCTCCCAGGTGTAGTCGTTAAGCGATCCGCGGATGCCTTCGAGGTAATCGGGAATGCCAAAGCCGTTGGTTGCAGTTCCGATAACGCCGAGTCCTGCGGCGACTGCGACGACGCCGCCGATAATAAACCGGCGGCGGGTCATAGCGTCGCGCCGGGCCTGCTCAAGAAGCGCTCGGGCGCGGTCGCCGGCGACGTCGACCTTAAGGTGCGCGCCGGCATCGATGTTGATGGGCTGGTTCGAGAGCCCCGGTGTGCTCACGGCCGATTCGCCCAGGTCGGGAGCGAATGCCAGCAAGCCCTCGTAGAACTCGCGCTCGCTGGGGCGCGATGCCTGGTCGGTCGCGAGGCAGGACATAATAAGGTCGGCAAAAGCCTGGTCGTCACCCTTATGGGCAGCGAGCGGCTCGGGTTCGTTTTGCGTCTTGAGCAGGTAATACGAGCAGACCTCATGCGCCTGGTGCCTGGCAGCCCTAAAGGGGGTGTGGCCACTGTAGAGCTCGTAGAGGATGCTCGCGATGGCATATACGTCGACGGCGGGCGAGCGGCGCAGCCCGGCAATGTTGGGAATATCGCGGGTGAGCATCTCGGGTGCAGCGTATGCCGGCGTGGCATAGCGCCAGATGTCGGCGCGCTGCGTGAGCGTGTCGCTGCCCAGGGTCGGAACCGAGGAACCCATGTCGACCAGACACGGCTTAAACGCCATTGACCGCACCTGTTCGTCGATGCCGATCTCGTTGGTGCGGAACATGATGTTTGCGGGCGACAGGTCGCGGTGTACGAGCGGCGTCTCGAGATTCCGGGTCGACAGCAGCGTGCCCAGCACGGCACAGCCGACCGAGGCGGTGGCGGTACAGGTCACGCCCTCGCCGTCGTGCGGCAACATACTGGTCACTTTGTCGAGGGACGTGCCCTCGATCCACTCCATAAGGATGAGCGGCTCGCCTTGGCATGTGCCATAGCCATAGACGTGGGGAAATCCGCGCAAGTGCGACACACGGCAGAGGTTACGGTATTCCTCAAAGAGCGCGGCGGTGTTTGCCAGATGCATGGCGGATTCGTCTGCCGTGCGCGACGGGGTATTGGTTCCCAACGCACGCATGAGCGTGTTGTCCGCGAGCACTTTGACGGCGAATCGCTCGTTTGAGGTGTTATGCGCCTGCAGCACAAGGCCCGTGTTGCCGTGCGAGAAACGGTCGGCCGTGACCATGAGCGTCATAAAACGGCGCTTGGCGAGCTCCTCGTCGGCGGGATTGACGGGGGCGGCGGTGTCGAACGATTCGAGCTGAAAGAGAACCGTCGTTGAATCGGGCTGCGGAGTGGTATTTGCCATGGTGACCTTACCTTGCGGTGTCGCGGGCGCGAGCGCACCGCTTCTTTCCAAATAGACGTTGTGCCCGGTACGCCACGTACGGCGCCGGGCACAATGCTAAATTGCGAGTTTCATGACCAAAAAACGGGTCGTGGCACCCAGACAAATGGTGTCGCTGTGCCACAGGGGGACGGGCGGGTACTCGACGCCGGGCCTGCGCGTGTGGCGCGGCGGCTCGACGACGTGCTGGGACATGTCCGCGCCCGAGATGAGCACGGTGCCATTGGTAGAGCCCAGGCCCTGCACGTACCAGTAGCCGTCCTTGGCAAAGACGCGTGCGTGGCGGCGCGAGACGTCGCGGTCGACATCGGTGATGGCGCCGGTGCCCGTGGCGAGCGAGCCGATCACGGTGCCGCCCTCGCCCTCGTTGAGCGGGTACAGCGGAGGCTTGGCGGCGTTACCCACGATGCGGATAAGCCCCAGGCGCTCGGCATGCTTGACCTCGGGCTCGACGGCGGCGGTAAAGCCCTCGCCCACGCTGAGCTCGGTAGTGGAGAAGTGCCCGCCCATCTTATCGGCGATCAGCGTCTCGGTCACCTGTACGGCGGCTTGCGGGTCGCACAGGCAGCCGCAGGCCACAAACAGCGTGACGAGCGGCAGGGCGCAGTCGGCGGCCGTGGTGCCAGGCGCGGCGATGCGGTCGCAGGCGTTGCGGTAGATACGGTCGTCGAGTCCATAGGCGCTCAGCGACTCGCGCATGGCCTCGGCGGCCTTGCCGCTGTAATGCTCTGCCACCATGGCACGAGCCATCTCGCTACTACCGAGGTTGGAGATAAGGCGGGCGGTGATGTTTTGGGCCGTCTGGGTGATATCGGCAAACAGCTCGGGGCGCGGACGCTCGACGGGAGCGTGAACAACCTCGCGCGATAGGAACGTTCGCTCGTCCACGCGGTCGCGCGGTGCTTTGCCGCCGGCCATAGGGGTGGAGCGCAGCAGCATCCAGGCGGTATCGCGATTGGTAATCCCGCCGAACTTGCGCAGATCGTCGAACATGACGGAGCGCGGTGTCTCTCGATCCATTGGTCCCCTCCTTGCGGTTGTAGCACACGGGTCAAACTTGTATGTAAGTGGACAGTTCAATCTACTATATCCGATTGGGCGGACTAAAACATGCACGTCAACGCCGTCTTTACATTGTTATAAATGGGCTTGGGCGCAGGCGCTAGATAATCGCATCGAATTTGGGCATAACGCGCCAGTCGCCGGCGTCGTCGAGCACGCCCCATTTGCCGCTTTCGTTGTCCTGTACGGGCAAAAAGACGTCGGACGAGGTATAGAAGATGTCGCCCATAGCACGGAACTCAGGCTCGACCTGCCAGGCGCCGCTCACCGTCGAACAGCCCCAAAGACCAGTCGCCTGGTCCTTGACGGGTGCCCAGCCGTTGGCGAACTCGCGTGCCTCGGCAAAGGTGGCAGAGAACGCGCGCGTGCCGTCGGGCAGGATATAGCCCCACGAGCCGTCGTCGAGCTGCACCGCGGCGCGATTGCTGGCAAAGCGGCGGGCGGCCTTGAACTGCGGCTCGATCTTCCACTGTCCGTAACCGTTGATGTAGCCCCAGGTGGTGCCGTCCTGCGTCGCGGGCCCCAGGCTGTTTGCCAAGTCCCAGCCGCCCAGGCCCCTAAAAGTCGGCGGCACGTCGTTGCGCTTGCCGGTCTTGATGTAGATGTAGCCCCAGCTGTCCTCCTCGTTGCTCGAACGGTAGGGGACAAAGTTGCCCAGCACCATATCGCCCATGGCGTAGTACTTGGCATCGACGATCCATTTGCCCTGGCGGTTAAGCACGCCCCAAAAGCTGGTCTGCGCATCTTGGGCGACGGCGCCATAGTCGTTGAAGGGTCGGGTGTCCGAGAACTGTGGCTCGATGGCCCAATTGCCGTCCTGGTCGATATAGCCCCACATGCCGGTGGCGGAATCGAGCGCGGCGGCAAGCCCGGCACCGTAAAGCCGCATGTCGCTGTAGGTTGGCTTGACCTTCCATGCGCCGGTGTCGTCAATCAGGCCCCATTTGCCATCGCTTTGGGCGGCATAGCGCATCTCCACGCTGATGGTGCTGGATGGCGAAGTGTCGTCCGAGGAATCGGAGTCGCTGTCCTTTTTGCTTTTCGACGAGTTGTCCTCGCTTTTGGCATCTGCCGCAACCGCGGTGTCGCTTCCGCTGTTCGAGTTGTGTGTGAGCAGGTAGGCGCCGCCACCGGCAAGTGCCGTGAGGGCAAGGCCGCCCGCTGCCAAAAAGGCACGGCGCGAGACGGATGCGGCGGCCTTGGTTACTGCGCCTGCCGTAGGCGCAGCCGACGCTGCCGAGGAAAAGCCGGCAGAGACGGAGGAGGCAGAAGGGCCTGCCGCCGCACCACCGAAAATCGCGTTTTGCGCGACGGGAGCGGCGGTATCGGCCGCAGGGGGCATGGACGCGGCGGCCGACACGGCGGCATCGGCGCCATAGGCCGCCCGGGGGGCCTCGAGCACAACCGGTACGGGCAGATAGGACGCGCGGCCCTGATGCCCGTTGTCGAGCGGAGCGTCTCCGGCAACGGCATCGGATGCGGCTACGAACGGTTCGACCGGAGCGGCGACGTCGTCGTCCAGCGGAAACATGACCGGCTGCGCGGTGTCGAACGTGGCCGGTACGGGCTCGTCGACGCTTGTCCCCGGGCCGATATAGGTTGTCTGGGCGTCCATGGCCCCGCTGCCCCAGACCGGCTCGGGTGTGGGCCAGTCGCCTAGCTCGCTCGATTGCCAGCGGCGCAACAGGTCGAGCATCTGCTCGACGGAGGGGCGCCGCTCCTGGTCGACGGCGAGTCCCGCCACGATGATGCTGATGAGCGCCTCATCGGCGGCCGTGCGGGCTTGCGGTACCTCAAAGGCCGTTTCGGTTTTGACGCGGTAGGGCGATGCGGTGCCCAGCGCTTGCAGGTTAAACGGGGTGTGGCCGCAATACAACTCGTAGAGCACGCTCGAGAGCGCATAGATGTCGACGGTGGGGCTCAGGCGCCTGGTCTCGATGCCCGCGATATCGTGGGTGAGCATCTCGGGCGGCGCGTACTCGGGCGTGCCGCCACGCCAGACGTCGGCGCGCACGGTAAACGTGGGGTCGATGGGGTTGAGCGCCGTGGAGCTGCCAAAGTCGATCAGGCGGATGTCGAAGTCGAGCGTCGCGAGCTGGTCTTGGAGCGAGCGCTCGCTCGTGGCGACCATGATGTTGCGCGGCGAGATGTCGCGGTGGGCAACGCCCGTGTCCAGGTGCCGTACGTTATTGAGGATGGAGAGCACGGCCACGCCGATGGCCGCCACGGCATCGCCGCGCACGCCGCCGTCCTCGTGGGGGAGCTGCGGGGTGATGTGCTTGAGCGTGGAGCCTTCGACCCATTCCATAACGATGAGCGGCTCGCCGTTGCTGGTGCCGTAGCCGTATACGCGCGGGAAGCCCTTAAGGTGCGAGACGGTGAGCTGGTTGCGATATTCCTCGAACAGCACGGCGCGCATGCCGGCGGCGATGCGCTCGTCCGTGGTGTCGCTCACATGCAGGCGCTTGATGGCAAAGATCTCGCCGGCGGTGTTGGTGGCACGCTGGACTACGCCCGTGCCGCCCTGGCCGGCCTCGCTTTGGACGAGGAACATCGAGAAGCGGCGGCGCGATTCGTCGCGCTTGGCGGGATCAAAGGCAACCGCGGGCTCAAACGTGTCGAGTACGATGAGCTCCTGCTGTCCTTGATTGTCCATCTTCGCCCCCTTGGGTGTCGGTCCTGATGAGGCGCGGGCGGCGACGGCGCAATTGCCGTCTGCTTTCGCGCGCAATGTCCAATAATATGGCTAGTTTCTCTCATTCGCGGTTGCGGCGCTGTTGAAAAACACCGTTTTGCATGCCGATGTGCTGTCGCTGTGCGATGATGGGCGCATTTGAGAGGGGCCCACCGCGCCCTTATACCTAGACGAGAAAGGACCCACTATGGGTTTTCTTGATGAGATGCAGGCATCGTTCGATCGTACGGCTGCGGATGCCAACCGTGCCCTGCAGGTTAACAGGCTCAAGAGCCAGATGAATGACGCCCTTAAGCGCCGCCAGCAGCTTGCCGGCCAGCTGGGTGCCAGCCTGTACGAGGCGACCAAGGACAACACCGAGCTGCGCCAGGGCCGCGAGGAGCTTTTTGACGGCATCGCCGCAATCGACAACGAGCGCGCTCAGCTTCAGGCCCAGATCGATGAGCTCGAGCGCCAAGCGCAGGCGGCGGCCTATGCTTCTGCATTCATCGATTGTCCGTTTTGCCATAATCGCCTGCAGCAGTCCGTCATGTTTTGCTCGGGTTGCGGTAAGTCGATGGCCGAGATCCAGGCCGAGCTGGCTCGCCAGGCCCAGGCGGCTCCCACGCCGGTCGAGGCTCAGGTTGCTCCTGCCGATGGTGCGGCCGTATGCCCCGCGTGCGGCGCTCCCATTCAGGCGGGTCACGCCTTCTGCATGAACTGCGGTCATAAGCTGGGCTAACCTGCGAGATTAGACCTCGACGGAGACGGCGGGGCAAAGCCTCAAAAATAAGTTGAAAGTTGCGCAACAACTATGCGGCAGCAGCGGTGAATATGGTCGTGCGGACCTCAAAGGTCC
>OLOQ01003241.1_pt1 | contig 12069 bp, 10 predicted proteins | sample 1673101 | NCBI WGS metagenome assembly OLOQ01 (sample SAMEA3136754, study PRJEB25190) | human gut metagenome | biome: human gut; feature: human-associated habitat; material: faeces | place: Austria | collected 2013 | reverse complement strand
TTTCCTGTCTTTAGGTACGAGAGATTGACATTGGAAATTCCAACCTGTGCGGCAAGGTCGTTCAGCCGCATTTTTCTATCTGCTAAAACTCTATCGAGTCGAATGATAATCATAATGTATGGTCAACCTCGTCTTGTAGAGATATTCCATAATGAATAATATATGCGGCCACAATAAAAGCGATACTCGGCACAATGCCATTGAGCATATCTTGCCCTGTTGATATGGATATTTGACTACCGGAAATGAGATTAGTGAAATGACAAATAAACAATTTTAGAAACGGGACAAGAATGGCTACAAATAACCGAAGTAATCCATAATATAGTAAATATGCGGCATTTTGGTCAATGAAAATTTTCTCTTTACTTTTTGAAAACCGTGTGCTATACTCCGTTTTAACAAGCGATGAAGAGTGACAGTAGGGATCCGGGAATGGCACAGAGAGCCCCGTAAGCTGCGATGGGGTGCAGGAACGGATTACCGAACAAAGCCTTGGAGCTGCATACCGACTGCGTTTTTGCGCTGAGACTATGCCGGGCGTGCCCGTTACAGCACAGGAGTATCGATGTTTTCCGTACTTTTCCTGCGGCGAAGTCTGTACTTGCAAAGGCGTGCGTCGTGAGGCGCGGGCAAACTAAGGTGGTACCACGGGTTATTGTATCCCGTCCTTGGAAACAGGGACGGGATTTTTTACGCTCTAAATTTCCCGCCCGATGAAAATAACAGCACGAAAGGGTGTAGAAAATGAGCGAAAACACGTTATTGGAAGCAAGAAAGGCAAAGTTCCATTATGTACGGGAGCACGTAAACCCGTACCCGGAGCGCTATGCGCGGACGCATGAGCTGTGCGAGGCGGCAAAGCTGCCGGACGGGGTGCAGGACGTGTGCGTTGCAGGGCGTGTGACGGCCATTCGACGCATGGGGAAGCTCTCGTTTGTGACGCTCTCCGATATGGAGGGCAAGCTGCAAATTGCCGTGATGCGCGACGAAGTGGGCGAGGACACGTATGACTTTTTCAAGAGGGGCTTTGACGTAGGCGACTTTATGGGCGCGGAGGGCGAGGTGTTCACGACAAAGGTGGGCGAAAAGACGCTGCGCGCGAAGTGCATCACGTTTTTAGGCAAGGCGTTCCGTCCGCTGCCGGAGAAGTTCCACAGTATTCAGGACACGGAGCTTTGTTGGCGCAGGCGGTACCTCGATTTGTGCATGAACGGGGAGACGCGCAGGCGATTCCTTTTCAAGTCGCAGCTTGTGCGGGAGATTCGGCGGTATTTGGAGGACAACGGCTACATCGAAATTGAAACGCCGGTGCTCATCGATCATCCGTCCGGCGCGACGGCGCGGCCGTTTGTTGCGCACCACAATGCGCTTGACATGGACGTTTATCTGCGCATTGCGCCGGAGACGTATTTGAAGCGTGCCATTGTGGGTGGGTTTACGAAGGTGTTTGAGTTTGCGCGGTGCTTTCGGAATGAGGGCATGGACACGACGCATTTGCAGGATTTTACGATGCTGGAGGGCTACTGCGCGTACTATAACTACCGCGACAACATGCGCTTTTTGCAGGACATGCTGCAAACGGTCATCACGAAGATTCGGGGCAGCGCGGTCATCTCCATTAACGGCACCGAGATCGATTTCGGCGCGGAATGGGCGGTGGTGACGTTCCGCGAGCTCATTTTAAAGGACTGCGGCATTGACATTGACGAGTTTAAGACGGCGGAGGCTTTATTGCAGGAAATTGAAAGCCGGCACATTGAATTAAACTCCACCGACGACCCGAAGAAGCTTGGGCGCAGAAACCTCATCGATTTATTATACAAGAAGGTGAGCCGCCCGAAGATGATCGCGCCGACGTTTCTCATTGCGCACCCGACGGACTTGTCGCCGCTGGCGCGCGCGAATGATGATGATCCGGAGATTACGGACCGCTTTCAGCTTGTCATCAACGGCGCGTAGATCATCAACGCGTACTCGGAGCTTGTGGACCCCAATGAGCAGCGCCGCAGACTGCAAATTCAGGCGCAGAGCCACGCAGACGGCGACGAGGAAGCTATGGTGATGGATGACGACTATTTGACGGCGATGGAATACGGCATGCCGCCCATTTCCGGCTGGGGCATGGGCATTGACCGCGTTTTGCAGGTTTTGCTCGGCACGAGGAATATCCGCGACACGGTGATGTTCCCGCTGATGCGGCCGGAACCGTAAGCGGAAAAAACAGCGAAATTCTGCATTTTCAAATTGCGTTTCCTGCATTTTTATGCTATACTTTAACGGTATATCCATGAAAATACGAAACCGATACAGAAAGTGATGACTTATGAGAATTTCCGATATTTTGAAGACCAACAAGGTGACGGTCTCTTGCGAGATGTTCCCGCCGAAGCCGGGCAAACCATTGGAAAACACACAGCAGGTGGTGCATGAGATCGCGGCATATAAGCCCTCTTTTATGAGCGTGACCTACGGCGCGGGCGGCTCCAACTCCAAAAACACACTGTCCATTGCAGAAGAGGTGCAGAAAAGCGGCGTTACGGCGCTGGCACATTTGACGTGTGTGGGGCAGGACGAAGAGAACCTCAGAGCGTCCATCAATGCGTTTAAGGCGAGCGGCATTGAGAATATTCTGGCGTTGCGCGGCGATATTCCGGAGGGTGACACGGCGCCGCAGACGTTCCCGCACGCGAGCGACCTCATCAATGCCATTCGCCGCGAGGGTGCGGATTTCTGCATCGGCGGCGCATGTTACCCGGAGGGACACCCGGAATCGTACAACAGCGACGCGGATATTGACGGCGTGCGCCGCAAGGTGGAAAGTGGCTGCGAGTTTTTAACGACGCAGATGTTCTTTGACAACAACATTCTTTACAATTATATGTTCAAGCTCCTGCGCCACGACATTCGCGTGCCGGTCATTGCGGGCATTATGCCGGTGACGAACGCGAAGCAGATCAAGCGCATTATGAGCCTTTCGAGTTCTTCTATGCCGGCGCGCTTTAAGGCGATCGTCGATCGTTTTGCGAACAACCCGGAGGCGATGAAGCAGGCGGGCATTGCGTACGCGACCGAGCAGATCATCGATCTCATCGCGAATGACGTGACGCATATTCATATCTACACGATGAACCGCCCGGATATTGCGGGCAGCATCATGACGAACCTTTCAAAGATCATTGACGGCTATGAAGCTGAATGAGAAAGAGGCGCTGCGCTACCTTGGCTTTCGCGGGAAGCCGGCCGATGCGGACACCGATGAGATGATTCGCGAGATCGGCGGCGAGATGCTGCGCACGCTCACGCCGAAATGCGTATATAAAAGATACGACATAAAGGTACTTGAGAACGCGGTGGAGCTGGACGGCTGGCGCATCGAGAGCATAAAGCTTTCACGCCATTTACGCGGTTGCAAGGCGGCGTATTTGTTTGCGGCGACGCTGGGTTTGCAGGCCGATATGATGATACGGCGGTTATCCGCGCTCAATATGGCGCGCGGCACGGTGGCGCATTCCGTTGCGAATGCGCTCATTGAAGACTACTGTGACGAAATGCAGGCGCAGATCGCGGAAAAGGAAGCCGCAACGGGCTTATTTTTGAAGCCGCGCTATTCGCCGGGGTACGGCGACTTTGCGCTCGAAAGCCAAAAAGAGATCTTTGCGCGGCTGGAATGTGCAAAGCGCATTGGGCTGACGCTGACGGACACCATGCTGATGGTGCCGTTTAAATCCGTGACGGCGGTCATCGGCGTGACGGACGCGCCGACATGCACATACGTAAAGTGCCGCGGCTGCGCGAACACCGACTGCGAGTTCCGCGAAATCTGACGCGCTGAGAAAGGGAGAAAATTTATGCATCCTGTTATAGAACGATTCGGAAAATCTGTTGTCATTGTGGACGGCGGCATGGGCACACTTTTGCAGGCGAACGGCCTTATGGGCGGCGAGCTGCCGGAGCTTTGGAACCTGACACACCCCGAGGTGCTTTTGAAAATTCAGTCCGACTACGTGAACGCGGGCTGCGATATTTTGACGGCGAACATGTTCGGCGCGAACCGTTTAAAACTGGAAAAGACGGGCCACACCGTGCAGGAGGTCGTCTCACAGGCGTTGAAGCTTGCACACACGGCGAGCGGCGGCAAGGCGGCGGTGGCGCTCGACATCGGCCCCTCCGGCAAGCTTTTGAAGCCGTTCGGTGATTTGGCGTTTGATGACGCGTACGGGCTTTTTAAAGAGGAAATTATCGCGGGCAGGGACAACGCCGACCTCGTGATCATCGAGACGATGAGCGACGCCTACGAAGCGAAGGCGGCGCTGCTGGCGGCAAAGGAAAACTGTGACCTGCCGGTCATTGTAACGTTTACGTTTGACAGCACGGGAAAGCTCTTGACGGGCAGCAACATCCCGGCGGCGCTGCTGCTGGCGGAGAGCCTCGGCGCGGACGCGGTGGGCATCAACTGCAGCCTCGGTCCGGAGCAGATGGAAAGCTTTGTTGATGAAATGCTGACGCTGACGAATTTGCCCATCGTCATCAACCCGAACGCCGGTCTGCCGGTTTCCGTGAACGGCGAGACCTCGTACCCCGTGGGGCCGGAGGAATTTTACGCGTACATGGAGCGCTTTGCGGAGAAAGGCGCGGCGATTCTCGGCGGCTGCTGCGGCACGACGCCGGAGCATATCCGACTGCTTGCAGAACGCCTGAAAAACAAGCCGGTGAAGGAGCGTCACATTGAAAAGAAGACGGTGGTGTCCTCGTACACGCATACGGTGACGTTCGGTGCGCGACCGATTTTGATTGGCGAGCGCATCAACCCGACGGGCAAGCCGCGCTTAAAACAGGCTTTGCGCGAAGGCGATTTGGAATATCTGTGCCGTGAGGGCATTGCGCAGACGGAACACGGCGCGGACATTCTGGACGTGAACGTGGGTCTGCCGGAGCTTGACGAGCCCGCGGTGATGGAAAGGGCCATCATCAACTTGCAGAGCGTGACGAACACGCCTTTGCAGATCGATACCTCGAACGTGGAGGCCATGGAGCGCGCGCTGCGTATTTATAACGGCAAGCCGCTTGTGAACTCCGTGAACGGCAAAGAGGAATCGCTGCACACGGTACTGCCGCTTGTGAAAAAGTACGGTGCTGCGGTGGTTGCCTTGACGCTCGACGAAAAGGGCATCCCGGCTTCTGCTGCGGAGCGTGTGGCGATTGCAGAGAAGATTTTGAAAACGGCGGAAAGCTACGGCATCGACCGCAGCGACGTGATTATGGACACGCTTGCCATGACGGTGAGCACGGGCGCGGATAACGCGATGATCACGCTCGATGCGCTTGACACCATCCGCCACAAGCTCGGCGTGCATACGGTGCTCGGCGTTTCCAATATTTCGTTCGGTCTGCCGCGCCGCGAGCTGGTGACCTCCACGTTCTTCGCGATGGCGATGCAGCGCGGATTAAGCTCCGGCATCATCAACCCGCTGAGCGACGAGTTGATGAAAGCGTACCGCTCGTTCTGCGCGCTGATGGGCATAGACGTGGGCTGCAAGGCGTATATCGAAGCGTATGCGAACACCACGGCGGCGCCGGACGTGCGCACGGGCGCCGCGCAGCAGAGCGCAGGCGGCGGGTCTGCCGAAAGCGTTTCGCTGCACCGCGCCATTGTGAAAGGCCTGCGCGAGCAGGCGGGACAGCTGACGGACGAGATGTTGAAAACGACGCCGCCGCTGGAAATCATCAACGGTGAGCTTATCCCGGCGCTCGACGAAGTGGGGCAGGGCTTTGAGAAAAATACGGTGTTCCTGCCGCAGCTTCTCATGAGCGCAGACGCAGCGAAAGAGGCGTTTGAGCGCATCAAGCAGAACCTTGCGAAAAAGGGCATTCAGGAGGAAAAGAAGGGTACCATCATCCTTGCGACCGTGAAGGGCGACATTCACGATATCGGCAAGAACATTGTGAAGGTGCTGCTTGAAAACTACGGCTTTGACGTACTCGACCTCGGTAAGGACGTGCCGCCGGAGATCATTGTGCAGACGGCGATCGAGAAAAATGTGCGCCTTGTGGGGCTTTCTGCCCTGATGACGACGACGGTGGAGAGCATGGCGGAGACGATCCGCCAGCTGCGCAAAGCGCATGACTGCAAGGTCATGGTGGGCGGCGCGGTGCTGAATCCCGAGTACGCTAAGGAGATTGGCGCGGATTTCTACTCCAAAGATGCGATGGGCAGTGTGCGCTACGCGGAAAAGCTGTTTAACGGCGAAGTGTAAAAACAATCAGAGTATAGAAAAAGGACGGCAGTTGCGCTTAACTGTCGTCCTTTTGTACTGTGCAAAATTATCTGCGGTTTGTAAACCACACGTCGATCTCATCGGGTATGGGGGTCTCAAAAAGCGTGAGAACTTTTTGCAGTAGGCCGCTGTCTACGGCGTAGTCGGTCGTTTCACCGGCGGCAACGGCAGCGTTGCGCGCTTCCATGTTTTTCGCCCAGTCTGCATCGGAAATGTCGATGTAGTGCCACTCGAAGTCGATGCCGGCATTTTTGTAGTAGGCGGAAACATCTGTTCGCTCTTTGCGGCTCCAGAAGCCCCAATCTAAAATGACATTGCAGCCCGCGCGGGCGATGTCCACGGCTTTTTTGTGGAGATACGCTTTGATGTCCGCGCTGATCGCATCGCGGCGGTCGCCGAGGTCATGGTGGAAGAGGTCGTTTTCAATCTCATCACAGGAGAGCACCACAGCGTGTTCTTTTTCCTTGAGCTGCCGGGTGTAAAAGCCCTTGCCGCTGCAGATTTTGCCGCAGATCAAAAATACTTTTGCCATGCTTTTTACATTACTCTTTGCCGTTCCAGCAGTAGGTGCAAAGGCAGTCTGCGTCGATGCCGACGGACTCCATCATATCGTCGAGGCGGTGGTAGTGAAGGGTGGTGAAGTGCAGCTTTTCGCCGATCTTCTCCACCATCTTCCGGTACTTCTCGCTGTCCGGGTCGGCATATTCTTCAAGTGTGGCGCGGTCGGGGTCGCAGCCCTCAAGCTCTTTAATGACGCGGCGGGTGATGAGCTCCATTTCGGACGTGGAGCGGGAGAAGTTTAAGTATTTGCAGCCGAAGAGCAGCGGCGGGCAGGCGGGGCGAATGTGCACTTCTTTTGCGCCGCTTGCGTAGAGGAACTCGGTCGTTTCGCGCAGCTGTGTGCCGCGCACGATGGAGTCATCGATGAGCAGGAGGCTCTTGCCCTCGATGAGGTCGTGCACCGGGATGAGCTTCATTTTGGCGATAAGATCGCGCTTGCTCTGGTGCGTCGGCATGAAGGAGCGCGGCCATGTGGGCGTGTATTTGATGAACGGGCGGGAGAACGGTACGCCGGACTCGTTGGCATAGCCGATGGCGTGCGCGATGCCGGAATCCGGTACGCCGGCGACAATATCGGGGTGGACGTTATCGCGGCGGGCGAGCGCACGGCCGCAGTTATAGCGCATGCTCTCGACGGAGATGCCCTCGTAGCTGGAGGACGGGTAGCCGTAGTAGACCCACAGGAACGTGCAGATCTTCATTTTTTTGCCGGGGGCGACGAGCGTTTGCACGTGGTCGGCGTCGAACACAACGACTTCGCCCGGGCCGAGTTCGCGCAGGTCGTGGTAGCCGAGGTTTAAATACGCGAAGCTTTCAAAGCTTGCGCAGTAGCCGTCTTCCTTTTGGCCGAGCACGACAGGGGTGCGGCCGAGTTTATCGCGTGCCGCGTAAATGCCGCGCGGCGTCAGGACAAGCATACTCAAAGAACCGTCGACGATCTCCTGCGCGTAGCGAATACCGTCGATGAAATTCTCTTTCTGGTCGATGATGGCGGCGACGAGCTCTGTGGGGTTCACTTCGCCGTTTTGCATCTCAAAGAAATGCGTGCCGCGCCCGATGATGTCCTCTACGATCTCATTGGCGTTATTGATCTTGCCGATGGTCGTAATGGCGAAGGTGCCGTGATGCGAACGCACCAAAATCGGCTGTGCTTCATAATCGGAGATGCAGCCGATGCCGAGCGTGCCGTGCATAGATTGCGATTCCGTTGTAAACTTCGTGCGGAACGGAGCGTTTTCAATGTTGTGAATGGCCTTGTCAAAGCCGGTCTCCGGGCTGTAAACCGCCATGCCCGCGCGGCGTGTGCCAAGGTGGGAGTGGTAATCAATACCGAAAAAAAGGTCGAAAACGCAGTCAGTCTGCGATGCTGCGCCGAAAAAACCGCCCATAAAATAGATCTTCCTTTGCTGAAAAATTGAGGGGGCAGTACCGCGGAGGAGTTATGCGGTATTGTCCAAAACTCTTTTATTATAACAAAAATCGCGTTATCCGAAAAGAGACACAAAAGAGAAAGACCGCCGAAATTTCGGCAGCCTTTTTGTAAAGGATAACAGAATTTTTTACAAGATGGGTTCTTTTGCCTGAATGGATCTTGCGTGCAGCGCAAAAATCTCGTGGCGGCGGTCTGTGCCGAAGATGTGCTGCTTGTCGTACTCGGTGCTGAAGCCGACGATGTAAATGACGAGCAGGCCGGTCTGCGGCCACAGCATGGAGATATCCAAAAGCCCGTGCAGCAGAACGCAAACGATGACGGAGACCGTGAGGGCGTAGCGCTGGTGGCACTTGTGGCTGCGGTGCAGGCGGATAATCTTGCCGACATTGATGGCAAAGTAACCGAGTAAGACCGCCGTGCCCACAAATCCAAAGTCCATGAGGAGCTCCAAAAGCAGGTTGTGCGAATGCTTTGCGATGCTGTATGAGCCGTAGAGGTCATGGATGCGCGCATATGTATTGTAGCCGCGGCCGAACCACGGGGCGTCCATAATACTGCCGATGGCGCCCGACCAGATGCTCATGCGTTTTGCAAAATCGTGCCGGATGAGATCGATGCGCGGGAGAAAATCGAGCGATTCACCGAACAGAACGAGTGTGAGCAAAATGCCAAGCATGGTGAAAAGGTACACGGAAAGCCACTTCTTCTTGCCACAGAACCACAGCATGACAGGGCAGACGATGAGCAGCACCATGAAAGTGGTGCGGCACTCGGTGAGCTCAAGCGCGATAAGATTCAACGGAATCAGGGCAGCGTATACACCGCGCAGCGGCGTGTCTTCGCTTTTTACGATGTTGTAGATGCAGAAGAGCACGACGAGCGAAATGTAAAACGCATAGTAATTGGGGTTTGTAAAGATGGAGTTATACCGCGCACCGTAAACCCACTCCATGCCGAGCGCGCGCTGAACGAGCGCGACAAGGAGGCAATAGGGGCTCATGAGGCAGACGAAAGACAAAATGAGGCGGAACGCGCGCTGGGTCATCGTATAGCTGACGAAAATGACGGCGATGAATGCGAACACCATAAAAACGCCGAGCAGAATATCCGTTACGGTGCCGCCTGAGAAAATCGTGACGAGCAGGGAGAGCAGCCAGAAAGCCGAAAGAAAAAATAAATCCTGTTTACGGCGGAAGAAAACGAAGCTCTGCTTCGTGGCGGCAATGTAAAACGGCAATAAAAGCAGCGCCAGCATCTCGGCATAGACGGTGAGGAAAATGGAAGCCGTTAAAACGAGCAAGACCTTTTCGTTTGGGGTAAGCTCTAAAAATCCCTTTTTCAGTGCTCTGAATACTTGCAGAAAAATGCACCTCCTGTGGACCGCGGCCGTATACCGTGATCCGGTAAAACCGTTTCAAGAAATTACGAAATCATAAAAATCCAAATCATGTGCGTACATGCGTACATGAGTACGCTCATATAAATAAGAAATACCCCGGCGCAGATTACTATTTTAGCGCAACTTTTCTGGATTTACAAGGGCTTTTGCAGCTTTTTTGCATTTATAAAGAGATTTGTAAGAATTGATTTTAAAACTGAACAGAAGATTTACATAAGGCGCAAAACTTTATTGAAGTTGCACAAGGTTTGTCTGCACAACTTGAACAATGCGCTGTATTGAAATGGGCATGACAGGCGTGCTATAATACGAAATATAAAGGGTGCGCGTTTGCCGCCCGAGGTTTAGGAGGCTGCTTTCAGATCTATGGATATACGAGTCTTGCAGTATTTTCTGGCTGTTGTGCGTGAGGAGAACATCACGAAGGCGGCGCAGCTTTTACATATCACACAGCCCACACTTTCCCGCCAGCTGATGGGGTTGGAGCAGGAGCTTGGCGTGAAGCTGTTCAGCCGCAACAACCACAGCGTCACGTTGACGGAGGAGGGCATGTTATTCCGCCGCCGCGCAGAGGAAATCGTGACGCTTTCCGAAATGACAAAGCGGGAATTAAAGCAGGAGGCAATGCTGACCGGCGAAATTTCCATCGGCAGCGGCGAGTACCACGGCTCCTGCCATCTTTCCGGCATTTTGGCGGCGTTTCGCGCTGAGCACCCGAACGTGACGTACAGCATTTATAGCGGCAACTCCGATAACATTAAGGAGCGCATTGAACGCGGCACGTTGGACATTGGTTTGCTGTTGGAGCCGGTGGAAATCAGCAAGTATGATTTTCTGCACTTCCCGGTGCCGGAAACGTGGAACGCGCTGGTGCGGTCGGATTCGCCGCTGGCGCAGAAGCCGTATTTGACGCCACAGGACATTGTGCCGTACCCGGCGGTGTTTTCGCGCCGGGACCAGATCCGCAGTGAGATTGTGAACTGGTTCGGCGACAGCGCGGACCGGCTCAACATTATCGCGCACGGCGATTTGCAATACAACATGGCTTCGGTCATTCGCCGCGAAAACGGCGTGCTGTTCACGCTGAAGCTCGACTTGCAGCATAACGGCCTGAAATTCGTGCCGCTGCAGCCGCCGATCCGCGCCGCGACGGTGCTCGTTTGGAAAAAGAACCGTGTGCTCTCACCGCTAACGAACGCGTTTCTCGATTTTGCGAAGAAATACATTTCCGGCATGGAGAAGGATAAAAAATAGGTATTGGACATTATTTTGATGGTTTAGTATACTGAAAGCAAGAAATCACGAATTTTTATAGAAAAGGGGAAGACACATGGAATACGTAAAACTCGGCAACTCTGACCTGAATGTTTCGCGCATTTGCCTTGGCTGCATGGGCTTTGGCGAAGCGGCCGCGGGGCAGCACCGCTGGACGCTGGATGAGGAAAGCTCCAACGAGATTATCAAAGCGGCGCTCGAGAACGGCATCAACTTTTTTGACACGGCGATGAGCTACCAAGGCGGCACGAGCGAGATGTTTGTCGGCCGTGTGCTGCGCGATTTTGCCCGCCGCGAGGATGTGGTGCTGGCGACGAAATTTGAGCCGCGCACCGACGAGGAGATTGCAAACGGCGTGACGGGGCAGCAGCACGTGAAAAACTGCCTCGATGCAAGCCTGAAGCGTCTCGGTATGGACTACGTTGATCTGTACATCTGCCACATGTGGGACTATCGCACGCCCATTGAGGAGATTATGGAAGGGCTGAACGACGCGGTGAAGGCCGGCAAGGTCCGTGCCATCGGCATCTCGAACTGCTATGCGTGGCAGCTGGCGCAGGCGAATTACTACGCCCGTATGCACGGCATGGCGGAGTTTGTGTCCGTTCAAGGGCATTATAATCTCATTTTCCGCGAGGAGGAGCGCGAAATGGCGCCGTTCTGCAAGGCGGAGAACATTGCGATGACGCCATACAGTGCACTCGCCGCAGGGCGGCTCTCGAGGCATCCTGGTGAGAGCTCCAAGCGCTTTGAGGAAGACAACTACGCGAAATTTAAGTACGACAAGACCGCCGAGACCGACGGTGTGATCATTGACCGTGTGGCGGAGCTGGCCGAGAAGCGCGGCTGCACTATGACGGAGATCGCCCTCGCGTGGCTGCTGACGAAGGTTGCGTCGCCCATCTGCGGCGCAACGAATCTTTCGCACATCACGGGGCTTGTGAACGCCGTTGAATTGAGGCTCACCGCTGATGAGATTGTATACCTTGAAGAGCCCTACGTGCCGCACGCGTTGGTCGGCGTGATGGCGCAGAACCATGGGTGATTTGGAGACGCAGCGCATTTCACTGCCCGCAGGGCAATTTCACATACCGAAGGGATTCGTTCCATTGAAAAAAGGACTT
>OLOQ01003239.1_pt1 | contig 12072 bp, 10 predicted proteins | sample 1673101 | NCBI WGS metagenome assembly OLOQ01 (sample SAMEA3136754, study PRJEB25190) | human gut metagenome | biome: human gut; feature: human-associated habitat; material: faeces | place: Austria | collected 2013 | reverse complement strand
CTGCCGCACCTCGCTCGCCGTATCGGCACTTAGAATTATGCGGTATTGCCTATGGTTTTATTATAGCAGACATCCAGGGCGATAAACCGGACTTCCAGTCCTCGCAGACGAAAAAGCAGGGTGATAAAGTGTACTTTAAGCCTTTGTGCGGGCCACATAGGCGGCAAAACCGCGCAAAAAGCGCATCATACCCAGCACCCACAGGCACAAAAGGAACCAGAGTGCCGTGTATTTTGGGCACACAAGCCCGGCAAGGTTACCCCATTCCTGGCTGTAATCCCACACCTCGACATGCAGCAGACGGCGGCAGGCAAGCCCGGTGCCCAGTTCCAGCACCGAAACCCCAACCGCGCCGATCCCCGCCAGCAGCGGGGTGGGCAGTGGCAGGCGGCCGAGGGCATCCAGTGCGCAAAGGCAGGCCCCGCCCGCCAAAAACATCGTCCAATGGGTTGTGCCGCGCCAGGCGATCTCCAGCGCAAGGTACGCGGTACCGCCCATGGCAAACAGCACCAGCTGCCCCGGCGCAGCCAGACGGTGGAAACAAACAGACATACAAACGCCCCCTGTACAGTATGGAAGAATGACCTCGTCATCCTTTACCATAGTATGTGCAGGGGGTGCAGTTTGTAACCATTTTGTAATAAAGTTACAGCATTTTATTTGGACAGCTTCTTCAGCAGTTCGCTGCGGGTATCCCACAGGTTCCTGCTCAGGTCAACATAATAGCGGTGCGGGTTTTCAAAGCGCTTTACTTCGTCCCACAGGGTGCCCACCTGGGCTTTGCAGAACTTGCGGATATCAGCCAGGTTGGGGCTGGTGTAAACGCGCTTGCCGTTCTCATAGATCGGGGTGGAAATGCAGCGGGCAGTGCTGTTGACATAGGTGCATTCCTTCCAGGTCTCGATGGGGTCAAACAGGGTAATGCCGTTCTTGGTATCCACCACTTCGTCTGCCATAGTGATCAGGTCTGCCTGGGCTTTGCCGTCCTCATCATAGATACGCCATACCTTTTTCAGGCAGGGAATGGTCATCTTTTCCACGGATTCGGAGAGCTTCATCTTGGGGGTATAGCTGCCGTCATCCTCTTTCACTGCGGCCAGCTTGTACACGCCGCCAAACACGGGGTCGCTCTTGGCGGTGATCATGTTCTCGCCAATACCAAAGCTGTCCACACGGGCACCCTGCAAAATCAGGTCGCGCACGATGTATTCATCCAGAGAGTTGGAAGCGCAGACGGTGCAGTCCGGGTAACCGGCGGCATCCAGCATCTGGCGGGCCTTTTTGGAAAGGTAGGCAATATCGCCGGAGTCAATGCGCACACCTTTGGGGCGCTTGCCCATCGGCTTCAGCACTTCGTCAAACACCTTGATGGCATCGGGCACGCCATGGCGCAGAACGTTGTAGGTATCCACCAGCAGCACGCAGTTGTCCGGGTACATCTCGGCATACTTCTTGAATGCGTCATACTCGGTGGGGAACATCTGCACCCAAGAGTGTGCCATAGTGCCGGATGCCGGGATACCGAAGTCACGGGCAGCCATCACGCAGGAGGTGGAGCTGCAGCCGCCGATGTAGGAAGCGCGGGCGCCAAAGTAGGCGGCGTCATACCCCTGGGCACGGCGGGCGCCAAACTCCATAACCGGGCGGCCAGCGGCAGCGCGGCAGATGCGGTTTGCCTTGGTGGCAATCAGGCACTGATGGTTAAAGGTGACCAGCAGCAGGGTTTCCAGCAGCTGGCACTCAATAGCCGGGCCTTCTACGGTCACAATAGGCTCCTGCGGGAAGATGGGCATGCCCTCTTCAATCGCCCAGATATTGCAGTGCAGCTTAAAGTTGCGCAGATAGTCCAGGAACTGCTCATTGAAAGCACCGGTGGAGCGCAGATAATTGATGTCTTCCTCGGTAAATTTCAGGCTGTCCACTGCGTTGATAAACTGCTCCAGGCCGGCCATAATGGCGTAACCGCCGCCGTCCGGCACCTTGCGGAAGAACATATCAAAGACGGCAATTTTATCCTTATACCCTTCGTCCAGGTAGCCGGCCGACATGGTAAGCTCATAAAAATCCGTCATGGTTGTCAGGTTGCGTTTTACATCCAACATAGTACAATGTACCCCCTTATGGCTGGCTGGTGCCCGCCATTATTCCTTATTCCAATCGTTCGGTTTATTTTTGCGTTTTGGGGTCGGTTGCTCCACACGGCGCACCGTAAGCAGCATAACATACACCCACAAAACCGCATAGACAACAGCCGCTATGATGCAAAGCACAACAACGACCTTGAAATAAGTGCTTGAAAAGAAAGCCTTTACCTTCGCCATGGTATACAACAGCTCGTTGCGGTCCACGCTGCTGCCGGCCAAAAGGTCCACCGTGCCAACGGTTTCGCCCTGCATGGTAACGGTAACGGTACCCACCACATCGCCCTGCTTGATGGGCGCGGAGAGGTGCTCCGGAACATTGAAGATCTTTTCCGTCAGCTCTGCCCCGCCCTGCCGCGGCAAAAGGGTCTGCATATCATCCGCCGGGTAGATCATTACCGTATCCGTCTGGGAGGAATACACAATAGGCAGCTCGGTGATGGGCTGGGTGGTATCCAGCGCCGCGGTTACGGTAAAGGTGGCGAACGCCCAATCCATCAGCTCGGCGGTTTCGGTCAGCGCCGGGCGCGGGTCTTCGTCCGTTTTGGGACTGTGCAGCACCACGCTGACATAGGTTTCGCCGTCCTGGGTGTGCCAGCCCGCAAAATTCTGCCAGTCATCCAGGCTGCCGGTTTTGCCGCCTTTGGTGTAAGAGCGGTAATAGTTGCTGCTGGGCGAAACCAGCTTATCACTGGTCAGGATGGTATAGGGCGAATCATGCTTGGTGGAGGCCGGCATCTGGTAGCTTTCCTCCCCTGCCGCCTGGGCAAAGGCATCATAGCCCATAGCCACCCGCACCAGCAGGTATGCATCCCGCGCGGTGGTCACGTTGCCGGGATCCAGCCCGCAGGGGTCAGTAAAGGTAGTGCCGGTGCAGCCGATGCGGGCAGCTTCATCGTTCATCATGGCCACAAAGTTATCAATGCTGCTGCCGCTCATATAGTCTGCCACGATATACGCTGCCTCGTTGGCGCTGGGCAGCAGCATGGCATACAGCAGGCTGCGCAGGGTATGGGTCTCGTCTTTCCAGATATCCGCCGTGGAAGCATTTTTGCCGTACAGATAATCATAGATATAGCCCGGCGCTGTAATGCTGATGGTATCCAGCTGGTCCTGGTAGCTTTCCAGCATCAGGATCATGGTCATCAGCTTGGTCAGGCTGGCGGCGGCCATGGGGGTTTCGCTGTTTTTTTCATAAACAACCAGCCCCGTATCGGTGTTAGCCACATAGGCTGCCTCTGCGGTAACAGAAAATCCCGGTGTCAGGTTGGGGGCATCGGCGGTTTCCTCCGCTGCGGCGGGCAGGACCAGCAGCACCGCCAGCAGCAGTACCGCAAGGCAGGCAGACAGGAATTGTTTCATGGCATGTCCTTTTTGGTTTGTCGGCCCAGCCTGTAAAGTTATGTGTCAATACAGGTTAAACCTTAGTATAGCAAATTCTTTCTGCAAAAAAAAGAGATTATACAAAAAAATCAAAAATAATTTGGGCAGTTTTTTATTGGAAATAAAGATGTCAAGACTAATTCATGGCCCCGGCTGTGGCAAACAGGCGCTCCACTTCGTCCGAAAGGGCTTTGTGCTCCGGTTTGGCCAGGTTGGGGTCCAGGGCCAGCAGGGCTTTGGCTTCCTGCTGGGCAACGGTCAGGGTGCGGGTATCCTGCACAAGGTCCGCCACATGCAGGGTGGGCAGGCCGTGCTGTGCTTCGCCGAAAAAGTCGCCGGGGCCGCGGGTTTCCAGGTCATACTTGGCAACGGCAAAACCATCCGATGTGCGGCACAAAAAGTGCAGCCGCTGGCGTACCGCTTCTCCCTCGTTATCCGAAATCAGGATACAGCAGGAATTCGCCGCACCGCGCCCCACGCGGCCGCGCAGCTGGTGCAGTGCCGAAAGGCCGAACCGCTCTGCATTTTCGATCACCATTACGGTTGCATTGGGCACATCCACACCGACTTCAATCACGGTGGTGCTGACCAGCACATCCAGCTCCCCGGCCTTGAACTGCTGCATCACTTCATCTTTATCTTTCGGCTTCATTTTGCCGTGCAGCAGGCCGATGCGCCGCCCCGGCAGCAGCGGGCAGGCCACCTGCTCGTAATACTGCTTGACGGCTTTCATGCCGGAATCCATTTCGTTTTCCTCAATGGCCGGGCAGACGATATATACCTGATGCCCTGCGGCGATCTGTTTTTCCAGAAAGCCGTACATATCGCGGCGCTTTTTGCCAGTGATGAACCAGGTCTTGATGGGCTTGCGGCCGGGGGGCAGCTCATCCAGGATGGAGATATCCAGATCCCCGTACATCAAAAGCCCCAGAGTACGCGGGATGGGGGTTGCGCTCATGACCAGCAGGTGCGGGTTGTTGGCCTTGCCCGCCAGAATGCCGCGCTGCCGCACGCCAAAGCGGTGCTGTTCGTCCACAATGGCAAGGCCGAGATTTTTGAACACCACGCTGTCCGTCAGCACCGCATGGGTGCCAACCACCAGCCCGGCACGGCCATCCGCAATGGCGGCAAGGGCCACCCGCTTTTCGGCGGCTTTCATGCCGCCCACCAGCAAGGTAACGTTGACGCCAAACGGCTCCAGGCGGTCGGCCAGGTTGGCGGCGTGCTGGCGGGCCAGAATTTCCGTTGGGGCCAGCATGGCGCTCTGCCAGCCATTTTGCGCGGCAAACCAGATGGCCGCAGCGGCCACCAGCGTTTTGCCGCTGCCCACATCGCCCTGCAGCAGACGGTTCATCGGGGTCTGGCCGCACAGATCATGGCAGATTTCTTCCGCCGAGCGGCGCTGTGCCCCGGTGGGTGCATAGGGCAGGCTGCGCCAGAACGGAGCAAGGTCCAGCTCCCGCATGGGAGCACCGGTAATTTTGCGGCCATGGCCCCGCATCAAAAATATGCCCAGCAGCAGGATATACAATTCTTCAAAGATCAAACGGCGGCGGGCAGCGGCAGCATCTGCCGCGTCCCGCGGGGCATGGATGGCCCGCACAGCGTCCGCTTTGGGCGGCATGCGGTAGCGGGTCAGCAGCTCTGGCGGCAGCGGGTCATCCAGCTGGGCCACATATTCCAGCGCCAGCTGGGCGCAGCGGGTCAGGCGGGCGGCGGGCAGCCCTTCGGTGCTTCCGTAAACCGGCAGCAGGGGCGCCGCAACAACCTGGGCTTCGGTGCGCACAAGCGGGTGCAGGATTTCCCGCCGGGTCATCATGCCGCCAACGCGGCCCTCGAAATAATATTCGGTTCCAGGTTCCAGCTTTTCCGCCGCATAGGGCGCGTTGAACCAGGAAAGCGCCAGCATTCCCGTATCGTCCCCTGCCAGCACATGGGAGAGCATCCGTCCGCCTTTAATGCGCCGGTCCGGGTCCCGCTGCAGCACCGTTGCCTTTACACAGCAGTCCACATCAAACGGCGCTGATACTACCGTGTACGGCTGGGAATAATCAATATACCGCCGCGGATAGTGCAGCAGCAGATCCCGGATGGTATAAATGCCGAGCTTGGCAAACTTTTTGGCGTAAGCCGGGCCAACGCCTTTCAGGTATTGGATGTCGCTGTTGATATCCGGCATGGCTGCACCTCCTTCCGGTAGGGTTATAAACAAAGGACGAACATGCGTTTTGATGCACAAGTTCGTCCTTGAATGGTTTTGTCCGTTATGCCGGGATCATTCCACGCTGAGCATATAGTAGTAAACCGGCTGACCGCCATGGATATGGCTGACCTCCACGCTGGAGCCGCACTTGGACTGCACCAGTTCGGTGGTATGTTCGGCATCTTCCTCGCTGACTTCCGCACCGGAAATCACGGTGATGAACTGGCTGTCCTTTTTCTTCATGGAACGTGCCAGGCGGTAGGTCATCTTGGTAATGTCGCTGCCAGTGGCAACGATCTTACCGTTCTCCAGCGCCATGATCTCACCCTTACGGATGGGGCGACCGTCAAACTCGCTGTCGCGGGCGGCATAGGTGATCAGGCCGGTAGCAACCTTTTCGGCGGCGGCCATCATGTTGACGGCGTTCTCCTCCGGGGCAGCTTCGGGGTCAAAGTTCAGCATAGCGGTCATGCCCTGGGGCACGGTACGGGTAGGCAGAACCAGGACCTTGCGGTCAGCCAGCTTTTCTGCCTGTTCGGCAGCCATGATGATGTTTTTATTGTTGGGCAGCACCAGAACGGTCTTGGCGGGCACGCTCTGGATGGCAGCCAGGATATCCTCGGTTGCCGGGTTCATGGTCTGGCCGCCGGAAACAACGGCATCCACGCCCAGGTCCTCAAACACGGATTTCAGTCCATCGCCCGCCGCCACGGCAACAAAGCCATAGGCGCGGTCCGGGTCAACTGCAGCGTAAACAAAAGTTTCCTTTGCGCCGGTCTCGGCAGCCTTTTCCTCGGCTTCGGCCTGCTTTTCCAGGCCCTTGGCCTGCTTCTGGCGGGCCAGGAACTGCTCGTGCATGTTCTCGATCTTAAAATTGGTCAGGTAGCCATACTTGATGGCCTCGCTCAGCATCATGCCGGGGTCAGCCGTATGCACATGGCAGTTGGCCACATCGTCATCCTCGATCACAACAACAGAGTCGCCGTTGGATTCCAGGAAGGCGCGCAGGCGGGTGATGCTTGCTCCGGAATCCTTATGGACCAGGAATTGGGTGCAGTAGCCGTTTTTGATATCCTCAACCTTCATCAGGTCGTCAGTAAACACGCCCTTGCCTGCTGCGCTGGAATCCAGCTTCGGCTTGGCGGCAACCTCGGCACCGGCAACGATCTCGCCGCCGTCAAACACCTGCTTCATGCCCTCAAACACCAGCATGATGCCCTGGCCGCCGGCATCCACAACGCCAGCCTTTTTCAGCACAGGCAACAGGTTGGGGGTGTCCTCCAGAGCTTTCTGGCCAGCTTCGCACACGGTGGCCCACAGCTGCGGCACATCGTCGGTTTCAGCGGCAACGGCAGCCTCGGCAGCCAGGCGGGTAACGGTCAGGATGGTGCCCTCGGTGGGCTTCATGACCGCCTTGTAAGCAGCTTCCACGCCCATCTGCAGGGCTTTGGCCAGGTCAGCGGCCTCAGCATCGGTTTTACCGGCCAGCGCCTTGGAAAAACCGCGGAACAGCAGGCTGGTGATAACGCCGGAGTTGCCGCGCGCACCGCGCAGCATGGCGGAAGCAGCGCTCTTGCTGGCTTCGGCCACCGTGCAGGTATCCGGCATGGCGTTCAGCTCGCTCAAGGCCGCGCCGATCGTCATGCTCATATTGGTACCTGTATCACCATCCGGCACAGGGAAAACGTTCAGCTCGTCCACGCGGGTACGTTGATTTGCAATATTGTTGGCGCCGGAAATGATGGCGTCGCGCAGTGTCTTACCAGTAATCATTCTAACAGTTGCACCTCATTGTAATTTTTGGGGAAACAAGCCGCCGGGGCAAATGCCAGCCGGGGCCCCCGCCGCTTTATTCGTCAATGATATCATCAACAAACACATCAATGCGGGCCACTTTCAGGCCGGTTGCATGTTCAACTTCATCTTTAACGCGGTGGGTAATGCTTTGCGTGATGGAAGCGATGTTCAGGCCATACCCCACTTTGATGTGCAGGGTGATGACCAGCCGCCCTTCCTGCTGGCTTACGGTAACGCCTTTTTCGGGCAGGGAGCCGTTGCGCAGCGCTTCGCGCACTGTGCTGGCGGCAGAGCTTTGGCCCATGGCGGCAATGCCGTAACAGTTTTTGGCAGCTTCGGCCACAAGGCCCGAGAAGTAATCATTCGTAAGCGAAATATGTCCCAAAGGATTCACTCGTGTGATCATTTGCGTTCCTCCCTATGGAATACAGATGAATTCCCAGCTTCGGGTTTAACCCTTTTGCCGGGTTCCATGTGCGTCAGTTACAGCTAACGCAATTCTATTATACACGATTTGTTTCGGTTTGAACAGAGCTTTTTGTAAAAAGCCCTGCCGAAAAGGGAACAAAATTTGCAGCCTAATTTTTTACATCGGTTTTAACAATCCATTCACAAAGTTCTCCCAAACGGCGCGTATACTTAATATTAGTAAAGGTCGTACTTTTAACGCCCGCCCCGGCAGTAGATGCGGGGCGCAGCAAAAGCCGCCGTACACAGTGCTTTCCCTTTCCATCAAGATAACCTGCAAAGGAGTTATTTTCCGCCATGAATCTGTTGTTCTTTTTAACGCCAAAACAGGACGTTTTATTTATCTATGAAGATTTTACCCTGCGCCAGACCCTTGAAAAATGGTCCAACCAGCGCTTTGCCACCATTCCGGTATTAAAACGCAACGGCGAATACCTGGGTACCATGACCGAGGGCGACATTTTATGGGGCATCAAAAGCATTCACGGGCTGGATATTGACGCCAGCGAGGATATCCCCATCGCCTCTTTCCCCCGCCGCCGGGATTACAAGGCAGTTCCCGTTACCACTGACATGCACGCTTTGCTGAACGCCGCCGTTGACCAGAATTTTGTTCCCGTGGTGGATGACCGCAACGTATTTATCGGCATTGTACGCCGTACCGCAATTTTGCAGCAGGTTGCCAAAGACTATGAGAGCCCAAAGGGCAATGTGTTCCCGGAAACCACTAAAAGCAAAGCCCGCAAGGAGGCGGCATTTGTGTAAGGGCAACACCGCACAATTCCCGCCTAGCGGCTTAAGCACCGCTTCGGCGGCTGCGGCACGGCATCTGCGTTGCCAAAATGCTCGATAAGACATCCAGTATTATCTGCGCTTTTGGCTTAGCAGCTGCCGCACCTCGCTCGCCGTATCGGCACTTAGAATTATGCGGTATTGCCTAAGATGAATACACCACGCCCACAGCCGGTCCCAAAGACCAGTTGCGGGCGTGGTGATTTTTGTATAGGGAAGAATATGACGGATACAATTTTGCTTCCGGAATGGTCAAGACCGTTCCCTACAGAAATGGTGAAGAAATGGTGAAGATTGCGGCTAAAGAATAAAAGATAATGCCTGATCTCTACCCCCAATTCCTCATTCCTAATTTCTAATGATTGAGAAAACTCCTAACTCCTAACTTGCAATTTCCGTTCCCGGAAAATAGTACCCCAAAATGTCCTCCCAACCCGCGCCGCCTTCGGCCATGGCTTTAGCGCCATATTGGCTCAGGCCAACCCCGTGGCCGTACCCGCGTGTGGTGATGACAAACTGCCCGCCGCGCCAGGCAATGGCAAAGCAGGTGCTGCGCAAATCAAGGGCCTTGCGCACCTCCAGCCCGCTCACCATTTGGCCGCACAGCTCCAGTGTGCGCACATAACCGGCTTTGTCCCAGGTGGAAGCACCGACCCAGCTTTCGGGGGAATCATCGGGGGTAAGGCCCAATTCTTCCAGCGCGGTGCGTACCTGCTCGGCGCTGTACTGAATGGTCACTTCGTACCCATCGGCAAACTTATCCCATGCGGAATCCACGCCGCATAAGTAAGGCAGCTGGCCGCCCCACACGTTCTGGCTGGCTTCGGTGTGGCCGCTGCTGATGGCATGGTAGCAGGCAGCGGCAGGCTGTCCGTTGTACAAAAGCACCGTCTGCCCGGTACGGGCGGCAAGAGATTGCAGGCGCTGCATGTTGGCAGCGTAATCACTGCCCCAGCGGCTTTGCAGAACCTCGCTGCTGGTCCAGCCGCTGCACAAAGCGCTGTTGGCGGTAAAGCTCTGCCCCTGAGCGGATAAGTACAACGCATAGCTGCGGCTGGCAACCATCTGGGCCAACAGGGCGTCATCCGGCCAGGTTGCGGGCATCTCGCAGGCGGCAGCACCGACCATAAAATCCACAGCGGAAAGGGTGAAGTCGGAATCGCTGGCTTCATCATGCAGGGTGATAGTTTGGGGGAATGTGGGTGCAGCGGAAGGCGCGGCAGTGCTTTCCGGCTGTGCTGCCGCAGTAGGCGCGGCGGACGGCGTAACCGTGGGGGCAGCCTGTACCGGAACACTGGGGAACAGCAGGCAGAGAAACGGTACCGCAGTGCTTAACGCGGTAAGCAGGGCGGCACAGAGCAGCGTGCGCTTCAAAACGGCAGATCCCTCCATTCCGGCAAGTGCGGCGCACGGCAAAACCTTGCATTTTGCCGCGGAGAACCGTATAATAAATAGCACTGGCGGGGCTTGTCTTGCATCTTGGCCCCGGAGCCTGTTACCATTGTATTCGCCGCAAGGGGGATTTATGCCCGGCGGGAAAGGCTGTCCTATGAAAAAATCAAAGAACAAATATTCGCCGTGGCCGGCAGTAGCGCTGTGCCTGGTGTTTTTGGCGCTGCGCATTGTGGATCTGGCGCTGTTTACGGACCCGGAAACCAGTTTCCCCACGGTGGGACCCTCGGCGGCGCGCTGGGGGGCCGCGTTGGTTGGCGCGGCGGCGCTGCTTGTGATGGGCCGCAGGGCGGATGAAAAAATTGCCCCCGGCAGAAAAAGTGTGCTGGGTGTTATGATGGCGGTAACGGGGACTGTGCTGGTACTGGCGGGGCTTTCGCAGTTGTTGAGCGCCGCAGTGGTGTGGCCCAGCATGGTGCTGCTGACGGCGGCGGGCGTGTGGTTCTTCGCTATGGGCTGGCGGGTTCTTTCGGCCCCGGAAGGGCGTGGAACCGCCATGCCGCCCAACGCCGTGCAGTGCCTGATCCCTACGGCGGCGCTGTTGTGGGTGCTGATCCAGCGGTTTTCCATCATCCCGGCGGCATCGGCGCGGCTTGGCTGTACCTTCCGGGTGCTGGGGGCGCTGGGCGCGCTGCTTTGTGTGGGGATGCTGTGCAAGCTGCTGTATGTTCCCGGCGGTACCTATGGCTGCACGGTGCAGCAGTACGGTAGCCTGGCATTTTACTTTGCAACCTGCCACGAACTGCCGCAGGCCATCTTTGAGCTGGTGCGCGGCAGCGTCTCTGAACAAACCCTGCTGACCAGCCTGGCCATAGGCTGCATTGGCCTGTGCGGGCTGGCGGCCATGCTTACCACGGTCCCGCGCAGTAACCCGACAAAAAAAGATAAGGCAGACTGAACCGATCCTCCAGCAGCTCCTGCGTGCTGGGGGATTTTTGTATGCGGCAGCCGGGACAAAGGGGCAAAAATGCAGCCGCGGCAAACTGTGCTCCGCTGTCAAACACCACAGCCCCGCCGCTTTGCCGGGCCAGCGCCTGCCACAGCGGCAGCACCCCGGCGGGGGCACCGCCCCGCAGGCAGAGCAGCACAGCGCGGGAACGCGGCTTTACTTCCAGCACCGCCTGCCCGCCGCAGGCCAAAACAGGGCGCAAGGCTTCCAGGACGGCGGCCTGCACCAGCGCCGGGCGCGCTGGAACAGGGCAGGTGATCCCCGACGGGAACATGACGTACAGCCAGCCGGGGCGGCGGCGCACGCATTGGGTCAGTGCCCCGGTCAGTGTTTGCAGCGTGCCGCATAATTCGCACCCCGCACCGCCCGGCTGGGCCAGCAGCTCCTGCACGGTCTGCGCCCGCAGCTGCGGCAGAACCAGCTCCGGCCCAAGCCCGGCCAGCGCCCGGCGGGCGGCTTCTTCCGCCAGGGCGGCGCGCCGGGTGGGGAAACGTGCAGAAGGTGGAACCATGGCAGCAGCCTCCGTGTGGTGATAAATGGGGCAAAACCTGTGGCATTTACCCCGGCGCGGTGCCGGGGCAAGGATAGTATGCCCGAAAAATACCGCCAAAGGCCATACAGTTATTGACAATACGCCAAATTGGCGTTGAAAACCGCTGCTTTTTTTGCCCAAAACATAATTTTTGCTCAATTTGCGTTAAAATAATAACAGCCCCTCTTGCAGTTTTGGCAGGAATGGGGTACAATAGAATCAAACCGGAAAGCGGCAATAAGCCGCTTGGGTGGGGCGGGTTCAACCCCGTTCCGAATATAAAATCTTTGGGAGGATTTTACTATGGCTGTTAAAGTTGCTATCAATGGTTTTGGCCGTATCGGCCGTCTGGCTT
>OLOQ01003237.1_pt1 | contig 12080 bp, 10 predicted proteins | sample 1673101 | NCBI WGS metagenome assembly OLOQ01 (sample SAMEA3136754, study PRJEB25190) | human gut metagenome | biome: human gut; feature: human-associated habitat; material: faeces | place: Austria | collected 2013 | reverse complement strand
GGGCTGGCAGCGATTGGTGTAGCGGTTGTGCTTACGATGGGAGAATGTGTGTCAGGCATACAGCTTGGAATTGGTAAATTGGGGGGAAATGGTATGCTCACATCTTACGCGGAGGAACTGTGGATTCCCGTTTCAGTAACCGCAGAGACAGCGCAGGCAGCAGAAAATGCCGCTGAGCTTCCCGTCCAGGCACCGGAGGCGATCCTTATGGAGGCCTCCACCGGAACTATTTTGTACGAAAAAAATGCGGACGAGGCGCGAAATCCAGCCAGCGTGACGAAGATTATGACGCTGCTTCTGATTTTTGATGCGTTACATTCGGAAAAAATTCATTTGCAAGATGAGGTCACGACCAGCGCGCATGCGAAATCCATGGGGGGATCCCAGGTGTTTTTGGAAGAAGGGGAGGTACAGACGGTCGAAACGCTGATCAAGTGCATTGTCATTGCATCGGGAAATGATGCCAGTGTGGCAATGGCAGAGTATATCGGCGGCAGTGAGGAGGCATTTGTTGCGATGATGAACGAGCGGGCGAAAGGGCTTGGAATGGAGACAGCAAAGTTTGAGGATTGCTGCGGTTTGACGGCGTCTACGACGCACGCGATGTCGGCGCGCGACATTGCCCTCATGTCGCGGGAATTGATCACGAAGTATCCGGAAATTTTTCAGTATTCAACGATCTGGATGGAAAATATAACGCACCGGACCAAGCAGGGAGAGAAAGAATTTGGACTTTCCAATACGAATAAGCTGCTGAAAATGGTGACAAATTTTGAGGTGACGGGACTGAAAACAGGTTCTACATCGCTGGCAAAATATTGCCTGTCCGCAACCGGGCGGAAAGATGGCGTTGATCTGATTGCCGTCATCCTGGCAGCACCGGATTATAAGGCGCGGTTTGCGGATGCGGTCACATTATTAAATTATGGGTTTGCAAATTGTCATCTTTACAAAGATGAAAATCCGGGAGCTGTGCCGGAAACGACGGTGGCAGGCGGCATCCAGGAACAGGTTGCAGGGCGTCTGCGGGGAACCTTTTCGTATCTTTCGATGGAAGGAGAGAATCTGGATGGAATCGAAAAAGAGTGGATGATGGAAGAATCCCGCAAAGCGCCGGTTCGGGAAGGTGATGTGATCGGACATCTGGTCTACCGGCTGGATGGACGGGAATTGGGAAGTGTGGAGATAGAAGCGGCAGAAACGGTGGAGAAAGCGGGACTCTGGGACTATTTTAAGAAGGTAATGGGAGTGTTTGCGGCATAAAAATAAAGAGCTGTCATGTTTGAATAGTGATACACGACAGCTTTTTTCATGGCTAGTTATTCATTCTGCAATCCAGCCGCTTTTTCAGAATACGTGGTCGTTACCAGTTTTTCATAAGGAATCCGCTCCTTGAGTTCACCTGCTTCTTCCAGAATATTTTCCAGAAGCTCAAAGCTGTCCCTGTGGAAAATGGTATCATTTTTCCAGGTGTCCTGCGCTTTGTAGCGTTCAACGATGCGGGCGATTGCCGCGCGGTCTGTTTCCGGAAACTGAGGTTGGATTGTCTCGGCGATTTCATCCGCACTGTGGGAGTTGACGTAAGCTAAGCCCTTCTGGATGGCATTCGTGAACGACTGGATAATTTCCGGATGCCTATTTAGATAGCTCTGCTTTGCACAGTAGGCGGTGTAGGGGACATAACCGGAATCGACGCCGAGCGAGGCGACAACGGTACCATTTCCTTCGGTTTCAAGGGTGGTGGCGAAGGGCTCGAACTCGACCGTGTAATCCGCATCATTACTCGTAAACGCCGCCGCTGTCAGCCCGAAATTGATACTCTGATCGATTGTCAGGTCATTTTTTGGATCGATGCCATTTTTCTTTAAAATATACTCAAAGACCATTTCCGGCATACCGCCTTTTCTTCCCCCTAATACCTCTTTGTTTTTCAATTTCTCCCAGGTAAACGAATTGTCTTTCTCTCTTCCCACAACAAAGTTTCCCGCCCGCTGCGTCAGCTGCGCGAAGTTCACAACCGGGTCTGCGGTTCCCTCGAGGTACGCGTAGACGGTTGCCTCCGCCCCCATAAACCCGATATCCGCCTCACCGGAAATCATCGCCGTCAGCACTTTATCTGCACCAAATCCTGTTATCAGCGTCAGATCAATGCCCTCGTCCGCGAAATACCCCTCCTCAATTGCCACATACTGCGGGGCGTAAAAAATGGAGTGGGCAACCTCATTTAATGTCACCTGCTCCACTTTTTCTTTTGTCTCATCTTTTGCCCCGCATCCCGCCAGCGTCACTGCCGCCATTGCCAGTACAAGCGCACCTGTCAGCCATTTTCTTTTCATCAACAGATTCTCCTGTTTTTTCATTCTAACCTTAGAATATGATTTCCCGGTAAAAATGCGTGCAAAAAACGAAGGAGAAACGTTCGAATTTCGTTTCTCCTTCGTTTCTTATTTCTTCTCTTGTTTTTCTTTTGCCTTCTGTTCTTCTTTCGTCCGGATTTTGTCTTCGTACATTTTCTTTTCATTCTACAATCTACCTTATCGCTCCGTCAACACATTTAGGCTTCCTTTTCCGAAATTTTCTATTTTGAAAAACAAATTGAGGATCTCCGCAAAATTTGTTATAGTAAGGGTAATTCAAACAGTTACAAAGGAGGCTATTATGAAAATAAAATCAGTTGCTGTTCTGGGCGCCGGAGCGGTTGGGTCTTATGTGATCTGGGGGCTTTCGGAGAAAAAGGACATCCGGCTTGGCGTTATCGCGTCCGGGGAACGGGCGAAGCGTCTGAAAAACAAAGGATGCAAAATTAACGATACGGTTTATCACCCGGAGGTATGGACACCGGAAGAGGCACACGGCGTGGATTTTCTGATCGTCTCGCTCAAATACGGCGCACTGCCGGGGGCTCTTGACGATATTACTGCCATTACCGGCGAGAATACTGTGATCATGAGTCTGATGAACGGCGTGGACAGTGAGGAGATCATCGCGGAAAAAGTCGGTGCGGAGCATCTGCTTCATGCTGTTATCAAAGTAGCTTCTCATAAAGAGAATGACGGCTACGTTTTCAACCCTGAGGCGACGCTCGGCATCATTTTCGGCGAAGTTTCGGCGCCGTACGACAGTGAGCGTGTGCAGGCTGTTCTGGATCTGTTCTCCGGCACAGGGCTGCATTACCGGGCAACCGATTGTATTTTAGAGGAAATATGGAGCAAATTCCGGCTGAATGTCTGCAATAACCTGCCGCAGGCTATTCTCGGTGCCGGGGTCGGCTGCTACCGCGACAGTGTGCATATGAAGGCGATCAGCGACGGACTCCGCGCAGAACTGATGGCGATTGCGGAGGCAAAGGGAATTGATATCAGCAAGGCGGATGTCTCCTCGGGACGCGGAAGTGCGGTTCCGCCGACGGCGCGCTACTCGACGCTCCAGGATCTCGATGCGGGACGCCATACGGAAATTGATATGTTCTCGGGTGCGCTGATCCGCATGGGAAAAGAGCTGGGAATTCCAACGCCTTACAATGAATTTACGTACCATATGATCAAAGCACTGGAAGAGAAAAACGACGGACGGTTTGACTACAGCGGAAGCGAAGAACCGCTCTGGGCGAAATAGATACGATAGGAGAATCTCACGATGAAAGAAATCAAATGGGCTGTACTCGGATGCGGTGTGATTGCAAATGAAATGGCGGTCGCACTGCAGAAAAACGGAAAGAATATTTACGCGGTCGGCAACCGGACCCATGAGAAGGCGGCTGCTTTTGCGGAGAAATATGGAATTGGAAAAGTTTACGATGATTTCCATGAGATGTTTACCGATCCGGAGGTCGATGTCATTTATATCACGACGCCGCACAACACGCATCTTGGCTTTATGAAAGAGGCGATTGCCAATGGAAAACACATTCTCGTTGAGAAATCGATTACGCTGAACAGTGACGAGCTCGACGAGGCCATAGCGCTTGCGAAAGAAAAAGGTGTCATCATCGGAGAGGCAATGACGATTTACCATATGCCGATCTACAAAGAGCTGAAAAAAATTCTCGACTCCGGCCGTCTCGGCAGAGTCAATCTGATCACGATGAACTTCGGCAGTTTCAAAGAGTACAACATGAAGAACCGCTTCTTCAACCGGAATCTCGCAGGCGGCGCGATGCTTGATATCGGCGTATACGCACTCTCCTTCATCCGCTGGTTCTTCGACTCCAAGCCGGATCAGCTCCTTTCCCAGGTAAAGCCCGCTCCGACCGGTGTGGACGAGCAGGCCGGCCTCCTTCTCACCAATCAGGAAGGACAGATGGCAAGTGTGATGCTCTCTCTCCACTCCAAACAGCCGAAACGCGGCATGGTTTCCTGTGAGAACGGATTTATCGAGATCATGGAGTACCCGCGTGCCTGGGAAGCAAAAATCACAGACGCTTCCACCGGCGAATCCAAAATCATCAAAGCCGGTGACAACGCCGATGCACTCGCCTATGAGCTCGCCGACATGGAACGCGCCATCAATGGAGATGCATCTGCCATGCACCTCGACTACACGAAGGACGTCATGGATCTGATGACCTCCTTCCGCAGAACCTGGGGCTATACGTACCCGGAGGAAGAAAAATAAGATTCGCACATCAAAAGCCCCTGCCCGGCACACATCAGATGCCGGGCAGGGGCACTTCTTTTCACCTGCAATACTCTGCAATTTTCTTTTTCAGTAATTCCGCATCAATCGGCTTTGCGATATGCACGTCCACGAGGATCAGGTCGAAGGTGTATTCCGGGCTGTCCTGGTAGAGTTCAAGCTTCTTTGTTCTTCCATCGTTTCATCCGTCTTCCACGCATATTTTATACTTCATTTTACGCTGATATTATTTTCTCTGTCAACCCAAATAACATTACATTTCCAATATTTTGCATGTCTTTTTTATTTTTCTGAATTTTTTTAAAATCTTCCGTTTTTCTCTTGCACAATTGTTTTTATGCGTATATAATTGTCTGCAGAAAGCAAAGGGGAGCTCGCGTGCGAAGCGGGCTGAGAGTAGGATGCATCTCCTAGACCCTGAACCTGATTTGGGTAATGCCAACGTAGGGAGATACGATATGCACATTTTCTGCAGATATACCTCCACGTATATCTGCTTTTTTAATCTCTATGAACACATCATCAACAGGTTCTTCCAGTAACACAAGGGAATTTGCTTCTGCAAAAATACTCACACAGGAGGAACAAAAAATTATGTTAGGCACTTGTCTTGACAATGTCAGAAAAACAACCCCTCTCGTACACAACATCACAAATTACGTTACAGTAAACGATGTCGCCAATATTCTGCTGGCATGCGGCGCAAGCCCGATCATGTCCGATGAACCGGAGGATGTCGAGGATATCACCTCCATCTGCGGCGGTCTGAACATCAACATCGGAACGCTGCACAGAACGAGCATCGACGGCATGTACCGTGCCGGTGCAAAAGCAGCTTCGCTCGGCCACAAAATCCTGCTCGATCCAGTCGGCGCAGGCGCAAGCCACTTACGTACTTCGACCGCAGTCGGACTGATGGAAAAAATCCCGTTCACCGTCATCCGCGGAAATATTTCCGAAATCAAAACACTGGCACTCGGAAGCGGAACGACAAAGGGTGTTGACGCAGACGTTGCCGATAAAGTAACAGACGAAAACCTCGACAGCGCCGTTGCTTTTGCAAAAAACTTTGCGAAAGACCACAACTGTGTTGTCGCCATCACAGGAGCGATCGACCTCGTTGCCGATGCTGACACCTGCTACGTGATCCGCAACGGACGCGCCGAGATGGGAAGCATCACCGGAACAGGCTGCCAGCTCTCCGGTATGATGACCGCTTACCTCGTTGCCAACCCGGACGAGCCGTTAAAAGCCGCTGCTGCCGCTGTCTGCGCGATGGGACTTGCCGGCGAGATCGGCTGGAGCCATATGAAACCGGAAGACGGCAACTCCACCTACCGGAACCGCATCATCGACGCCATCTACCACATGGACGGCGAGACGCTGGAGAAAGGTGCAAAGTATGAAGTGCGATAAGAAATTCATGCGGCTCTACGCAGTCACCGACAGGGCGTGGGTGGGCAAGCAAAGCCTGTATGAGCAGGTCGAATCCGCGCTCAAAGGCGGCGCAACCTGCGTGCAGCTGCGCGAAAAGCAGCTGGATGAATCCGATTTCCTTGCACAAGCCCGGCTCATCGGCAAGCTCTGCCGCGCCCGTCGGGTCCCCTTCATCATCAACGACAATGTGGAGCTTGCCCTGCGCTGTCAGGCAGACGGTGTCCACATCGGTCAGGACGACATGGATGCACAGCAGGTGCGCAAGCGCATCGGAGAACAGATGATTCTCGGCGTTTCGGCGCACAATGTTGAAGAGGCACGCACCGCCTTTCAAAATGGCGCGGACTATCTGGGTGCGGGCGCTGTTTTTTCCACCTCCACCAAAAACAACGTCACCACCCTCCCGCTGGACACCCTTCGGGAAATCTGCTCCTCGGTCGAGCTGCCCGTTGTTGCCATCGGCGGCATCGACCATAGCAACATCCTCAAGCTCAAAGGCACCGGTGTTGCCGGAGTTGCAGTGGTATCCGCCATCTTCTCACAGCCCGACCCCTGCCAGGCTGCCCGAGAGCTTGCCGCGCTTTCCCGACAGATCGTCCAATAGCCAAACCAGCGACAGATTGGGGGCACCACCTTCTGCCGCTTTATAAAAAAATAATGCTACAAAGGAGAATGACCCATGAAAACAGCATTATCCATCGCCGGAAGTGATTCCAGCGCAGGCGCCGGTATTCAGGCTGACATCAAAGCCATGACGATGAACGGTGTGTATGCCACCACGGCAATCACCGCACTCACCGCGCAAAACACGACCGGCGTTCGAGCCATCATGGAGGTCACTCCGCAATTTCTTGCCCAGCAGATTGACGCAGTCTTTGAGGACATCCGTCCCGATGCCGTCAAAATCGGGATGGTTTCTTCCCCCGAGCTGGTGAACACCATTGCGGAGCGACTGCATTTTTATCATGCGCAAAATATCGTCGTCGATCCGGTCGTTGTTGCGACCAGCGGTTCGGTCCTTGCCCGTTCCGAAGCAGTCAGCCTGCTCAAAAGCGTTCTTCTGCCTATGGCGACGGTCATCACCCCAAACATTCCCGAAGCACAGCTGCTTTCGGGAATCGAAATCCACTCCTCCCAGCAGATGCAGCAGGCTGCCCGCATCATCAGCGAGGAATGTGGGTGCGCAGTCCTGTGCAAAGGCGGTCACAGCGTCAGCGACGCAAATGACCTGCTGTATGCCGACGGAGAAGCCACCTGGTTTTACGGCAAGCGCATCCAAAATCCCAACACCCACGGCACCGGCTGCACCCTTTCCAGCGCCATTGCCGCCCACCTTGCTTTGGGAGAGGATTTAAAAACCGCCATCCAAAAATCCAAGGAATATATCTCGCAGGCACTTGCTGCCATGCTGGACCTTGGTCACGGAAGCGGTCCGTTGGACCATGCCTTTATTTTGAGGAAAGATTCGCTGCAATAGAAAGGAGAACAAAACAATGGAACGAAATTACACAACACAAATGGACGCCGCCCGCCGCGGCATAATCACCCCGGAGCTGGAGACAGTCGCTCGCAAGGAGCAGATGCGTGTGGAGGAGCTTTTGCCGCTGGTTGCCTGCGGTAAGGTGGTCATCCCTGCCAACCGCCTGCACACCTGCATCGACCCGGAGGGCATCGGCTCGATGCTTCGCACTAAAATCAACGTCAACCTGGGCGTTTCCCGCGACTGCAAGGACTATGATGTCGAGATGCAGAAGGTAAACTCTGCCATCGAAATGGGCGCAGAAGCCATCATGGACCTGTCCAGCCACGGCAACACCCAGCCCTTCCGCCGCAAGCTGACCGCAGAATGTCCTGCCATGATCGGCACTGTGCCGGTTTATGACAGCGTCATCCACTACCAGAGGGATTTGGACACCCTGACTGCACGCGACTTCATCGACGTGATTCGTCTGCACGCAGAAGACGGTGTGGATTTTGTCACCCTGCACTGTGGTATCACCCGCAAGACCATCGACCAGATTCGCAAGCACAAGCGCAAAATGAATATCGTTTCCCGCGGCGGCTCTCTGGTCTTTGCCTGGATGTGCATGACCGGCGAGGAAAATCCATTCTATGAATACTACGACGAGATTCTGGACATCTGCCGCGAGTATGACGTCACCATCTCGCTGGGCGATGCCTGCCGTCCCGGCTGCCTTGCCGATGCCACCGACGTCTGCCAGATTGAAGAGCTGGTCCGTCTGGGCGAGCTGACCAAACGTGCCTGGGAAAAGGATGTACAAGTCATGGTGGAGGGTCCCGGACACGTTCCGATGGACCAGATTGCTGCCAACATGAAGGTGCAGCAGACCATCTGCATGGGCGCTCCTTTCTATGTGCTGGGTCCACTGGTAACCGACATCGCTCCCGGCTACGACCACATCACCGCTGCCATCGGAGGCGCTATCGCTGCGATGAACGGCGCTGCCTTCCTGTGCTATGTCACTCCTGCCGAGCATCTCGCTCTGCCTAACCTCGACGACGTCAAACAGGGTATCATCGCCAGCCGCATTGCTGCCCATGCCGCGGATATTGCCAAGGGCGTACGCGGCGCGCGGGAAATCGACGACAAAATGGGCGATGCCCGCCGTGCGCTCGACTGGGAGGCACAGTGGGCTTGTGCCATTGACCCACAGACAGCAAAAGCCATCCGCGACGACCGTTCTCCCGAGCATGACGACAGCTGTTCGATGTGCGGCAAATTCTGTGCTGTACGCAGCATGAACAAGGCACTCAACGGTGAACATATCGACATCCTGTAAGGGGTGCAAAAAAGGGACGAAAGAGAAAATTCTCTTTCGTCCCTTTTATTTTTATCGGGAATCCAGTTATTTCATCTCCTGCACCGATTTTGCCACGCTGTGGGTAATCGGTGTCCACTGCACATTTTTGAACAGTGCAACAATCGAGATGGGAACATAGGTAAAGATGAATACCGGGAAGGTAAAGGTATACAGCACCTTTTTGTAAGCCGGCGCCTTAATCTGCTTCCACTCGGTGATGGTGGTCAGCACACCCATCGCAAAGAGGATGACGTAGAAATTGACAAAAGCAAAAAGAACCGATTTTCCTGCCAGCACCACCATCGTGTTTACATAGTGCGGCTGGAGCAGCGCTGTCACCAGGAAAGCAAGGTTCATCGCCAGACACGTCAGTGAAACCAGCGATGCCGGAGCAATGGTCATCAGCATATCGTAGCAGGCAAAGGTGTTTTCCTTTTTGTGGAACAGATTTGTAATTAATGCCTTGCCGTACTTCCAGTTGACCTGATAAAAGCCCTTAGACCAACGCATCCGCTGGGTCCACGACTGGCGGAAGGTTTCCGGCTGCTCGTCATACAGCACCGCTGTTCCGCAATAGCCAATCTTTTCTCCTTCGATTGCATTGACGATGGAAAACTCGATGTCCTCGGTCAGCAGGTGGAACTTCCATCCGCCGTACCGGCGCACAATCTCGTTGGAAATCAAAAAACCGGTGCCGGAGATGGCACAGTTGGTTCCCAGCATCATACGGGCATTGTTCAGATACTTTGCCTCGCGCAGAAACCACAGCGAATATCCTGCGGTAATCCAGTTGGTCGCATAGTTTTTCGAGTTGCGGTAGCTGGTGATGACCCGATAGCCCTGCGAGAAGGTCTTGTTCATCTCCTCGATGTAGTGTTCATCCAGCAGATTGTCCGCATCAAACACCAAAAAGGCATCGTGATATTGATTTCCGTAATCCTGCGCAATGCGGTGGAAGGCAAAATCCAGTGCGTATCCTTTGCCGACCTGCTGTGGATTGCAGCGCTCATAGACCACAGCGCCCATCTCCCGCGCGACCTGCGCGGTGTCGTCGGTGCAGTTATCCGCGACCACAAAGATGTCCACCAGCTCACGGGGATAGCTCTGCTCCTGAATGCTTCGAATCAGATTCGGCAGCACCACCCGTTCATTGCGCGCAGCAATGACCACGCCAAAGCGGTGCAAAACCGCAGGCTGCTGTGGGGTGTTGTCCTTTTTGAACAGGACAACCGGGACATATACGAATTGATACAGGTAGCATACGGTCAGAAGTACAAATACAAACAGATTGATATGCCATATGTATTCTTCCATCTCAAAAACTCTCCATTCCTTTTACAGAATTCGTATTTTAATTATACGATTATATAGTATACCATGAATATGAAAAAAAGCAACAACTTATTGTTAAATATTTTACATATTCCTAACATTTCAGCTTTTTGGAAGAAATAAAAATCCATTACAGAAAAAGAAATATGTGTTTTGACCAAAAGAAAAGGAAAGTTTTTGTCGAATCCTTTAAATGCTTTCCTGCTTTCTTTTATATTTTTGCAAATTTGGCTCGCAAGTTTTTAAATCTCTTGATAATGTGCATCATGTGGAACAGCCGCACCAGTGAAGAAACAATTAAAACCCCCACTGCCAGTGCACCGGCAATGGCAAAGGTGTGGATACCGGTTTCGATAAACTGGGAGGTCTGCCCGGAAACACAGTACTCCATCGTGTAATAGATACCGCCTCCCGGCACCAGCGGCAGGATGCCGATGGTCAGAAAACCGGTGACCGGCGCTTTGAACACCCTTGCCATCACCTCGGCATAGGCGGAAACGATGATGGTGGAAATCAGATACTGTGCCAAATCGTTGCCCAAAAAGCCGCAGGCGACATAAATCACCCAGCTGAGCATCCCGCCTGCCGCTGCTGCAATCATGTGCGGAATCTTGTGAAATTTAAAAATCACACAGAAGGACAGGCAAGCCAAAAAGGTATAGATAAATACCGGAATATGTTCACTCATTTTCCCATCTCCTCCTTTTCATCAGATTCCGGGGAAGAAGTATCGCAGGGTGGAAATTGCGATACCGGCACCCAGCGCGATACCGATGGCGACCATCAGCGACTCTACCAGCTTGATGATGCCGGCAATCAAATCGCCGCCCAGAATGTCCCTCATCACGTTGGTGATGGCAATTCCCGGAACCAGGTTCATCAGCGTGCCAATAATCATCTTGTCATAGCGGACAGTCCAGCCCATTGCCGTCGTCCACAGCGAAAACCCTGCAACCAGCGCACTGCCAAAGATGTTCTGGAAAAAGCTGTTGGTATGAAAGTTTCCCAAAAGGGACAATAATAAGAACAAAAGGATACCGATGAAGAAGGAAGCAATGCTGTCGGGAAAAAATCCGCCGTAAAACAGGGTGAAGGATGCCGAGATGGAGGCGGTAAAAAACATATTGGTCCAAAAGGAGTAATCCTTTTTATCCATGATCGCTGCCAGCTTCTGCTGGATGACCGGCAGCTCCGGTGTTTCTGCGCAGATGTGCCGGCACAGGTTGTTGAGCTGGTCGATGCGGTCAAAATCCAGACCGGAGGAGCGGTTGCGCTTGAGTCGGGTCAGTGCATGACCGGTTTCATCGTTGATGGTTACAATGATGCAGGAAGGGATGGAAAACACCTCCGCCTCGGGAAAGCCGTATGCTTCCAGCATCCTGCGGATGGATTCCTCCACCCGGTAGATCTCCGCCCCGCTCATCATCAGGCGGTAGCCCAGCTCCCCGGTCAGGGTGAGCAGCTTGTCGTAATCCAAAGGGCCCCTGTCCTCCTTCCCGGCGGGTCTGACGTCCGGCGCCAAGCCAAGCCATGATACCGCCTTTTCCGGCGGGATGCAAGCGATTTCCACAGGAAATACCAGGAATCAGCCCTCCGGGTCCTGGCCGCTCATCTGGCGGTGCTCCTCCACCAGCTCCCGGTACAGGTCGCACAGCGGCCAGTCCCGGTTGGTGGCGGTGAGCACCGCCTTATAGGGAAAGCGGACCTGGGCCTGCCGCAGATGCTTCAGCAGGGTGTCCAGCCGGGAGGCGGAAAAGCCGCAGAGCACCAGCATCGGCTGGTCCACCACAGGGCAGGGGTCGGGGGCCTCCCGGGCGGGACAGTCTTTGAGCCCGGCCAGATGTCCCACCGTCT
>OLOQ01003233.1_pt1 | contig 12085 bp, 10 predicted proteins | sample 1673101 | NCBI WGS metagenome assembly OLOQ01 (sample SAMEA3136754, study PRJEB25190) | human gut metagenome | biome: human gut; feature: human-associated habitat; material: faeces | place: Austria | collected 2013 | reverse complement strand
GCAGACCTCATCGGGCAATTTGGGGGTCTGTCTCAGCGGGAACCTGCCTCCCACCGCACCTTGAAAATTGAATAAAAAATCTCCCCCGTACACTTGGTACGAAGGAGATCCGGAATCTCTGCTATTTGCTGTCACTTATCCGGCTTTTTTGCGCCGGAAGGAGATCACTGCGACACAGGTGCCGATGGCAAAAGCCCCCAGAGCCGCCGCGTAAACCCACCAGCTCACCGGATGGGTTTCATCGGGTGCTGCCTCCACGGTAAAGTGGGTGGTGGCATCTCCCCTTGCCGAGCGAATGGCCAAAGTATGCTCCCCTTCGGCCAACTGCTCCAGGTAGCTTTCCCGCAGCTCTACGATGATATTGCCTTCCCCATTCCGCTTCTCGTAGCTTTCGGAGGGCAGCACCGCGCCATCTACCAGCACCTCGGCAAAGTCCTCAAACGCCGCATCGGAGCGGAAGGTGAGGGTACTGCTTTCGCCCTTTTTCCACCGGGCGTCGTTGCCCTGGATGATGCTCGGCGGCACCTTTTCGGTTACTGTATTCTCCGCGGTGAGCTCCGTTTTGCCGTTCGCGTCCGCAAAGTACTTATCACAGGCGGTGCAGTGCCAGCATTCCACCCGACCATTGGCCGCCGCTGTGGCGGCTATCGCCTCCAGCTTTTCCAGGGAGGCGTGGCGGGTGGGGTCGGTCTTGCCGTATTTGGCGCCGCACAGGATGCAGCTTGCCCGCTGGGTGCAATTGGGGGCGCCGCCGTAGCACTTCCCGTTTTGCTGGTCGAAGCAGCCGCTGGCCGTGCAGCGACGGGTATGGGTCCCATCCCCATTGGAGCGCCAGGGGCCCCACTGATGGATGGTACCGGGGTCCGGCTCATCCTTGCTGTCATCCGGCCGGATGATGACAATGACCCGGTTTTCGGTCCACCGGGCGGTGATGGTCATATCCCCGGCCGGCATGGTGGATGGAATGGTCTTATCCCAGCCGGCAAAGGTGTAGCCTGTTTTGGTAGGGTTGGCCGGGGCGGTAATGGCCGTGCCGTAGTCCTGCTTAATGACGATATCCTGCCCGCCGTTTTCCGGCTTAAAGGTGATGGTGTATTGGTTGACCTGCCACTGGGCGGTGAGGGTGATGTTTTCGGCCGGCATGGTGGAGGGAATGGCCTTATCCCAGCCGGCAAAGGTGTAACCTGTTCTGGCGGGAGCAGCCGGAGGGGTGATGGCCGTGCCGTAATCCTGGGTGATGGAGGGAACCTCGCTGCCGCCGGCGGTATCAAAGGTGATAGTGTACTGGTTGAGCTGCCACTTTGCCGTCAAGGTCAAATCGGGGGTCACGGGGGTCTCAAAGTCCCATTCGCTTTCGCCGTTGTACCAGCCGATGAAGGTATAGCCCTCTTTAGTGGGGTCGGCAGGTCGGGCGGCAGGGGTGTTGGCACGAATCTGGGATGCTACTTCGCTTCCACCCTCCGACTGGAAGGTGACCGTATAGGCCCCGATGACTTTCCCGTTAAAGGTGCCGCCGGAAATTTTAGCCGGTGTTTCTTCTGGTGAATCGCTGATATCGTTTTTATTTGTTACCTTCCCATTGAAGGTGCCGCCAGAGATGACTCCGAAAGAACGGCCGCTCTCGTTGGTCACTTCACCATCAAAGGTGCCGTTTGTGATGGTCCCGCGGTTCACCACCGAGCCGGTAAACTGGCCGCCGGAGATGATGCCATTATTCCACACCGGGCCGGTAAAGGCACCGCCGCTGATGGTCCCGCCATTCGTCACGGAGCCATCGAATGTTCCGCCGATGATCTCGGTGGGACTATTGTTCGCATCGCCGCCGCCGATGGACATGGCGTCGCTTTCCACATGCGCCGTGCAGCCGCTTACCGTTACATTATCCCGGATGGTCAGATTGCGGACGCTGCAAATGCCGCCACCCTCGTTCTTATTTGTATTTTCTCCGCTTAGGATCGCGCGGCAATCCCGGATGGCAGCCGCACCGGAGAGGACGGTCGTGCCGAAATTGCAGAGACCGCCGCCGCGGGTATCGTCATTATTCGCGGTCTGTGCTACGCAGCCGGTAATGGTCCCGGCGGACATCTCGAACCGGCCGCCATCTTCCACATGAACACCGCCGCCCTCGCGCGCCGTGCAGCCCACGATATTGCCGCCCCGCATGAGGAGCGTGCCGCCTTTCCTCACATAGATACCGCCGCCGGTGTAGTAGCTGCCGCCGGTGATGGCGCCGCCCTTTACCTCTATGATATTTTCTTCGGCGGTGGTTTCATCTGCCAGCTTCCACAGGGCGTTGCTCTTATCGAACTTGTGAACGGCATTGGGATTGCTGTCAATCAGCGTCAGCTCTCCATTTTGGGTGACATGGATCAAGTTGCTGACCCCGCTGGTTGTTTTCAGTAAGTGGCCGTTCAGATCGATGGTCACCGGTCTACTCACCGCCATATAGGCGGTAATCTCAATATCCCCGGTCAAGCGGATGACCGCGGTATCGGAAGTCAGAGCATCAGACAGGTTCTTTGAATCGGCTACCTCCAAAAAGGTAGTCAGTTGCAAGGTGCTTTCCTTTTGGATATTGTAATCCGCCAAGGTACGGCCGTTCTCCAAAAATCTGCTGCCAAAATACAGGCATTTCCCATCTACCGAAACACCCGTGTTCTGGATTTTCTGCTTGACATTATCGATGCTGTCGCCGCTTTCCACCTCCAGGGTCAGCGGTTCTTGCCAGCCCAGGGCGCTGCCATCCACATAACTTGGCATGGCATGGGCGGTGGCGAGCAGCATGGCCAGGGCCAGCAGTACGGCTGATATCCTCTTTTTCATTGTTCGGCACCTCCTTAACTGTATCGATGCGGGTTGCTTTCCTCCTCTTTTTAATTATACATCACTCCCGACCGAAATGCCATTGGCAGGTTTGCCCGGAAATGACACGGCTTTATGGGCAATATGGCACAAGGGGCAGAAAAGCCGCCCGTGGGCGGCTTTTGTGGGATGCTTAGGACCCCAGCAGGGTGACGGTGATGGTGAAGGTCTGGCCGCGGCCGGTACGGCTGGCCCGGTACAGGCTTATTTCCACGGTATCGCCGGGCTTGTGCTGTGCCAGGATATCGCTGCAATCGGCACGGCTGGTGATGGCCCAGCCATCAATGGAGGTGATGATATCACCGACCTCGGCGCCCTGACGGCCTACATCGCTGTCCTCATTGATGGACATGATGCGCAGACCCATGGGAATACCGTAGTAGCTTGCTTCGCTGCTGCTCACCTCAACGACGGTGATGCCGAGCTGCGCCCGACCGGTCACCCGGCCGTGCTGCATTAAATCGTCCAGAATGGGCAGGGCGGTATTGATGGGGATGGAGAAGCCGATGCCCTCGTAGCCTTCCTCCACCAGCTTGCTGGAGGTGATGCCCACCACCTGGCCGTAGGTATTGATGAGGGGGCCGCCGCTGTTGCCGGGATTGATGGCGGCATCCGCCTGGATGCAGACCATGGTGTAGCCCAGCTCGGTGGTGATGGTGCGCTGCACCGCCGAAATGTAGCCGACGGTTTGGGTGGAGGCCAGCGCCAGACCGCCGGGATTGCCGATGGCGACCACCATTTCGCCGACCTCCAGCTCATCGCTGTTGCCGAAGGTAGCCGCGACCAGCCCCTCGGGCGGGTTCTGCATTTTAAGCAGAGCCAGGTCGCTCTGGTTATCCGCCCCAATGACGGTGGCATCATAGCTATCGCCATTTTGCAGCACGACCTCGAACTTTTCGCCGCCGCTGACCACATGGGCATTGGTGATGATGTAGCCGTTTTCCGAAAGGATGATGCCGCTGCCCTGCGCGGTGGCGCTGCTGCCGTAGGTGATGATGCCCACCACCGAGGGGGCGCACTTTTTATAGATGCCGGCGGGAGTCAAAAGGCCGTCTTCGGTGGTATCCGGCACATTATCCTCCGGCTTGTTCTGCTGGTCGATCTCCGGCAGGTGCTCCAGCTCATTGCCGATGGACGAATCCTGATCCGGCTGCGGGGCAGGCTTGCTGCCCCAGACGGAGGCCCCAACGCACAGCGCCCCCACCAGCAGGATGACCACCCCCATGGCGATGAGGAAGTACTTCAGGCCGCTGCTTTTCCGGGCGCGGGCGGGGCTTTGGCCGTAGTTGCCCCGGTAATCCTGGTAATCCCAGTGGTAGTTGCTGTCATTGCTGCGGTTTCTCATGCTGTTTCTCCTCCCGGCCGGCAGCGGGGGCCGCCGGCAATGTGGTAAAGCTGGCATCTACCATAGGGGCTTTGCGGTTGACGCCTTTTTTGTAGTGGGCGGGGTCGGCCTTGAGGCCGAATACAAACTCGGTGTATTCCCCGGGCTGGCTGCGGACGAAAATCTCGCCCTCGTGGACATTCATAATGGTGCGGCAGATGGAAAGCCCCAGGCCTACGCCGTTTTTATCCAGGCTGCGGCTGCGGTCGGTCTTATAGAACCGGTCGAAGAGCCGTGGGATCTCCTCCGGCAGGACGCCGGAGCCGGTATTGCGTACCGCTACCATGATATTCTCGCCCTCGGTATAAAAGTCGAAGGAGAGCTTGCCCCCTTCATTGACGAATTTGACAGCGTTATCGATGAGATTATACACCACCTGCTGGATGAGGTCGGCATCGGCCAGCACCCAGTAGCGGTCGGTATCCAGCCCCTCCACCTCGATGTGCTTTTCCTCCAGCCGCTGCTCGAAGCCCAGCAGCGTATTGGTGACAAGGGAGGTGATCTCCACCTCGGTGGGCTGGATGGTGCGCTCGCCGGCCTCGATCTGGCTGAGGGTGAGCATATTGCGCACCAGGCGGGAAAGGCGCTGGACCTCACTGGAGACAATGCGCAGATAGTGGTTCTGCCGCTCCGGCGGGATGGTGCCATCCAGGATACCATCGACAAAGCCGCCGATGGTGGTCATGGGGGTTTTTAATTCATGGCTGACATTGGCGGTAAAGCTGCGGCGCACCGATTCGGTGAGGGCCAGCTCGGTGGCCATGTTATTGAAGGCGGAGGCCAGCCGCCCGATCTCATCATCGCCCTCCACCGGCACCCGGACCGAGAAATCGCCCTTAGCGAAGGCACGGGTGGCGGCAGCCATCTGCCGCAGGGGGTTTACCAGGCTGGTGGTGACAAAATAAATGACGATAAAGCTGACCACCAGCACCACGATGGCCGCGATGAGGAACATCTGGAGCATATCGCCGGCCAGGGCACGGTTGGCAGCCCGGGCGGTGGCCATGACGGCACCCACCAGAAGGCCGTTTTCATCCACCACGGGGGTGGCCACGGCGTACTGGGGGTCTTCCCCGGTGCCGGCCATGACCACGGAGCCCTGATAGCTGCCGGTTTTGGAGAGGCTATCCAGGACAGCCTGCGGCACCGACTGCGGCACCGTGCCTTCGGTGGTGTGCGCCATGATGAGGATATTGCCCTTGTTGTCGGAAAGGTAGATGTCGGCCTCGATGGCGGAGCCCAGCACGGCATACACCGGCTGCAGGGTATCGCTGCTGACATAGCGGTACTCGTGGGCGGCGTAATTTTCCATGGTGAGGCGGGCGGCCTGAGTCACATTTTTCTCCAGCAGGCTGATTTTTTCCTCCCGCAGGTAGTCATTGGCCAGCACCATAAAGATGGAGCCGACCAATACCATACTGAGCAGAATGATGGCGCAGCACACCGAATAGTACTTGCCCATCAGGGTTTTCTGCGAAGTTTTCATTCTTATTCCTTGACCTCGAACTTATAGCCGACGCCCCAAACGGTCTTGAGGCTCCACTGATCGCTGACGCCTTCCAGCTTTTCGCGCAGGCGCTTGATGTGGACATCGACGGTGCGGCTGTCGCCGTAGTACTCGAAGCCCCAGACCTCATCCAGCAGCTGATCGCGGGTGAATACGCGGTTGGGGTGGCTGGCCAGGTGGAACAGGAGCTCCAGCTCCTTGGGCGGGGCATCCACGACCTTGCCATCCACTTTGAGCTCGTAGCGGGTCATATTGACAGTGAGCTTATCGTAGCTGACCTCCTTGACCTCACCTTCGGCGGTGCCGGCGGGGCTGCTGCGGCGCAGCACGGCCTTGATGCGGGCCACGATCTCCTTGGTATCGAAGGGCTTGACAACATAGTCATCGGCGCCCAGCTCCAGGCCCAGCACCTTATCGAAGGTTTCGCCCTTGGCGGTGAGCATGATGATGGGGCAATCGCTCTTTTGGCGGATCTGCCGGCAAACCTGCCAGCCATCCAGCTTGGGCATCATGATATCCAGGAGGATAAGAGAGGGCTTTTCGCTCTCGAACTTGGCCACAGCTTCTTCGCCATCGTGGGCCATTACCACCTCGAAGCCCTCCTTTTCCAGGTACAGGCGCAGCAGCTCGCAGATATTCAGGTCGTCATCGGCTACCAGGATCTTGTCCATCATTGCTATTTCCTCCTTACAGGTCATAGTATTCTAACTTACATTATAGCACCGGCGGGGTCTTTTGCATAGCGCCGAATGTGGCGATTTTGTTAAAAAATTGTGAGGAGGGCGGACGCTGGCAAGGAACAGGCGTCACCGCCCTAAAATTTCCGTTGCCCACCTGCGGCGCCCATGGTAAAATGATAGAAAACCTGCCGCAGCGGCAAAAACATACAGGAGAAAACGCCATGAAAAAGATGCTATCACTCGCAATCGCTTTGGCACTTTGCTTTAGCCTTTGCGCCTGCGTCGGCAACGCCCCGCAGGGAAAGTCCGCATTGGACTGGGACGCAATGCAGGAGGAACTGCAGGCCTCCTCGGAGGTTCTGACCGCGCAGCTGACCAACTTTGCCTTTTACTCTGGAGATATCCTGGGGAGCTCCGCCTATCCGTTGGAGGACCGGCAGATCCATCTTTTTATTTTAAGTACGGTAATGTTCATGGAGGAGGAGAAATACCTGTACCATGATTTTGTCACCATGGATGATGAGGGGTGTTACCACTTTCCAAAAGAAAAGATACAGCAGATGGCCGAGGAGGTGTTTGATATTCCGGATTATGAGTTTGGTGAAGATACCTATGTTCCCGAAACCGGGGAGTATGTGTTTTGGTCCGGCTTTGGATGGGGGAATACTCCGGTGTGCAGGAACACGGAGGTTCAAATTGATCGGGAAAAATCCGAGGTAAGCGTCAGTTACGAACTGCACGGCAATGTATATTATGAAAATCCCTATAAAATTGGGGACTTCCGGACCCGTTTCTCCGTAATGACACGGCCGGACGGCAGCTTCTTCCTGCATTATCTGGATACCGTTTCCCTCTGATGAGGCAGGTCACACCCCCAGCAGCAAGCGGACCGCAAGGGCACTGACCAGCGCCGCGGTCAGATCCCCGGTGAGGGCAGCGGCCATGGTGTGGCGGGTACGGCGGATCCCCACCGCGCCGTAGTAGACCGCGATAGCGTAGAAGGTGGTCTCTGAGGCGGCGGCCAGCACACTGCCTACCCGCCCGATGAAGCTATCCGGGCCGTATTCCCCCAGCAGCTGGTGCAGCAGGGCGGTACCGCCGCTGCCGGAGACCGGCCGCAGCAGGGCCAATGGCAGTACCTCCGCCGGGAAGCCGATAAGCTGAGTCACGGGGCGAAGGAAGCCGGTGAGGACATCCAGGGCGCCGCTGTGGCAGAACATGGTGACCACCGTAAGCAGGCAGACCAAGGCCGGGGTGATGGAGGCGGCGGTTTTGAGCCCCTCTTTGGCTCCCTGCAAAAAGCAATCGAACACATCCACGCCGGAGCAGAGGCCCCAGCTGAACAGGCCGGTGATGAGCAGCGGGATGAACCAGGCACTGAATGACATGGAATGCCCTCCCTTTTGATGAAATTCGCGGATGGGGTGAAGGGTGCCCGCAGAGCGCTCCGGCTAGGCCGGAGCCGGCGGCCGAAGGCCACCGAAACCGCCCGGAAGGGCGGTTTGCCCTGCGGGCGCCCCACCTCCTGCACGGGCCTGCCTTTATTCCGGCCGGTGGGACTTCCCGCGCAGCAGGCGGTCCAGCAGCAGGACCACGGCCAGGGACGAAAGCCCGGTGAGCCATACCGCCGGCAGGATCTCCATGGGGGCGGCGGAGCCGGCCTGCTGCCGCAGCACGGCGCAGGTGGTGGGGATGAGCTGGAGGGAGGCGGTATTCATCGCTACAAAGGTGACCATGGCATTGCTGGCGCTGTCCTTATGGGGATTCAACTTTTGCAGCTCCCGCATGGCGGCAAGGCCCAAGGGAGTGGCGGCATTGCCCAGACCCAGCAGATTGGCGGAAAGATTCATGCAGATGGCCTGCATAGCGGGGCTGCCCTGCGGCACCGTGGGGAACAGCCACCGGGTGAGGGGATGCAGCAGCCGGGCCAATGCTTCCGTAAGGCGGCAGCGGCGGGCAATTTCCATCAGGCCGCTCCACAGGCACAGCATGCCGGTTAGGGCAATGACCAGGCTTACGGCTTCCCCGCAGCCGGAAAGCGCCGCGGCGGAGAGCGCTTCCATCCGGCCGGTGAAGGCCGCGGTGACGACCGAAAAAACAAGCAGGGCGGTAAGGATACCGTTCAGCATGGGCGGAGCTCCTTTCTTCATTTTTTAGGGAGTAGAGATGATTTATCAACATCTTTTTCTCCTTACGGGAGCGTATTGCGCTAATGTTTTCCTTTTTTGATGCTTTTTATCGAATTATGTAAAATAATGGAATTTGTGCGCATTTTATCAATTTTAGCAACAATAACCAAAAAAGCGGCAAATTAGGGGCAAAAATTATCCACAAGATTTGCGAAATTGTGCTAATTACCTCTTGAATTTCATGGAAAATAATAGTACACTTAGTAGCAAGGTAGAGAAAAAGCGAGAATATTAGAAGATATTGTAAACCGCCAGCAAACCACCTAACTTTATTAAGGAGGAACCTGTACCATGAAATCCACCGGCATCGTAAGAAAAGTTGACAACCTCGGCCGTATCGTTCTCCCTGTAGAGCTTCGCCGCACCCTCGGCATCGACATCCACAGTGATGTTGAAATTTATGTAGACGGTGATCAGGTCATTCTTAAGAAGTACCTGCCCTGCTGCATTTTCTGCGGCTCCAAGGAAGAGCTGGCTACCTATGACGACAAGTATGTCTGCCGCAGCTGCCGCACCAAGCTGGGCAAGCTGTAATTCCCAAACCACAAAAGACAAGCGAAGCCCCTGCCGTATGGCGGGGCTTTCTTTTTTGCGGCGGCCCGGCGGCGAGGCGGGGCCTTTTTTGCAAAGGTATAAACTGAGCGCCTACCCGACGGAGGCTAATTTGTGGGCGCCTGGCGGCGTCGCACTGATTTTGCAGAGTGCAAGACCCGTACAGTTCGCCGCCGGGGCGTTTGATGACATAGTTTGCGCCAACAACCTCTCCGTCAGCCGATCGGCTGACACCTCCCCTTACACAGGGGAGGCTTTTGGATGGTGCAGTGTCACACTCCTTACACTGGGGAGGCTTTAGGGGAACGCGAAAGGCCCCCTTTCCCGGTGGGAAAGGGGGCCGTATTGGATGGGGCATTATTCGCCGGCGGGTTTTACCGGGGCGTTCTTGGTGATGGTGAGGGAAACGGTATCCTCCAGCACGGCATCGGCGGGCAGCAGCTTGGCCATGACGACATAGCGGTAGTCATTGGGATAGTGCAGCTTGGTATCATCCGCCAGACGGTAGGTGCAGGTGGAGAGGGTGAGGATCTTATCGTTGCTGGTCACTTCCACATCATAATCGTAGAAGGAAAGATCCTGGGCCTTTTTGATGAGGCTATTGAAGGTGGCATCGGCGGGGTTGGGGTTGATGTAGTCGAACTTGATATCGGTGTAGAATACCGCAAATACCTGCCAGACCATGTCCTCTTCGATGGTGGAGTAGTAGATATAAGGATGGGTCTTGGCAAATTCCTCGTCCTGATACTTCAGTAGCTGAGCGAACTTGGGGCCGTTTGCGTGGTTCTGATAATCGGTCAGCAGGGCATTTTCGGCCCGGCCCAGATTGTGGCCGTAGATGACAGTATTCTTCGAGATGGTGGAGCGATTGCCGCTGGTGCAGCGGAAATCGGCATAGTAGCAGCCGTCGTTATCGTTCTCACCATTGGCATTGCGGCGCAGGTAGTACTTGTTATCATCATTATAATTGACCTTGACCACCACATCATTGACGGTGGTGCCATCAATATACAGCCAGCCGATGGTATCCTTGTTCTTCTGCTGCATGGCCAGCGTATTTTCCAGCATGGTCTTTTGCAGCTCCTTGAGGATCTCCTCCTTGGAGGGCTCATCGGGATTGGGGTTATCAGGATCGGTGGGGGTAGTGGGATTGCTGGGATCGGTCGGATCGGTGGGGTCGCTGGGGTCTTTGCCGCAGGCGGCAAAGGCAAATACCATGCAGAGTGCCAGCAGCAGGGCCAGCAGGCGTGTTGTCGTTTTCATAATGTTCCTCGTGCCTTTTCTTGTAAATTGGCCCCGGCGGGGGCTTTGTTCCGCATCATTTTACACCATGGCGGCGGCGCTTGTCAATGAACGGGCGGGCAGAACGGGGGACTTTGCAAAAAAGTTCGGATTCTGTTTACAAATAGGGGAAAAATAACTATACTAAGGGAGGGGAGTTTGCCTCCCCCAATTTAACTGCAAGGAGATAATAAATTATGCTGATTACAAAAGATATGGGCATCATGGAGATCGTACAGAAATATCCTGCTACTGTAGAGGTACTGCAGCGCTTCGGCATGGGGTGCATCGGCTGCGCCGCCGCCCACTTTGAGAACATTGAGCAGGGTGCCCTGGCCCATGGCATTGATGTGCCTGCCTTGATGGAGGCGCTGAACAAGGCTGCCGCCAAGGTGTAAGATCTGACTGGAGCTGATGCAGGGGGCGGGTGGGGCCGGCTCCCTGCAGAGGTTCTGCGAAAAGGCACCCCCGCGAAAAACCGGTTCTCCGCTAAAACTGATGACAGAACGAAGGAGGCACCCCATGCAGAAAGAACTGACCAACGCCGGCCCGCTGCTGAACGAACGGGGCGAGCTGTGCGAAGCGGGCTATGCCCGCCGTCTCATCAAGGCATACGACCGCCGGGCGATCAAGGCGGCGGCCCACCGCATCAAGGAATGGGACTACTACCTGATCATGAACGGAAGGTGGGGTGTGGCGCTGACCATAGACGACAACAGCTACATGGGACTGCTGGGCTTCTCGCTGCTGGATTTTAGTCGGCCGTGGGAACACACCTGCAATATCATCTATCCTTTCCCTGGCGGAAAGACCGGTTTCCCTGCCAGCAGCGCCGAGGGAGATGTGGCGGTGAAGCGCAAAAACGCTGATTTCTGCTTTAAGGTGCTGCCGGACGGTACCCGGAAGCTGACGGCCTGGGTGCAGAATTTTATGAATAAAAATCCGATCGCGGCGGAATTTACCCTGACGGAAGAGCCGGAGGATTCCATGGCGATTGTCACCCCCTTTGCGGAGGATAAGAAGGCCTTTTACTACAACCAGAAGATCAACTGCATGAGAGCCGCCGGCCGGGTGGAATTTGACGGGCAGGTGATCGAATTTGACCCCGAGGAAAGCTATGCCACCCTGGACTGGGGCCGCGGCGTATGGACCTACAAAAACACCTGGTACTGGGGCAGCGGCAACGGCACCGTGGCGGGCAAGCCGTTTGGCTTTAATATCGGGTATGGCTTTGGCGATACCAGTGCCGCCAGCGAGAATATGCTGTTCTACGATGGCACGGCGCACAAGCTGGAGCAGCTGTCCTTCCTGATCCCGCAGAAGGACGGCAAGGACGACTTTATGAGCCCGTGGAAATTCACCAGCAGCGATGGGCGGTTTGAGATGGACTTTACCCCGGTGCTGGACCGTGCGAGCTGCACCAATGTAGGTATTATTTGCAGCGACCAGCATCAGGTGTTCGGCTATTTTAACGGCACGGCGACGCTGGATGACGGCAGGGTGCTGAAGATCGAGAATTTGCTGGGCTTTGCGGAAAAGGTATATAATAAGTGGTAACAGAAAAAGGGCGGTCCCGCCTTGCGGGCGCCGAAGCTGTCTAAGTTCTGGTACATGACGTACTTCTGGTCTT
>OLOQ01003232.1_pt1 | contig 12086 bp, 11 predicted proteins | sample 1673101 | NCBI WGS metagenome assembly OLOQ01 (sample SAMEA3136754, study PRJEB25190) | human gut metagenome | biome: human gut; feature: human-associated habitat; material: faeces | place: Austria | collected 2013 | reverse complement strand
GCTGGAGATGGCCCGCAAGCAGCTGCTGCCCGCTGTCAACTCCTACATGAGCGAGGTTGCCAACACGGCTGCCTCCAAGCTGGCCGTCAGCGAGGCCATCAGCGTCCGCAGCGAAACCAAGACCCTGCAGAAGCTCTCCGCCGACGCCGACGCCATGAGTGACGCCATCGACACCCTGCAGGCTGCCGTGCTTGGCGTTAAGCTGAGGCATCTTCCGGAATGGATAGAATCGAGGGTGGCAGCTGCCGGGCGCTATGACGCCGCGTTGAGTGAGGTGGCGGGTGTGGAGTGCCCGGTGAGAGCCGGAGGAGTCTCGCATGTCTATCATCAGTATACGCTCAGGGTTGATCCCGCGTTGCGCGACGGTCTGAAGTCGTTTCTGGCCGGAAAGGGGATAGAGACGATGGTGTATTATCCTTCTTTGTTGAGCGGCCAGGAGGCCTGGCGGGACATAAGTCGGTGTGACAGGGATATGCGCGGGGCGCTGTCGTTGCCTGGAAGCGTGCTGTCGCTGCCTGTATGCAGTCATATAGGCGAGGAGGCGCAGATGCGTGTGGCGGCGGCCATAAAAGAGTTTATGGCCGCAAACGCCCGGGGTGTACTGCCGTCCAAGGAGTAAAGAGCTGGATTGGATTATAGGCATAATTATTTTTAACGCATCTCCTGACCGGCTTTATTTATTTTACCATTTTACGGGTTCGTTGAGGAGGTTTCCGTCGGTGGCGTCTTCGGCGGTGAAGGTGTTGCCGCGATACTGCACGCAGAGCATTACCAGGGGTTCTGTGCCGTTGTTGCGCACGCTGCGGCGACCGTCGGGAGCTACGCGGACAACGGAGCCTTCCCCGACGGGAAATACGCGGCCGTCTACCTGAAATTCGCCTTTGCCGCGGAGGAAGAAGTAGAGTTCCTCATGATTTTTGTGGGTGTGGAGGAAGCCGGTTTCCTGGCCGGGAGCAAATACCTGGAATGAGAACTCGCCGCCGGTGGTGCCTACGGCCTGTCCGCCGAAGACTTTTCCGGGGATCCTGATTTCGGGACCGAACTCGAGAACGTAATCCTTGATGTCGGCGAATCCGCCGAAGTCGGCTGCGCTGAAGTTGTCGCCTTTTTCGATTGTCTGAATCTGTTTCATATCATTTGCGATTTTGTTTTTGCGCTGCAAAGTTATAATGCATCTGGCCATGTGTCAAGAAGTTACTTTTTTCGCTCATAGTAACCTTTTTGTCGGTTTTGCTGATTATCAGAGAGAAAAAATTTACGGAGAACTGTTTTTTTCTCCTACTAAACCAATGGATGGTTGGAATTATGCCTGTATACAGAAATAAATTACTAACTTTGAAATTGAAAGTAACTGTTCTGATATATGAAAAGGAAAGAGGAAACCGGTTCGGTAATTGAGATTTGTCCCATAAGAAATGTGATAGCCCGTTTCGGTAGCAAGTGGGCCCTTCTTACGCTGCTGATCATCGGGGAGCAGGGAGTGGTGAGGTTCAATGAATTGGGCCGGTTGATACCGGATGTGTCTTCCAGAGTGCTTTCCTCCACGTTGCGCACACTGGAGGCTGACGGTCTCGTAGAGCGAAAAGTTTATGCCGTCGTTCCGCCTAAGGTGGAATACAAGCTTACAGAGGTCGGGGAATCGCTTCTTCCGCTCATCAGCCAACTGACGGAATGGGCGCAGACAAACATGAAGCGGGTGATGGATCACCGCAAGGAATACGAAGCCGCGCAGGAGCAGTGAGCCGCTTCGTTGGGTTCCGCCTGATGATGTAGGGGTGACGGTGCCATTTTAATGTTTTAATGCAGATGCCTTCCATGAATTTCTTCTGTCTGGAAATCTTAAAGGCCTCGAAAAGTGTTATATGTATTATTAACACTGTCGAAAATATGGAAAGCAACGCACTGTACAATATCACTTACGGACTTTATGTGGTAGGATGCTACCGCGAGGGTAAGGCCACGGGCTGTATTATCAACACCTGTTTTCAGGTGACGAGCGAGAATCCGAAACTGGCTATCTGCCTGAACAAGAATAACTACACTCTAGAATGCATAAAGAAGAATCCAAGATTCTGCCTCTCGATCATAGCCGAAGACACTGACCCGATGATAATAAGTTCATTCGGATTCCGGTCGGGACGTGATGCCGACAAGTATGCCGATTTCGGCTATGAAGATCTTGATGGCGCTCCGGCCGTGAATGGAAGTTTCTGCGGACGTCTTATTCTGGATGCCATTGATTTCATAGACTGTGGTACTCATGAAATTGTAATAGGTAGGCTGGTGGCCTCGCACGGAGGAACCGGCACGCCCATGACCTATGCATATTATCACAATGTGATAAAAGGGAATGCGCCGAAAAATGCCCCCACCTATCGCGCCGCGGCTGCACCGCAGGCTGCTTCTGCCCCTACGGCAGCCTCTGCGCCTTCTGGCAAGAAAATGCGAAGATTCAAATGTGATATATGCGGCTACGAAGTTGAAACGGAGGGCGATCTTCCGGCAGACTTTGTATGCCCGGTCTGCGGCTTCGACCGCTCGCATTTCAAAGAAATATAGTTGGTGGCAGAGGGGCGGCTTGGTAGTCGCCAACTGTCAATTGGCTGAAAAAGCGATTTACAAGTTTATGGTTTGTAAATCGCTTTTTTTATTAGCTATTTATGTTAAAACCGAGGTGATTCAAGGTTAAAACTCCTCTTCGTTGAAGATTGTTAGTGTGTTGTATATTAGTGTATTGGGTGTGTTGCATTTGCATTTAGCAAAACAAACCGCACCATTTGAGTCGGTCTGAGGCGATTGTCGAGCCCTTAGCCAAACATTGGTCACACAAACTACCAAATCTCTTATTATTCTTCTTATAAAGACGGTTGCGAATCGGCCTATTCCTAATTATTGACACACTGTTCAGAAAACGCAAATTTTGAGCTGTATAATCGAAATGAGGCTGTGTCAAAATGAACTGCACCCCAAAAGTTAGACATAAAACTTTTGGAGTGCAGTTCATTACGACACAGCCTCTTGTTTTATAAGTTGTTATGCGCAATGTGGCAGCTTAGAATTCTTCTTCGTTGAAAAGTGTTCGTATAATTGATAATCAGATAAATAGTCGCTTTTGGCGGAATTTGGCAAAGAAAACCACGGTGTCTGACGGCTTAAAAGCGAATTGGTCAAGAAAATAATAGCGCTTGGCCAAGAAAACTCGAAAACCTATATTAATGCCATACTATGATATCAGATGGCAAAAATCAGGTAAAACAAGATCAATTTAACTTTATAATCACCTATCATTCTAAATTCATCTCCATGAGCCAATCGGCACCAAAGCCAAGCAATATCGCGATTGTGAAACTGGTAAAAGTACCAATCAGTACATACTCCGTCGTCTTGATATCTTTAGCCTTGTTGAGTTCGCCGAAACGGAATACAGATTTTGCGGCTAACAGGAATCCGACTCCTTCAATATTGCTGGTGAAAACAAATGTCAGTATTAGTATTCTTTCAAGATAACCAATCCATTTTCCGGCATTGGGCAATCCTTTTAAAGAAGCATCTGCCGGCAACCATTTCTCATATTCAATGAAGGATTTTATCAAAACTGATGTGGGCGAGAGTACCGCGATATACGCCGTTGTAACAAACCAAAAATTTGCAGAGAAGATTTCCGTAGCAGGATTGAAGTCATGATTAGCGAATGCTGTAAACCATAGAACAACGATGACACAATAATGGACCAACTGATCGCATAGAAAGCCGACAAGATCTTTTCGCTTGAAGTGAGTCTTTATCAAGTCTATCAGAAAGTGGCTGACACCAATAACAAGCGGGACAACCCAGATTGTCCATTGCGCGACAAACAGATATGCCAATGTCGCTTGAATAATAGCATGCTCAGACAATGCGCGATATCTGACAGTTTTATTTTTGGAAAACTTATCCGCACACATCTTGTCAGACTGCAATATGAAATCTCCTACGAGATGCGCCGCTATCAGTTTTATAAGAATTATTACTGCGCTCATCTCGTTTTAAGATTAATCAGTTCCTCAAATCTTTTGACATATACAGAAATCAAAGCATCTTTGGCTGCCTTCAAGGACTTGCTGACCATCTGTCTGGAAACACCAAGTATATTGCCGATTTCTTCCTGACTATTATTCTTGACAAGCTTCTCAAACATTATCCTGCTTTGACTTTGAGTCCACCCTGTCACTATATCATCAGCAAATAGAGTGGAAACCATTAGCTCTTTATTAACATCCTCCCAAGGAGTCTTAATGCATAAACGACCCTTGCCTATGGAGTCAAGACATTTGCCTGATAATCTATATGCTTCGCCGTCACTTGTGGATAGTAAGTCCGTTTCATAGTCTAATGTTCCGATACCAATTGCCATGCGAGCATCCCATTGATGATTATTACCTGCAAATTTATTGGTGCGGATAATAGCCCGTATCGTAAGTGCCATATGCAATGCCTTGCTTGGTTCTGCAACTTTCACCTGGAAACTATCCCCTCTGAAAATCTCAATATCTGTTTTACCCAAAGGTGACAGCAATACTGGCAGAGACTGCAACAATCGTAACATCGTAGCACGCTCTTCCGCTGTCATTTTTGTGGAATCCACAATATCTCCTGTTATTATCGCTCCGATTTTCATGACTACGAAGATAAGAATAAATTGTAATGTTCGCAACCAAAAATAGTTGATTTTACAAAATCAACTATTTTTGGTTGCCTTGTGTGCAACTTCTGGTACACACAAACCTCGGAGGAGTATCTGAATTTAGCCAAGAAAACAAATATTCTTGGCCAAGAAAATTATTTATTTCTTAGCCATTAATTATTAGGTGTCTATGTGAATTTATTGCTTAGTATTCCTCTTCCTTATAGAAGAATTCTTACACTTCTTTGCAGAAAAGACGAATATTCCGGAGGATGATTTTGTAGATTGAAATTTGGGTACCTATTCATCCCGCTCCTGTTCTACTGTTCTACCTGTCAAACAAAACCGTGGCATGTGATAAAAAACCTCACGCCGAGGCGCAGAGCAACGCGAAGAATATTTTTGACAGGAGAACTATTGTGTAAATAAAAAATAGTTTGCTAAATTTGTGGTTGTAGACCGCACTGCGGAAGCCCGGTCAGGGTTCGAGCGGTGGGATGCGGACATAATGGAAAGCGTTTACTCGACGCTCTTTCTTGACGTTCTGAAACTTCGCAACTTTCAAGGTATAGTCAGGAATGCAGCAAACAGTAGATGCCTTGTGGATATGTATATTCCGCCAACGGCGAGCGCGAGAGCGCTGGCATTGGCGCATTTACACATATTCTGCGTGAGGCTTCTGCAGGTTTTGCTCGTTCTACTATACCGGGCATGCGAAGGCCTCAGAACGTGGAACGGGCAAACGGTACGGCTCTCACGCTTTTTTTTTGAAACAATAAGTAACTCACAAGGGGAGCCTGGAGGAAAGATACCAGTTATGAAAAACGTCTTTTTCAAACCTTGGGTTGGCAAGGACTACGAGAGTGGCGGCATTTTCGGCAGGAGAATACTTGTGTTGGGCGAGGCGCATATCTGTGGAGGATGCGCTGACTGCGGGCGAGTAGCTGATGGCAATGAGTGTGCCGATTTTACCTCGACCAACTGCATGGAACTGCTGCTTGAAGGCCACACGGACACATGGACAGCTACGTTCCGAAAGTTCGAACGCTCGCTCGCAGGCCACGACACCACACCCGACGAAAGCCGCGAAATATGGAATTCCGTGGCGTTTTACAACTATGTGCAGAAATCAATGGATGAGTCGCGTAAATCGCCTGAATGGGTTGACTTCCGCGATTCCGAGGATGCCTTTTTCGAGGTAATTGATTGCTTGCGTCCTGATCTTATAATCGTGTGGGGCGTAACGCGGATGTACGACTGCATGCCTGGCGGCGAACGCTGGCGTCCTGGCAACGAACTTGTTATCGACAACTATGCAGTGAAAAACGGTTATTATCGTCTTGCCGATGACAAGGACGCAAGAGTCCTGTGGGTGTACCACCCCTCTGCAGGCTACTCATGGGATTGGTGGAATAAAGTAATAAGTACAGAGCTATGAAAATGATAAAAATGATAAAGTCGTTTATGAGTATGGCCGCTATTATATTGGCGTGCCTGCTGCCCATATCTTGTGGCCACAATAGCCGGCAATCAGTCGGCGGCGAGTCCGAAGAATTAGAGGAAATAGAAGTCGAGGAATCCGACTCCAAAGGGGGCTTGATGCCGGTGCCGGTGTATTATTCTTATAAATCTGGTCCTGATAAATATTCAAACAATAACTCTCGGTTATGTATTGCCTTAATGAATCCTAACACAGGAGAACTGGTACAGTTTGACAATGATGAGGATTATTCCGGCTATTGTGCTTTTTGCCGCTTTGTATTTAATTATTGTGATATTCCGGGCTGGAGATACAAAGAGGTATTCGGCGCTGATATAGATGAACTCGCACCAGACCACAATGTGAGTGATACCGTTTACAATTACCATTGTTCGTTCATCAATGGCTTCATTGATTATATCAATGGTAATAAGGACAAGATAAAGGATCGGAAGTTGTTCAAGGAAATCGACAAGGCGTTCTATGACTACCATCCTGACCAAGAATATTTTGACTTGGATGAATCTAGATATGGAATTAAGGAATATAAATCCAATAGACTACACTTGGTATCGGCAGTAAGCACGGATTACGATGATAGTAAGTTTAGTAAGTCTTATTTTTTCCATGATGGCACGGAATTGCCTGAAGGCACTTTGGTGTTTCGTTACTAAAACGACAAGAGACTGCCTGATCGATTGTCTGGCAGTCTCTTACGGTTTTTAGCCCCAGTTCCCCAGCGTTAACAAATATTGTGGAACGTGGTCTTAATCTTTGGATATTTACAAGGGAGAAGCCACTAATCCAAGTTAACCTGTTCAATATCCATCATTCTATGCTATAGTCTAACGGCCTCTTCGCTCCTTTAATTTCGAACAGATGATAAACAAGATCAGATAGCCCCTTATCGTAATTTATCGCAATATGTCGCAATTTGCGATAAATCACCCTCTAAGTGTCTTGTATTCAGCGATTACAATCTTCAGTGTTTTTAAAAAAAAACTGTAAGATTCACGCGTGTGTCAACACGCATGTCAAGCTCAATTCCCCGACAAATTCGGCCTTCAGCACGATGTCAGGTTTGAGATTCAGTAGGACTTGCTAATCAGGTGATAATGGATAAGGGAATCAGAATAGTTCGGAATGTGTACCAAAGCGTACCAGCTTGATTATTCCGGCTTTCTTATCCCACCAAATCAGTAGAGTGTCACTTTCCACGTGACACTCAATATAACCACGATAATTGCCGGTCAGCACATGAGGACGGTTCACTTCGGGAATCGGCAGGTTATTGACAAGTAGTTTGAGGATCTCCTCTAATTTGTCAATTACCTCCGGCTTATGCTTGTAGCGTTTAAGGTCTTTCTTAAACTGGGAAGTAAGTTTGAGAGTATTCATAAAGAATCCACAAATTTGCGAAAATCAGCAAGGTCAAGGGTTTCGAGAGTATCAGATGTCTCAGCCTCCTTCATTGCTGCAAGAGTAGTCTTGTTGGGCCGCTCTGCGACAAAAGCCATCAAGACGCTTTCCACAAGATTATTAAGGCTACGGTTGTGACGTTTTGCCTCTTCCTGCAGACGTCTGAGAAGATCCTCGCTCAGACGGAATGATGTCTGTTTTCTATTTATCGATGCTGTATTCATTTCCAGTGATATTATTAATAGTGCAAAGGTAGTATATTTGTATAACACTTGCAAATCAAAAAAGATTTGAACGTGAAAACACAAATACTCACAAACCTCTGAGGACTGTCGGAATTTAGCCAAGAATAATGCAAAAGCTGGCCAAGAAAACGCAATTTAGCCGAGTCATCGCCTTGGTTCTTTGCCTATGGCAAAGAAAACTATGGGGTAAAACAGGATAAAACAGCAATGGCCAAGAAAATTATTTATTTCTTAGCCATTAATTATTAGGAGTTTATGTGAATTTGTTGCTTAGTATTCCTCTTCGTTGAAGAAGAAGTCTTCATTGGAGGGGTAGTCGGGCCAGATGTCTTCGATGCTTTCGTAGGTGTCGCCTTCGTCTTCCATTTCCTGGAGGTTTTCGATTACTTCGAGGGGCGCGCCTGAGCGCATTGCGTAGTCTACGAGTTCTTCTTTGGTAGCGGGCCAGGGTGCATCTTCGAGTTTTGATGCCAGTTCAAGTGTCCAATACATGATGGTAAAAGTTTATTGTTTTTTCGATAATTCTAAGTGGATGTGCCGATATTTCCTATCGGGTGCGCAAAAGTAGTAATTTTATGTTTACCTGCAATAGTATTTATTATCTACTAACAATCTTTCTTCCAAAATATTTCAAGGAATGGTCGGCGGCTATGTTAAATCGCGCTAAAGATGCGTAAGGAATAGTTAATGGGCAGTGAAACGGAAATTGGGGCATGGAAGAATGGAAGTATAATATCGGCAACGGAAATGTGGCGCCGGATTATACGGATGTGTGGCTATTAATATACGATGTAAAAATTTGAGTATTAATAAGTTGTAAAATTCATTTAGATTCGTAACTTTGTATGGTTGCCTGCAACATAATAACCAATCGTATATATTTCAAATTAATCCTTAAAGCGCCATGAAACTGTTTAACGTCAGGTTAAGTGTATTGTTCCTTGTCATGTTCTCTTTTGTTTTACCGGGGATGGAAGCGTGGGCGGAAACCATTCCGAGTCCGGGCTATCTCGAGTTTGACGGAACCCGTTATGTGAAGATTCCGAAAAGCAATGCCTTCGCTATTCCGGCAGGTGGAGCCATGACTATAACCATGAGAGTGAAACAGAATTACCCTGAGGAAAAGGGGAATTCGCAATCATTTGTAAGTACAATTGCATTGAATAAGGGTCAGCGTGAAGGTTTTGGAATCTATAATCAACTTTCAGGGTCGAGTTTTAAATCTTCGTTTAATTTCTATGCAAGTAAATCTGATTATTATACTTACTATGCATCATTTAATTCTCCCAATGCGAATTTTAGCAGTGAAGAGGAAGGATATGTTCATATAGCTATAGTTTTCGACGGAGCAAAATCTACTAAGAGTGATATTTATTTATACTCAAATGGCATTCTTATGGGTAATAAGACCATGGGTAAGCTAGAAATTCCTATACTTAAAGATTTAATTTTAGGCGCAAGATATTCATGCGCTAATGGTAATTATTCTTCTGGGACAGAATTTGAGCATTTTTTCAATGGCCAGATTGACGATTTGCGTTTCTATGGGGCTGTACTTTCAGAGGATGAAATAAAGCAGGACATGAGATCTGAAACGTTTCTCTCTGATAAAAAGGTCATTGCTGCCTATGATTTCAGTGATTTGTCCTATGGAATTGTAAGGGATATTTCGGGGAAAGAACATAATGGAGAACTAATGGGCACGTGGCCTGTCTACGAAGCGCCGTCCCAAGAGATAATCCAGTCTTACGCCGTAAATATCGAGCAAAATGAACATGCGGATATTTCACTGTCGGTAGGTGAACAATCACTTGTGTCTGGCACTAAAGTGGAAAAGGGGACAACGGTCGGTGTCGCAGCTACACCTCATGAAGGTTATGTGGTAGAAAGCATAAAGGTTAATGGCGTGGTAATAGAGGATAATACTTTTGAGGTGGAAAGCGATTGTACTGTCTCGGTCATAGTAAAGGAAAAAGCTGCGGATAAATTCAAAGTTGAATACTCAGCGGAAGGGCCGGGATCGCTCACGGTAAAGAATGGCGAGGCTTCCATTGCATCTGGTGACGAGGTTGATAAGGGAGTGACGCTTTCCTGTAGGATTGCCCCTGCCGATGGATATAGTCTGAAATCTCTTACAGTGAATGACATCGAGATACAGCCGGATGCCGACGGAAAATTCACGGTGGAAGTGACTGAAAATATTGAAATAAAGGCTATTTTCGAGAAAACGGAACCGATAGTTACAAAGTATGTGGTGACCATTGAGCCGGTTGACCACATAAGGGTAATTCTTAAGGATAAAATCAGTGGTGAGGAAATTGCGTCCGGCGTAGAGGTTCCTGTGGGCACCGAGATTAAAGTAGAAACCGTGATTGTTGATACCTATGAACTCACTAGTATCTATGTAAATGAGAAGCTGATTGTGGGCTCCTCGTTCATCGTTACAGAAAACAGTGTGGTAAAAGCTGAGGTGAAACTAAAGGGGACTGCCCCTGCAAAACACATTGTTACCATTCTGGGAATAAATAAGGGCTCTATAAAGGTGTATGATGAGGCCGGAAATATCGTTGCGCATAAAAATTCTGTTCCGGCTGGTACCAGATTAAGAGTCGATGTAACGGCGGATGCCGGCTACGAACTTGGCTGCATCAAGGTCAACGGCGAGGCGATTGAAGGCAATACTTTCATAGTGGAAGGCGATTGCACGATCTCCGTGGTTATAAAAGAAAAGACCGCGACGGAAAAATTCAAGGTGGAATACACGACGGAAGGAGAAGGAACCTTGTCGGTGAAGAGTGGAGATGTGGACGTTGCATCCGGCGATGAAGTTGAGAAAGGTACTACTCTCGCATGCCAAATATCAGCAGCCGACGGATACAAGCTTAAAATCCTTACGGTAAATGATGTGGAAACGCAGCCTGATGCCGATGGGAAATTCACTGTGGAAGTGACCGGGGCAGTAGTAATAAAAGCTGTTTTCGAAAAAGTGCCGTCAGAGTTCACGGTGACGGTCGAGCCGGTGGAAAATGTGTCGGTAACTCTTTCGGCAGAAAACATCGGCGAAATTGAATCCGGCGCGACTGTGGCGGAGGGTACGATAGTGACAGTTACGGCAACTCCGGCGGATGGTTATGAGATTGAAGTGATATCGGTTAACGATATGCCGATACAAGGCTCCACGTTTACGGTTCGGGGTCAATGCCGAGTCCGGGTAGAAGTCAGGCTGAAAGAGACGCCTCCTGCCATGTATGCTGTTGCGGTGAGAACGCAGCCTAACGTCACTGTGACGTTGACAGACACTGACGGAAACGAAATCACCTCAGGTACTCTTTTGCCGGAAGGCACGGCCGTGAAAGTAAGCACCATTACCGCCGAGGGTTACGAACTCAAAGGTATATATCTTAACGGTGAGCCTATGGTGGGCGATACCTTCACAGTGTCGGAACTGAGTGAGATTTATGCGGTTGTAAAGGCTGTGGAGCCGACTCACTTTACCGTGAATTTCTCTGCTTCCGTTGGCGGATCTGTTACAATGACCGTCGATGGCGCCGCTGTGCTCTCTGGCGAAAAGGTGGAAAGTGGAAAAACATTGGTGATAACCTGCAAAGCTGCCGACGGATACATGCTTGACGGCATCGCCGTCAACAGTAGCAATGTTCCGCTTCCGGCAGAAGACCGGATTGAAACAACCGTTGATTCCGAAATGGAGATTGAGGTGGCCTTCAGAGTGCCGAAAAATGTATATTTCAGCGTGCGTGTCCTGCCTGCCGACCATGTGACGGTACGGATTACCGATTATAAGGCGCCTCCGCTTGTCGACCGTGGCGCTCTGCAGGAAGGTTCTATAGTCACTGTTACCCCGATTCCCGATGAAGGCTACGAAGTGGAGGGCATCTTCGTCAACGACCAGCAGCTTCACGGCGACTCCTTTACTGTGCGCCGCGACAGCAAGATTGAGGTAAAAGTCAGAAAAATCGAAGGCGAAACGCCGGAGATTGCAAAATATGCGGTGAGGGTCACTGAACGGGAGAATGTCGCGGTCAGGCTTACCGACGACTCCGGGAATGAGATTGCCTCCGGAACCCTGTTGTCGGTTGGAACCCTTGTTACGGTGACGGCCACCCCTGCTGCCGGCTATGAGCTTGAAGGCATTTACCTGAACAATAAGAAACTGGACGGGAATACGTTTACGGTTTCAGGAGAAAGCGAGATAAAAGCCATTGTGAAGCAGATTCCGGCAGAGAAAGGGAAATATGTAGTCAAGGTTCTGGCGCAATCA
>OLOQ01003231.1_pt1 | contig 12087 bp, 10 predicted proteins | sample 1673101 | NCBI WGS metagenome assembly OLOQ01 (sample SAMEA3136754, study PRJEB25190) | human gut metagenome | biome: human gut; feature: human-associated habitat; material: faeces | place: Austria | collected 2013 | reverse complement strand
ATACTCCGCGGAAATAACCCATCGCAGCTATCGCCGGATGACAACCTCCCGCATCTACGCATATCGCTGGCCTGCACGACTTGTATCGCACAAGCCCTTTGCAGCCGAGAGTTATTCTATCACACCTTCGTGCATTTGGCAAGTGTTTTTTAGAAAAAAGAACGAATTTTCTTTTTTATTTTCTCTGTTTTGTGGAATTGCGTTTTTTCTGTGCAAGATGCACAATCCCATCCCATTTTACGGGTGGAAAACTCCCCTTCCCCGCTGCCGCAACGGTAGTATGGCCGTTTTCGGGGTTTTTATACCTATATATAAAGAGAACCCTCCTTCCGCCATCGTCCCACGATGCCAAAAGGAGGGTTTCCTTACTTTTTCTTCAGCTGTTCAGCCAGACCGTCCCGCGGGGTGATGTACACGGTGGTGTACACCTCATACAGCACCATGCCGGGCTTGGCGCCGTTGGCTTTCCAGATGTTCTTCACCTCGGTGGTGTCCACCGCCACCTTGGCACCGGTGCCCGCCTTGTAGGCGCTGGAGTAGATGACTGCCAGCTCCGCTGCCTCCTGCTTGGTGGTGTCCGGGATGTCCTCACCGTGGCTCATAACCACCACATGGCTGCCGGGAGCTTTCTGCACATGGAACCACAAGTCCTTGCCGCGGGCCGTGTGCAGGGTGAGCTTGTCGTTCTGGGCGTTGTTGCGGCCCACCAGGATCTCGAACCCGTCGCTGGAGGTGAACCGCAGGAAATCCGCAGGCTTCTGGCGCTTGTCGCGCTGCTTGTAGTACTTCAGATAGCCCTGGCTCTTCAGCTCTGCCCGGATCTCGTTGAGGGCCGCCTCGCCGGAGGCCGTTTCCACCTCGTAGAGCACCGTTTCCAGATAGGCGATCTCTTTTTCGCCGTCGGCCAGCAGGTCCACCAGCATCCGGGCGGCGGTCTGCTTCTTTTTGTAGTTCTTGAAGAAGTTCTGGGCGTTCTGGCTGGGAGTGAACCGCAGGTCCAGCGGGATGGTCACCTCGTTGCCCTCATCGTACCAGTTGGGCACCGTGATGCTCTTCATGCCCTTCTGGGCCAGATAGAGGTTGGCGGACAGCAGCTCGCCGTACAGGCGCAGCTTCTCGCTCTTGCCGCTGGCGGCCAGCTCTTCCTGCCGGGCGGCCTGCTTGCGGACGGCACGCTCGTACATGTTGTGCACGGCCTTGTGCAGCTCCTTGCTCTTGGTACGCAGGCGCTCGGCGCGGTCTTTCTCGGCGTAGTAACCCTCCAGCATCGCGTTGAAGGACGGCCATTCCTTCACCGCGTAGTTTTCGCCGTACTGCTGCGGACGGAAGAAGGTGAACTCCACCGGCTTGCCGTCCGGGTCGGTCACGCTGCAGGGGCAGCCGCCCTTGTCGTGCAGCTCCTTCAGCTCGTCGATGGCCGCCATCAGACTGCACTTCTGCTCCTCGGTCAGCTCGTTGGCCAGCAGGTGTTCCCCGTCAAAGGCGCGCCAGGCGGCTTCGCGGCAGACCACCGGGCCGACCCCGGCCATCGTTTTATTCAGGGCATCCGCCACCGGCAGGTCCCGCTGGCAGGCCGCTGCCACGATGGACGCAGAGCTTACCTGCAGAAAATCCGGCCGGGCCGGTTTGGGCGGCGTGGTATAGGTCAGGCCCGGCAGCAGCTGCCGGATGTCGCTGTCCTCAAAATCCACCCGCTTGAGGGCGTCGATGATCTTGCCGTTCTGCACCAGCACCAGATTGGAGTAGCGGCCCATGAGCTCGGCGCACAGGGTGTTGCGCACCAGGTCGCCCATTTCGTTGGTGCACTGGAAGTCGAAGTAGACGATGCGGTCTCCCGGCTCCATGTGCACATCCAGCAGCTTGCCGCCGGTGAGGTGCTTGCGCATCAGCATGCAGAAGGAGGGCGGCGTCTCCGGGTTTTCAAAGGTCTCTTCGGTCAGGCAGACCCGGGCGGAACCGCTGCGGGCCGACAGCAGCAGCGCGTAGGTGTCCGTGCGGGTGCGCAGGGTAATGACCAGCTCATCGCGGGTCGGTTCAAACAGTTTTGCGATCTTGGCGTCGGCCAGAACGGTTTTCAGTTCCCGGGCCGTCAGTTCCAGTGTCGCGGCATCCAATGCCATGTGTGTTACCTCGTTCTTATCATTAAAATGGCCGCTGCGTTCGCTTTGGCCATATTCAGCGGAATGTTCTTTTTTAATTACAATCGGAGCAGCCTGCGGGCTGCTCCGATTGCTTTTTCACGAAAGGGGCCGTTGCAAAAAGCTACAGCCCTCCCCTATTATAAATAAGTATACGGGTCCTTGTTGGCTGTGCTCACCAGCACTTCCACGCCGGGCAGAGCAGCACGCAGCTTCTCTGCCACGGCAGCGGTCACCGGGAACTCCGTGGCGTAGTGCCCCGCCGCGATCAGCGACAGCCCCAGCCGCTTTGCATCGCAGGCGTGGTGGTGATTTGCCTCGCCGGTCAGCAGACAGTCCGCGCCCACGGCAAGAGCCTCTTCAAACAGGCTGCCGCCTGCACCGCTGATGACGGCCAGCCGCCGCACCGGTTTGCCGGTGTCGGCAAACTTGACCTGCACCGCCGGGCCGACGTCCGGTGCATTGCAGCGGGCGGCCAGCTCCTGCTGTGCCTTGCAGGCTAGCTGCGGCACCGTGATGGGTTCAATGCTGCCCACCCGGCCGCAGCCCTCGGCAAAGGGCTCCGGGTCCTGCATGCCAAAGATACCGGCCAGCACCTCGTTGACGCCGCCGGCAGCCGCATCCAGATTGGTATGCATGCAGATAGCCGAGATGCCCGCCCGCACCAGCTGGAACGGCACATCCTGCGGCCCCAGCTTTTTGAGCGGGTCAAAGATGACCGGATGGTGCGCCACGATGGCTTCGCAGTGCTTCGCGGCGGCCTCTGCCACCACCTCCGGGGTAATGTCCAGCGTGACCAGCACCCGGGTCACTTCCCCGGCGCAGTCCACCAGCAGGCCGGGGTTGTCCCAGCTTTCTGCCAGTTCCAGTGGTGCCAGGGCCTGCATGGCTTCATAAAGCTGCTGTACGGTCGTCATAGTCCGGTCCCCTCTTTCAAAAGTCGGTCGATCTCGTCTGCCAGCGGGGTGCCGTCCGGCACACCAAGGCGCATGCGTGGGAGCTTGGCCTTCTGCCAGGCCGCATAGCCCGCGCCCTCCGGCCAGCTGCCGGTGCCGCCCAGCAGACACTCGGAAAAGGTCGGCTCGTGCCGCTCCCCGGTGTACTCGGCTGCCATCACGGCATACCAGCGGCCTGCCGCCTGCACGGGGCGGTCGGCCACAAAAGCAAAGCCATGGGTCCACAGCCAGCGGCGCAGTTCACTGTGACGGGTAGCCGGGATCATGATAATCCGCGGCCCACCCACCGTGAACACCCACGGAGCCTTTTCCAGGATCTCCCAGGTGGTCTGGGCCGAGACGCCCGCCAGCACGATGCTGCCCACCTCACCGGCCGACAACACAGAAAGACCGTCGCCGAGCCTCAGCTCAGCGCGGTCTTGACAATTGGCATGTTCCAGCGTCTGCCGGGCTTTGGACAGCGGGCCGGGGCGCAGGTCAGCCCCGATGACCTTGGGGTACCGGCCCGAAGCAGCCAGCACCGCCGTCAGCTTGCCGTGGTCGCAGCCGATGTCTGCCACCGGCTGCCCGGGGCGCACCAGTTCTGCCGCCGCCGTCAGACGCGCATCCAGTGTGGGCAGCACTCAGGCCTTCTTGGCTGCCAGGTGGGTGTTCAGCTTCTCGATCAGCTCGTCGCAGTCCACGCCGTGCACTGCGCAGGCCTCTTCGATGCTCTCGCCGCGGGATGCAGGGCAGCCCAGGCAGTGCATGCCGATCTCCATGAAGTAGGGAGCGGTGCTCTGGTCCATGTCCAGAATGTCGCCGATGATGGTGTCACGGGTGACCTGCTTGGGGGCAGCGTTCTCTTCTTTTTTGAGCATATTGAAAATATCAAACATGATGGATTTCCTTTCTTGATCGGGTAATGTACGGCAAAACCTACCGTTCTTCTATACTATACCCCAACTGACCTGTATTTTGCAAGTATCTGCGGGCAAAATCAGCCCTCCTCCTTGTAATCCTTTTCCAGCGAGAAGCCGCGGCCGCTTACTTCGGTCACATGGCTCACGATCATGAAGCAGGTGGGGTCGATCAGGTGGGCGATTTTTTCCAGCTTGGGCAGCTGCCGGTTGCTGACAACACTCAGCAGCACCTGTTCGCTGTTCCGGCTATAGCCGCCCTCACCGTGCAGGATGGTCACGCCGCGGTCCAGCTGGGAGAAAATGGCTTCCCGGATCTCGTCCGCATGCTGACTGATGATCTTGACCTCGGTACGGGTGGAACCGAAAATGAGCACTTTGTCCAGCACAACGGTGTACACGATGACCATCACGATGCCGTACAGGCACTGCTGCAGCGGGCTGAACGCCGCCTGCACCGCCAGAATGATCAGGTCGAACACCATCATGGTCGCCGACACCGGCAGGTGGAACCACTTGTTGAGCACCAGCGGAGGGATGTCCATGCCGCCGGTGGAAGCACCGGCACGGATGGTGATGCCCAGCGAGATGCCCACGCCCAGACCGGCAAAGATGGTGTTGAGCACCAGATCATCGGTGAGCACAAAATCTGCAAACACCCGCTCCCACAGGGCCAGAAACAGCGGGCTGAGGATGGTGCTGGCAATGGTGGTAAGGGCAAAGCGGCTGCCCAGTACCATCCAGCCCAGCACCAGCATGCTGATGTTGATGGCAAACAGCACCCCGGACACCGGCAGGCCCAGCACACGGTTGACCCCCAGTGCGATGCCGGTGGCGCCGCCGGTGATCAGCCCGGACGGCACCAGAAACAGCACGACCGTCAGCGCGTACAGTGCGTTGCCCGCAATGATGGACAGCGAGCTGAAGGCGATCTGCTGCTTATATGAAAGTGGAATCATCTTTACACCTCTGTTCTTGAATCACTTTCTTCTATCATAACGAAAAACTCCACGTTTATCAAGCTTTTGCCGACAAACGTGGAGAATATTCATCCTTTTTTGATTATTTTGTAGCCGGTTCTTCCTCTTCCAGCAGGCGCAGACCGGCGGTGTCGGTGACCGGCAGCGAGAATACGATGGCCCCCGCCCTTCGGTCAGCCCCGTCCATGATGGCTTTCATGATCCGGTTCTTCTGCGCGGTGCGGCTCACGATGAGCACCAGCTCCTTCTCGTTCACCAGTTCCATGCCCAGAAAGGGAGCTGCCCCTTCCATGCCGGTGCCCTTTGCGTGGATCACGGTGCCGCCGCCGGCACCGGCTGCGCGGGCCGCGTCCATGATGGAGCCGGTGTAGCCCTGGTTTGCGATCACCAGCAGCAGTTCATAGCGGGTATCCTTCAAGGTACTCTCCTCCTTCCAGGTCAAGGTCTGGTGCTCCGTGAGGAACCCAAGGGCCCGTTTTCCGCCGATGCTGCTCAGCGGCACGGTGAATGCAATGCCGGTGCCCGGCACGTCGATGCGCATTTTGCGGCGCAGGTCCCGCTGCACCTCCTGCCAGGTCTGGGCTGTGACCACCGCCAGCAGCACAGCTTTTTCGGTCTTTTCCAGCCCCAGGGTGGAAAGGGTCTCCTGCACCGCCGTGCCGGTGCCCACCGTGCGCAGGGTCACGTTCACACCGTGGGCCTCATACAACTGCAGAAAGGCGTTGGCAGTGCGGCGGTCGGTGATGGTGCTCATCAGAAACAGCGAACTCACAGCGCTTGCCCTCCTTACAGTTCAATGATGTCGTCATCCGGCCAGTCGGCATAGGCTGCCACCCCGGCCAGCGCGGGTTCGGCGGCACGGGCAGCCCTGCGCCGTCCGGTTTTGAGCTGAGCGGCAAGGCCCATCAGCTGCACCGTGATGAGCGGCGTCATGGCCACCATGGCCACCACGCCAAAGGCGTCCGTAACGATGTTGCCGCCCACGGCCACGCAGGCTCCCTGTGCCAGCGGCAGCAGGAAGGTGGCCGTCATGGGACCAGAGGCCACGCCGCCAGCGTCAAAGGCAATGGCGGTGAACAGCTTGGGCACCACAAAGGAGATGCCGATGGCCACCGCATAGCCCGGGATGAGGAACCACAGGATGGAAATGCCGGTGAGCACCCGCACCATGGCCAGCCCCACCGAAATGGACACACCCGCCGAGAGCGCCATGCCCATGGCCTGGGCCGAGATGGCACCATCGGTCACCTCTTCCACCTGTTTGTTCAGCACATACACCGCCGGTTCTGCCTTGACGATAAAGTAGCCGATGAGCATGCCGATGGGGATGATCACCCAGGGCATCCCACAGCCTGCCAGCACCTGGCCCAGGTAATTACCGGCAGGCATAAAGCCGACGTTCGCACCGGTGAGGAACAACACCAGCCCCACATAGGTATAGGCAAGACCCACCGCAATGCGGCCCAGCGTGCGTTTGTCCAGCCGCAGGGCCACGGCCTGGAACACCCCGAACATGACCACGATGGGCAGCAGCGAGGAAGCAATTTCCTTGATGTACTCCGGCAGCCCCTCATGGAACAGCTGCCACAGCTCCACCGAATCGCTCACCTCCGGCAGCACCGGCGGGATGTAGGTGCTGTCGGACGCGCGAAATGCGATGCCGAGGATCAGCACCGCCAGAATGGGGCCCACCGAGCACAGTGCCACCAGACCAAAGCTGTCGTCCGCCGCATGGCGGTCGCCGCGGATCGCCGACACGCCCACGCCCAGCGCCATGATAAAAGGTACCGTCATGGGGCCGGTGGTCACACCGCCGGAGTCAAAGGCCACGGCCAGAAACTCCCGGGGCACAAAGGCAGCCAGCACGAACACAAGGCCGTAAAATGCCACCAGCAGCGGCGGCAGCGCCACGCCCAGCAGCATGCGCAGGAACGCGACGGTGAGGAACAGGCCCACGCCCGCCGCCACCGAGAAGATCAGGGTCTGGTTGGGGATGGAGGGCACCTGATTGGCCAGCACCTGCAGGTCCGGCTCCGAAATGGTGATGAGGAACCCCAGCAGAAAGCCGACGCCCAGGATCACCGGCAGTTTGCGGCTCCGGGTGAGCACAGCACCCACACGCTCGCCCATGGGAGTCATGCTCATTTCTGCGCCCAGTGTAAAGAACATGATGCCCACCACGATGAGCACCGCACCCAGCAGAAAGCACAGCAGGATGCTGGGCGACACCGGCGCAATGGTAAAGCACAGCACCAGCACAATGGCCACAATGGGCAGCACGGCCTGCAGGGCTTCCAGCAGTTTTTCCCGCAGTTTGGGGAGAGATGCTTTTAAAATCGCGTCCACCGCCTTTCCGTTCTGTACATTTTTGTGCAACGTATATAAAAAGTATACAAAGCAACTGCCGCCCCGTCAACCGACGGGGCGGCAAAGATACAGATAATTTACAATTCCTGCTTGGCCAGCACGTCGGAGGTGGGGGTCTGGAACACCGGGATGTCTGCATAGGGGTCGGCAGCATCATCGACCGGCAGGCTCTTCATGTAGGCGTCCATGGACTCGGCCACCTTCTTGGCCACAGCCACAGCCTCGACCACGGTGCGGGCACCCATCACGGCGTCGCCGCCGGCAAACACGCCCTCGCGGGTGGTGCTGCCGTCCTCACTGACGGTGAGCAGGCCCTTCTGGTTGGTCTCGATGCCGGTGGTGGTCTTGACAAGGTTGCTCTCGGAGCCCTGGCTCACCGACACGATAACGCCGGTGTGGGGGTAGAAGATCTCGCTGCCCTCCACCTGGGTAAACTTGCCGTCCTCGTCCTTGACGGTGTCGCGGCAGATGAGGCCGTTTTCCCGGATCTCCACAGGAGCCTTGCAGAAGCGGAAGCCCACGCCTTCCAGCTTGGCATAGCTCACCTCATATTCGGAGGCGCTGATGCAGCTCTCGTCGCGGCGGGCGTAGCAGGTCACATGACGGGCACCGTTGCGGATGGCGGTGCGGGCGCAGTCCATGGCCGAGTTGCCCACGCCGATGACCGCAATGTCATCGCCCAGACGGAAGGCCTTGGAGTTGGCCAGATAGTCGATGCCAAAGGCCACGTTGCCCAGGCTCTCGCCCTTGATGTGCATGGCGTTGGCCTTCCACAGACCGGCACCGATGAATACGCTCTTGTAGCCGTCGCGGAACAGGTCGTCGATGGTGATGGTCTTGCCGATGGTGGTGTTGGGCCGCACCTTGATGCCCTTGAGCTCCAGATGGCGGTACTGGAAATCATCCAGCACACTGTCCGGCAGGCGGTAGTTGGGGATGCCGTAGCGCATCACGCCACCGATCTTGTCACGGGTGTCAAAGATGGTCACATCGTAGCCCCAGCGTGCCAGCAGCACCGCAATGGTCAGGCCCGCCGGGCCGGAACCCACCACAGCCGCCTTCATGCCGTTCTTGGGGGCCGGGCCGGCGGTCATCTTGTTGGCGTAGGTGGTGGAGATGTAGTCCTCGATGATGGAAAAGTGCACCGGGTCGTGGCTGGGCATCCGGTTGCGCACGCAGTGGCCCTCGCACTGGTTCTCGTGGTTGCACACCAGACTGCACACGGTGGTGAGCGGGTTGTTTTCAAACAGCATCTGGCCTGCGGCGTCCATCTGGTTTGCCTTGAGCAGACGGATCACCTCGGGGATGTTGGTGTGGATGGGGCAGCCCTCCTGACACAGCGGCTTTTTGCAGCCGAGGCAGCGGTTGGCTTCGTCCAGAACATGAAGTGCCATGCGTTCCTCCTTGAATCGGCGGGGCCGATCTTCCTTCTTCTTCTCGCATGTTGTATCCAACATTGCATTGCTTTAATGATACACCCAATACGGCACGGTTACAAGAGCGGAATTGCTGATTTTTTGCCAGAATTTTTTGTCAATTCGTCAAAAAGATATTTTTTTGACGATATATTCTGCCCATCGGGGCCGGGTTTGCCCGGCACAGGGCCCCAAAGTCGCTGGCCGCTGCCTGTGCCGCCGCCATCCGGGCACCGTCGGGGCCGGTCTGGGCCAGCTTTGCCAACGAGTGAGACACCGGAAGGGACACCTGCCCCAGCAGCGGCAGGGCGTCCTTCCGTGCTCCCAGCAGGTGCAGCGCCGGCGGCAGGGCCGGCACCGTGTCGGCCGTATAGCCCAATGCAGCATCCATGGCAAGGCGGCGCATCCGGGCCCGGGGGTAGCGCACCGTGGTCAGGGCATCCAGCAGCTGCGGCAGACTGGTACTTTGCCGTACTGCGTGTTCCAACCGGTGTTCCAGCCCTTCGGACACTCCGCGCACCGCTGCAAAAGGCTCCGGCTTTGCGCAGGCTGCCCGCAGCAGTGTCAGCTCACACCGGCCTGCCGCGTCAAAATCCGTATACGCGCCGTCATTTTCCGCCGTTTTATACAGTTCAAACGCCTTTTCCGGCACAAACGGGGCCACGGCCTCGGCTCCGCCCTCGGCCCAGAGAGCCCGCAGAGCACTGGCACTGGCAAATTGCGCGTGGCCGCTCTCCTCCAGCGTCTGCCCGTGGTTGGCCCCCCTGCGGGGCAGCGGCACCGGGGTCATGCCTGCCCGCTGCTCCAGGATGGCGCGGCAGTATTCCACGGCCAGGTTGTTGTTCGGCTGGCTCAGCAGCGCCGCCATGGCAGGGTCGGCCCCCACGGCCTGCACTGCCGCCTGCCGGGCTGCCGCAAAGCTGCGCGCCCCGGCGGCCAGCTGCTGCTTCAGTGCCGCGCGGTAGGCCGCACTGTTCAGCACCCGGGCGGTTTCCAGCAGCAGGGCAGCGTCCGGGGTCTCGGCCCCGAACACCAGGGCGTCGCACCCGGTGGCCGCCAGCAGATGCACCCCGGCCCGTGCAAAGGCCTCCGCCCCCGCGCAGGCCCAGGGGGCCGGCAAGGCAAACACGATGTCGGCCCCGCACTCCAGCGCGGCGCGCACCCGCACGCTTTCCGGCAGCAGCGGAAGCGCTCCCCGCTGGGTCAGCCCGCAGCTCATGGCTACCGCCACACGCTGCGCCCCCAGCGCCCGCGCCTGCGCCAGCTGCCAGGCGTGCCCGTTGTGAAAGGGGTCGTACTCCGCAATGATCCCCGCAAACTTCATCGTCATGCTCCTTTCCGGGCGCGAAAGGCTGTTCCGTGCCCCGGAAGATTGTTAAATTTATATCGCATATACAGAAAACCTACGGGTTTTTCTGCATTTGTAGGCAGGGTGTACAAAAGCCTTGTACACAAGTTTTACCGCTTTGCCCGGATTGTGCCTTGAAAAGGCGTTGTTCCTATTATATAATAAACACAGGAATCTGTAAAATTCTGTCCGCAGATTTCCAAAAAACGGCGGGCAGAGCAAAAACATACAGGAGGCAACACAGATGAAAGTTCTGGTTATTAACTGCGGTTCTTCTTCCCTGAAGTATCAGCTGATCGATATGGACGGCGAGAAGGTGCTGTGCAAGGGCCTGTGCGAGCGCATTGGCATGGAAAGCAGCATGATCACCCACGAGGCCAACGGCCACAAGGCCACCACCCCGGCGATCTTCCCCACCCACACCGAGGCTTTTGCTGAGGTCGTGAAGAAGATGACCACCGGCGAGGGCAAGTGCATCGACGATGTCAGCGAGATCAACGCCATCGGCCACCGCGTTGTCCACGGCGGCGAGAAGTTCAAGGCCAGCTGCCTGATCACCGATGAAGTCATCAATACCCTCCGGGAGCTGAGCCCCCTGGCCCCCCTGCACAACCCCGCAGGCATTCTGGGCATTGAGGCTGCACGCAAGGTGTTCGGCAACATCCCCATGGTCGCTGTGTTCGATACCGCTTTCCACAGCACCATGCCCCCGAAGGCTTATATGTACGCCATCCCCTACGAGTACTATGAGAAGTACGGTGTCCGCCGTTACGGCTTCCACGGCACCAGCCACAAGTATGTTGCATACAAGGCTGCTGAGTACCTGGAGGAGCCCATTGAGCGCCTGAAGCTGATCACCTGCCACCTGGGCAATGGTTCTTCCATCGCTGCTGTGGATCAGGGCAAGGTGGTGGATACCTCCATGGGCATGACCCCGCTGGCCGGCCTGATGATGGGCACCCGCTGCGGCGATCTGGACCCCTCTGTGGTCAACTACCTGAAGTACACCCTGAACATCACCGGCCACGAGCTGGACGAGATCCTGAACAAGAAGTCCGGCCTGCTGGGCATCTCCGGTGTCTCCAGCGACAAGCGCGATGTGGAGGAGGCAGCCGCTGCAGGCAACAAGCGCGCACAGCTGGCTTCTGACATGCTGAACTACCAGATCAAGAAGACCATCGGCAGCTACATTGCCGCCATGGGCGGCGTGGATGCCATCGTCTTTACCGGCGGCATCGGCGAGCATGATGCTGCTGCCCGTGCAAAGATCTGCCACCACATGGATTGGCTGGGGATCCGCATCGATACCGACAAGAACAAGCACATCCAGGGCGATGTCTGTGAGATCACTGCCTGGGGCGCAAAGGTCCGCACGCTGGTCATTGCTACCGATGAGGAGCTGATGATCGCCCGCGACACCAAGGAAGTTGTCGAGAAGTAAGCCGTTTGTATTTTACGCGGTTTTTACAATGCAATAAAAAAGGGGAACGCGCTCCTGAATGGGGGCGCGTTCCCTTTTGCTGTTTTCCGGGGCGCAAACCCTGTCTAATTGGGCCGAATGCACAAAAATGAAGCCGAAGGTTTGTTTTTTGGTTGACAAATCAAAAAAAGAACGGTACAATAGAGAAGTCCTCAACCAGAGGATGTTCTATCATTCAAGCCCCTGGTAGCTTACGATCAGCGCGATGGTCCCTAAAAACCAAAGGTATGGTTACAATCCTTCCGCGGGCAAGAACTAAACAAAGAGGAGATACTACTATGTTCGAAGACAAGACTTTAGTTTGCAAAGACTGCGGCAAGGAGTTTGTTTGGACTGCTGGTGAGCAGGAGTTCTACGCATCTCGCGGCTTTGAGAACCAGCCCCAGCGCTGCAAGCCCTGCCGTGACGCTCGCAAGAACGGCGGCGCACGCAGCAACAGCGGTGAGCGCCAGATGTTCGATGCTGTCTGCGCAGCTTGCGGCAAGGCTTGCAAGGTTCCCTTCC
>OLOQ01003230.1_pt1 | contig 12088 bp, 8 predicted proteins | sample 1673101 | NCBI WGS metagenome assembly OLOQ01 (sample SAMEA3136754, study PRJEB25190) | human gut metagenome | biome: human gut; feature: human-associated habitat; material: faeces | place: Austria | collected 2013 | reverse complement strand
GTGCTGCAAGGCAATTTGTACGGCTACAAAGGGGCCATTTTTGAAAACCTCGCCGCCGATATCCTGGCAAAGATGGGCCGGAAGCTCTATTATTTTCATAAGGATTCCGGCTTGGAAATCGACTTCGTGATGCGGTACGCGGGCCAAAGCACCCTGTTGGAAGTAAAAGCCTCCACAGGAAACACCAAGAGCGCAAAAACGGTGCTCAATCATCCGGAGAAATACCATGTGGGCGGCGCCATCAAGCTGGGCGACTATAACGTTGGCCGTGCAGGACAGATTCTTACCCTGCCGTTTTATATGGCGTTTTTGCTGACGGCGTTCTGATGTAAAACAGGCATAAATGATTTGGATTGTTTGGAGAATGAACTTCGATTCTCAGCATCATTTAGGGCTGAGCTCTGAAGTTAAGTATCGCTGAGGATATGAAGATCTTGCGGAAACTGTGATATTAACTGCATTTAGAGTTGAAAGAGCAGGTATGTAAATGGACGTATATTGGAAAGATCTGGTTTCAACTGCACTGCGAGTGTTTCAGGAAAGCAAAAACATAGACGCAGTTACTGTGATTAAAAGCGGCATTTTGTCAGTCGAGTTTAATAGTCATGACAATTGGGACGGAGGCGTTGACTTTTGGGATATCGTCTTCCAACTGAAGTATCGCGTTTTTAAAACACTGGGAGATCGAAAAAACACTATAGAGAGTGACCTTCTAACTGTATTGAGTCAGTTTCACACTGATGGGAGTAATCAGATTGCAAATGTAATAGTACGACCGATAATAGAGCGGTTTGTAGACTGGCAGGCCGCACTTCCGGCAACTAAAGAAACTACAATACAGCAAATACATAAAGAGAGGGAGCTACTAACAGCAATTGCAACCGGGACGTCATATAAAAATGAAGGCATAGAAGAAGCATTTCAGAAGCGGCACAAATTTATTTGCACAGTGGCAGCAAAAGCGGGATTTGAATACCCAATTACATGTGAGAGCCTTGCAGAGTGGTGGATACAGATAAGAGATGTTGGTGGATATTCCGAACGTCGAGCCTATATTTCACAGTTGTTTGCTCCCCTAATGAAACTGCTCACGGAATCCGATGATTCTTCAAGTATAGACTTTAACCATATCGCTTCACGATCTGGTATAATCCAAAAAGCCGTAGATGATGCGATGGTTTTTATCCGTGACGGGAGATACGATTCAGCCGTAGACCGTGTTCACACAGCGTTTCATGGATATCTGAGGCAACTGTTGACAGATCATCAGATTGTTTATGGTCGAGAAGATAGCCTATCTGCTTTATATAATAAACTTCACGACTACTACGAAAAAAGTATTCAACCGCCCGATGTGGCAGTGAGGGTTAAAACGATTATGAGAAGCGGTGTTGGCATCATTAATACTGTTAATGAGTTACGAAATAATAATACCATAGCACATCCAAATGGACTACTGATTCAAGTAAGAGAAGCCCAGTTAGTAATCAGACTTGTGAATGCGATTGTTGACTATATTGAGGATGTGGAGAAAAGTTTGCATTGACATATATGCCTTGTTTCCGACAATGAAAGCATTAGAGAATGGCAAAGGACGATTGATTTGCCCTCAGTATTGAAGTGCTAAAAGCCAGAGGTATCTTAACCTCTGATACCACGGCTGGAGAATAAGAGCCTAAACATTATGTGCATCGACCCGCTGACCTGTATACTATTGAACAGCGAAGGCTTAGACAGTGTCTACCTGAGATCAAGCCAAAACAGCCAGCCAAATAGCGATGCATCTGATGTGAACAGCAGAAAGGAAAGAGGAAGAGTTTTTCGCATAGCGCGTAGCGATCCCCCTCCAGCGTTTTAACCACAGAAAAGCGTTCTCTACAAGATGCCTGATTTTGTAGAGGTAGCGGTCGTATTCGCGCTGCTCCTTTCGGTTCTTCTTGGGCGGGATGACAACGTTTATTCCGGCTGAAAGCGCGAAAGCAATGATTTCTGATGTGTCATAACCACGATCAGCCAGAAGATTTTGGGCGTCTATTCCTTCGATAAGGTGTATAGCCTCCTTGCAATCAGCTCGGGTGCCTTCTGTGATAATAGCTCTGACCGGCATACCAGACGAATCCACGGCAAGGTGAATCTTGGTGTTGAGCCCCCTTTTGTACGGCTCATATCCTGATTGCCGCCCTTTGCTCCGGCGGCGTGAGGATGAACCTTGCAATGACTCGCATCGATCATAAGCCATTCATAATCCGGGTCGTCTATCAATGCTTCGAGAATCTTCTCCCATATGCCTTTATCCCGCCATCGGCGAAACCGCTGATGAACGGATCCCCATTTTCCGTAGTCCGGCGGCAGATCACGCCATGGCGCTCCGGTGCGAAGAATCCAGAACACTCCGTTGATAAATCTGCGGTTGTCCTCCGCGATGCCGCCCCATTGCCCTCGCTGTCCCGGCAGCATTGGCTCTAAAATTGCCCACGCTTTGTCGCTGATATCATGCCGATGCTGTGATTTCTCCATGATGACACCCTCTTCGTTGTGATAGTGCCATTATACCACTTAACTCGTGTAGACACAACCTAGCAACAGTACCATTTGGTTTTTTAGATCATATGATTAATTGAAGCCATTATCCGTCCACATCTCGCACTGACTGATCACAGTATTGATTGCAGTCTCGTATTCCTCCGGCGGATACTTATATTTTTTCAGCAGTCGCTTCACCATCTTCCGCATGCTGGCGCGGGCGGTTTCTTTCTTTTGCCAGTCGATGGTGCGGTTCTTGCGGAGCATATCCGTCAGTTCCCGGGTCAGATCGATCAGCTCATTGTTCTTATAGAAATCGGTAATATGCTCTGGTTTGGTCAGGGCGTCATAGAAAGCCAGTTCTTCTTCGGTGAGCCCCAGCTTTTCACCGTTCTTATGGGCCTCGGTGATCTCCTCCGCCATTTTTAACAGCTCTTTGATCACTTCCTCATTATCGATCAGCCCATTATAATAGGCGTTCATCAGCTGCGCTATTTTTTCCGAGAATTTCTGGGACTGCACAACGTTGGTTCGCTTATAAACGGAGACCTGCTCCGCCATCAGCTTTTTCAGGATTTCAACGGCAATGTTCTTCTCCTTCATCTTGGAGATTTCCTCCAGAACCGCCGGATCAAACAGACTGATACTCTCCTTGTTATTCTTGCTGTCGAACAGGCTGATTACGCCTTCGCTCTGGATGCTCGCCTTCAAAAGCTCGTTGATCTGATCGTTGATTTCTTTCAAAGACAGCGTTTTCCCGCCGGCACCGCCGTAGGTCACCTTAATCACGGTGGAGCGAATCGCCTCCATAAAAGCCGCTTCGTGCCGCTCTTGCTCTGTGGTCATGCTGGAGCAGAGCGAATGGGCTTGCTTCAGCAGCATGGCCTCCTTTAGGAACAAACCTTTCAGATCGGGCTTTTTCGGGTACAGCACAAAGTTGACGCCGCCCGTCACCGCCTTTGCCATATCCAAGGGAGAACCGGCCATAAAGCCGCTGAAATCATAGCCGTGCAGCAAATCCTTGCAGACCTGCAATTTCTCCTTGAATTTGGGATAGGCCACCTTGGCGATGTTCATATCTCCGTAGCGGCTCTGGTCGCGCTTGGTGTATTCCTTCATGGCGGCTTTCAAGGCGGCGGCGATGCCCACATAATCCACGATCAGGCCGCCTTCCTTATCCTTGAACACCCGGTTCACCCGGGCGATGGCCTGCATCAGATTATAGCCGTGCATGGGCTTATATACATACATGGTCGCCAGGGACGGCACATCGAACCCTGTCAGCCACATATCCACCACGATGGCAATCTTCATAGGATCGTCATTGTCCTTGAATTTCCGGGCCAGCTCTTCCTTGTGCGCCTTGGTGCCAATGATTTCTTTCCAGTCTTCGGGGTCGTTGTTGCCGCCGGTCATCACCACGCCGATCTTTTCTTGCCAGGATGGGCGCAGCTCCAGCAGTTTCCTGTAAATCTTCATGGCGATGGGCCGGGAATAGGCCACGATCATGGCCTTGCCCGTCAGCAGGTTTGCCCGGTTCTTTTCGTAGTGCTCCACGATATCCTCGCACAGCGATTGGATGGTGGAATCCGCCCCCAGCACGCTCTCCATCTGGCCCAGCATCTTTTTGCTCTTTTCGATGGTGGCGGCGTCAGATTGCTGCTCCAGCACATCATAGGTGGCGTCGATCAGGGCCAGCGTGTTTTCGTCCAGCTTTAAGGCAACCACGCGGCTCTCATAATACACCGGGCGGGTAGCGCCGTCCTCCACCGCCTGGGTCATATCGTAAATATCAATATAATCACCGAACACTTCCCGGGTGTTGCGGTCCTTGGCGGAAATAGGCGTGCCGGTAAAGCCCACATAGGTGGCGTTGGGCAGGGCGTCATGGATGATCCGCGCGTTGCCGATCACGGTATGCGCTTCCTCCTGGCCCTGATCGTTGCGGGTCATCACGATTCTTTCATCAAAGCCATATTGCCCGCGGTGAGCCTCATCCGCCATCACCACAATGTTCCGCCGCTCGGACAGCGGCTTTTCTCCCCGTTCAAACTTGAACATGGTGGTAAAGATGATGCCGTTGGCCACGCGGCCATCCAGCAGCTCCTTCAAATGCTCCTTGCTTTCGGCCTGCACGGGCGTTTGCCGCAGGAAGGCGGCGCATTTGCAGAACTGGCTGTACAGTTGATCGTCCAGGTCGATGCGGTCGGTCATCAGCACGATGGTGGGGCTGCTCAGCGCTTCCTGCAGCAGATGAGTATAGAACACCATGGACAGGCTTTTGCCGCTGCCCTGGGTATGCCAAAATACACCGCCCTTGCCGTCCGTCCGGGTGGCAATCTTCGCCTTTTCGATGGCTTTGCGCACGGCGAAATACTGATGATACCCCGCCAGTATCTTGATGGGCTTTTTGCCGTCATCGGAAAACAGGATAAAGTTTTTCAGGATGTCCAGCAGCCGTTCCTTCTGGAACATCCCCTCATAGAAGGTATCAAACTGCGCAAAGCCGCACACCGCTTCGCTGCCGTCCTTGGTTTTCCACTCCATAAAGCGATCCAGGCCGGAAGTGATGGTGCCCGCCTTGTTGGTGCTCAGGTCGCTGATCACGCAAATGGCGTTATAGTAAAACAGGGACGGGATATCCTGCATATAATTGCGGATTTGGTTATAGGCGTTTTCCGCGCCCACTTCATCCTTGGAGGGGCTTTTCAGCTCCATCAGCACCAGGGGCAATCCGTTGATGAACAGGATCACATCTGGGCGGCGGGTGTTGCCGTTTTCCTGGAAGGTGAACTGATTGACCACATAAAAGGTATTCTGCTGCGGATACTGATAATCCACCAGGCGCACCAAGGCGCTGCGCTCCTCGCCCTGCACAAAATACTTCACCGGCACACCGTTTTGCAGATAATCCGTGAACCGCTGGTTTTTCTGCGCCAAGCTGCCCGCGTCCAGATTTCGCACCTTGGCCAGCGCTTCCTCCATCGCGTCCTCCGGCAGCCCCGGATTGATCCGCACCAAAGCCTCCCGCAGCGCATCCCCCAGCAGCGGATCGGCATAATCCCGCTCCAGGTCCGGCGCGTACAGGTGTGTATACCCCATGGATTCAAACAGTTCGATGACGGCCTGTTCAAAAGTGGCTTCGGTGAAGATGGTGGCCATAAAATCAACTCCATAACCTTAAGTTTAGAATTGTTTTTCAATCAAATCCTGCATTGCTTCAGATATGATCTTTAATTCTTTTCCATTCGTTGTTGCTCGACTACCAACATTATGTGAATAACCTTTATAGTTTATTGGGCAGTGTTCTGAGTATTCATGTATTCCGTCTGTGTATTTAATGTCAGCATAGAAAGCAGCAATTTTGTCTCGTCTCAGTTTAGCATGATCTAACTGGGTAAAAATACATTGATTAGGGGCAAGGAAAGTGTTTGCTATTTCAGAAAAAGGGACAACAAAGTCAAGTAAAGAGTACTTGCCAATGTCTATATCAAAAGTAATACTCTTTACAGTTGCTCCTGATGCACCGTAGTTCTTAATGACAAGATAAAAACAAGGAGTTTGGATATTTGTCCTTTGTGCCGTCATAACAACATAAGGTCGTGTACTGTTTTCTATCATTTTATTGTTTTGCTTTAGTGTAAGAATAACAGTAATTACTGATATTGCCGCAAGAATGAACGACAAAATGCATAGAATAATATTTACTACGGTTGCTGTATCCACATTTTCACTTCCCTTACAGTTTTTCTATATCGAGCGTATAGCCGTTCTTTTGCATTTCCTTTGCCAATGACAATTTGGCATCTTCTACATTATCCTTGAAAGGAATATAGATTAATCCGTCAATGTCAGATGGCCTTTCCATATCCTCAGCTTGAGACAAAAGGATAGCGACTTTATCCCTACCTTTTGCAGCCAAAAGCATACCCATCTCCAAAACAACATTTTGTCTTACACGGTACTTTTTGTTTGCTTCATTATTTTTTGCATAGCCTATATCATCCGGGGTTGCCAAAACAATACCAAAGGATGCCTTGGGAGTATATTCTTCTAGTTTTTCAATAATTGTTTGTCCAGAAGATGCAAGCTGATCGAGGATAAGAGGCTCTAAATCCCAACGGCGAAGCATTGCTTCTAGTTGGGTCCGAGCATTGGTATCGTGTCCATAGACAACAAACACTTTCCGATTGGATTCTACGTCTTTTCCTGGTCCGCCAGATAGAAGCGCATTTATAACATCCACATTCTTTCCTTGACAGTTATATGTTCCCTTATCCCAACAGTTTATTATGCAACCATTATTCAATCTGAGCATAGTTCCTAAGTCATTCCCTGTTCGCTTTTCTTCGATGATGGAATACCCATTTCTTGTAACGATAGCTTTGATCTCATCCTTTGTCATTTTGTTCTCCTCCTTTTTATAAACGATAATTTAGCGGCTTAGAGGGTGATACTGGAAACGTCGATTTCGCCGGACATCAATTGAGGCAGAAGGGCATCACGCAATGCCGCAAGACGGATACTTTCTTCTGAGTGTGTATGTATAGCCTCCATCATCGGTGCGATCAGAGCAAGGATGGCTTTGGATTCATCTGCTGGGATTACTGGAACAATTTCCGTCTCAAAGTCGCGAGTCACTATTGCATCGAAAACCGCGCCGGACGCTTTATGCTTAAGCGACTCAACTGCTCGAAGGGTGTAGAAGTATACCAGAATTGGATCTATACTATCACTCGACAGCGCATAACAAGATTGGTTCATTGCCATTGGTTTTCCCGCGAGGCTGACTTTGCCAACAGTTCCACGCGCAGTAACGAAAGATGTATTCTTGGGATAGAGGCGGCTGTTGCAGTGCTCTAAACCAGTGGATGTTATCATTTTTTCCGTCTGGAATGTGTACGGATTTCCCACATCTTTTGGAGTAAAGAACGGAATATCACCGTTCCAAAACTCAGGATTGCCTGTTTTGGGGGTTCCGCCGCCCAAAACATGAATCAACGAAGTAAAAGGGCACCGCTCCTCGGCTGAATCGTAACGCTCATTGAAGATTGCCATCGCTTGTTGCAGTAAATTATCGTTTATTGATTCATTGTTTTCAATACGCTGATCCAGGGAAGATAATAGTGAAGCTACTCTTTTCTGTGTCTCGATGGGGGGACAGTCTATTTCAACCTTTTTTAGCTCAGCTGCTTTTATTCCTGTTACAGTTGTTCCGGTGGCTCTTGACTTGATTCTGCCCATAAGAACAGAATCGCGTAAAGCATAATAAAGAAATCCTGCATCAAGTATTTCTTGCCTTGGTTCTAAAACAATGATGCGCTGAGCAAAAGCTAAACGGTCATCGGATGGGATGCGCGCAACTTCGCCCAAAGGGGCTTCTGTTGTCATAATAACAGAGCCTTTACGCGGAATTCCCCGGTGCATCCAGGAATCATAGTCTTCTTCAGCAATAAATTCATCTGGTTTGCTTATGAAGCCGTTTTTCACTATTTTTGCAGTTATCAATGGTATTCCTGTTGTTGCCTTCTTGGGTGTTTTTCCACGGTAATCAATAAAACTACATACTTCGCCAAGCGTATAACTGTCAAATGTCATACCCAATCGCCCCCAGTTTCTCCCGGATTTCCTGCTCCAGCGTATAGGACTGGCGGAACAGATCGGACAGCTCTGCCGTGAGCCGCTGCATTTTCTCCTCGAAGGGCTCGCCGTCATCCTGCTGCTCCTGGATACCCACATAGCGGCCGGGAGTGAGGATATAATCCTGGGCTGCGATCTGCTCTGTGGTGGCAATGGCGCAGAAGCCCTTTTCATCCTGCAAGGCGCCATCCACAAAGGCCTGATAGGTGCGGGCGATCTTTTGAATATCGCCGAGGTTCTGGGGATCGGCACTGTCCGTCAGCTCCCGCAGCTTGCGGGTCACCATGGTGCCCATATTCCGGGCGTCAATGAACAGCGTTTTGCCCGGCTGCTTTTTCTGCTTGTTCAAAAACCACAGAGACACGGGAATCTGGGTGGTGTAGAACAGCTGGGTGGGCATGGCCACGATGCACTCCACCAGGTCGGCCTCGATGATGTTTTTGCGGATGTCGCCCTCTCCGCCGCTCTGGGAGGACAGGGAGCCGTTGGCCAGCACCATGCCGATTTTTCCGGCTGGGGACAGATGATAAATCATGTGCTGCAGCCAGGCAAAGTTGGCATTGCCCGCAGGTGGTGTACCATACTGCCACCGCACATCATCTAACAATTTATCCTGGCCCCATCCAGATAAATTAAATGGAGGATTAGCCAAGATAAAGTCTGCCTTCAACTGTGGATGACAATCGTTGAAGAACGTATCCGCATTAAATTTACCCAAATCTGCTTCTATACCTCGAATCGCAAGATTCATCTGCGCAAGCTTCCAAGTTGTAGGATTTGAGTCCTGCCCGTAGACTGAAATGCCATTAATGTTGCCGCCATGATTTTCAACAAATTTGACAGATTGTACAAACATGCCTCCACTTCCGCAACAAGGATCATAAACTCTGCCATTATAAGGCTGCAAGATCTCTACAAGCGTACGCACGACACAAGATGGGGTATAAAACTCACCAGCCAGTTTTCCTTCTTGTTCAGCGAATTTTGATAAACAGTATTCATATGTGCGGCCTAAAATATCTTTGCTATCTCCATGTTCCACCATTTGAATATTGGTAAACAAATCTACCACATCACCAAGCCGCGGTTTATCTAACTCCGGTCGGGCAAAATTCTTAGGCAAAACATCTTTAAGCCGTTTGTTTTCCTTTTCAATGCTGCGCATAGCCTCATCAATAACTGAACCGATCTCCGGCGTATGCGCTGCTGCAGCAATGACATTCCATCGCGCATTCTCTGGGACAAAGAAGATATTTTCTGCCATATACTCATCTTTGTCCTCTTCAAACCCATCCCCTTCTTCAACTAGTTCATTGTACTTTGTCTCAAAACGATCAGAAATATATTTCAAAAAAATCAAACCAAGCACAACGGATTTATATTCTGATGCATCAATATTGCCTCGTAAAACACAGGCCGCATCCCAAATCTGCTTTTCAAAACCTATATTGCTAGTATTAGATTCTGCCATGAATAAAAACCTCCTTATGCCGACTATTCCATCACAACGCCATAGTAATAGTTAAGAAACAATAGGATCAAGATCTGCCATCAATCAAATAAACCTAAATCTTTTCCAAAGTGATTATTTTATTTCAATCTTCTGCGATGATATCATCACCACTGCTCAAAACTTATAATCATTATAAACCGCAATTATACCAAAAGCAATCCAGGATAGTTCTTCACCGATGCCATCATAGCAAAAATTGAAAATGTTGATAAAATGTCAGTACTAGATCAAAATGGACTGAAATTCACACTGTTTCTCATTATCGTTTGAGATGGATGCTCACAATGATTCTGGATCCATACTGACGATCCGACATTCCTGCTTGATCAATGCGTGAACTGTCTCGGTACATATGTGATCTCATGGATCCCTTTCTGCGAATAACTAAATTTCCTCTTCACTCATGAATCTTTCCGTTTTATCTGTTATTTTTACAAAAATTTATATTTTATCGGTTATAACCGCCAAAAATTGTTTTCGTCGCTTGATGAGTCATCATATCCGCGATATCATAAAAACAACATCGGAAAGGAGGCAGATCAATATGATCAAACGGGAAAGCTATATGAAACGCATCCGTCCTTTCTTTGGAAACGACTTGGTAAAAGCATTGATCGGTCTCCACCGAAGCGGCAAGTCGGTCATGCTGGACCTGATCAAAGAGGAACTATGCGCCTCCGGTGTGAGCAGCAGCCAGTTCATCTCCATCAACTTTGAAAATATGCGCAACGCTCATCTCTGCACCGCTGTGGCTCTTCATGATGAGATCATCCGCCGAGCTTCGGAAATCAAAGACAAAGTCTATCTTTTCTTTGATGAGATACAGGAGGTGGACGCCTGGGAAAAATGTATCAATTCTTTTCGTGTGGAACTGGACTGCGATATTTATATCACTGGCTCCAATGCCAAACTGCTTTCCGGCGAACTGGCGACCTATCTGGCCGGACGATATGTGGAGTTTGTGATCTATCCGTTTTCTTTTGCGGAATTTATCGAACTATACCGCACGATCTTCCCGAATGCGGACATCCGTCAGTGCTTCAGCAAATATCTAAGGGCAGGTGGCATGCCCTATCTGTCCAATCTGCGCTATGACGAAACGGCCAGCCGCCAGTATTTGCGGGACCTGTTCAACTCCGTAGAACTCAAAGATATCGTCAAGCGAAACAACATCCGGGATGTAGATATGCTGGAACGGATCATTGCTTATGTGACCTCCAACATTGGCACCACCTTTTCCTCCACGGCCATTTCCAAATATCTGAAAAGCGAGGGACGTTCCGTATCGCCGGAGACAGTGCTGAGTTACACCAAGGTCTGCACCGATGCTTTTCTGTTCTATCAGGTGAAGCGTCAGGACTTACAGGGCAAGAAAATACTCACCGTCAATGAAAAATACTATGTAGCTGATCATGGTATCCGCGAAGCCGTATTCGGAGGCAATATGAAAGATATCAACCTGGTGATGGAAAACATCGTCTACATGGAGCTCCTGCGCCGGGGATACACCGTTACCGTCGGCAAGACAGGAGATAAAGAAATCGACTTCGTATGTGAAGATCAGGGAAACAAGCTATATATCCAAGTGGCTTATCTGCTGGCCTCCACAGATACCATAGAGCGCGAATTTGGCGTCTATGATCGTGTCCGCGATAATTTTCCCAAGTATGTGATCACCCTGGATGAGTTTGATATGAGCCGCAACGGAATCAAGCACCGTAATATCCGGGACTTTCTGCTGCAGGAGGAATGGAGCTGACACGACACCTTCATTGTTTGGCTAGAAAGGACTTTCCCCTTAACATTAAATCAACTGTATTCCCGCCACAGGTTTGTGCCTGTGGCTTTTTCATGCTCTTTCCTATCCTCTCTTCCATCCCCAAAGCAGTATTGAAAAGCACGAAAGATCTCATGTTTTTCTTCCTCGATCGAGAGCGATGTTGTCCCACATTGCTTCAAATGCAATCATTCACGAACACGCATGGCTGTTTTGATGGAGAAAACTTTTCCTGAAGAATACCTTCAATCTCCACTTTCTCAACATGAATGTCCGTTTTTTCACCATTCAACAGTACGCTTATATATAACTCTCTATGACGAGGTGCGTTTTTCTCATTCATAAGTATCCCTTTATCAAAAAAATCGAGGATGCGACAAATGTCTCGATCCTCAACTTTATCTCACAAGCACCTTGCTTGTTCTATTTAACTGGTGGAGCTTAGGGGGCTCGAACCCCTGACCTCTACGCTGCCAGCGTAGCGCTCTCCCAACTGAGCTAAAACCCCAAGTGCTTTCCCAGTATATCATAGCAGGAAAGCGATTTCAATGAATTTCACGCAGAAATCGGAGGGAACGATCAGAACGTCGTTACTATTCACAGTCAGCCAAAACCTGTCAAGTGGAAAACTAAAG
>OLOQ01003227.1_pt1 | contig 12097 bp, 7 predicted proteins | sample 1673101 | NCBI WGS metagenome assembly OLOQ01 (sample SAMEA3136754, study PRJEB25190) | human gut metagenome | biome: human gut; feature: human-associated habitat; material: faeces | place: Austria | collected 2013 | reverse complement strand
GCGAAATCCCAAAGTGCCAGCACGGTGGTTCCAAAGTGCCAAATTGGCACTTTGGAGATGTGCTTATATCAAATGCTAAATGAATTAACAAAAATCGAGGGAGACTGCTTATGAAATCAAATTTTGATTTTCTGAATCGATACTGGCCTGCATTGGCACAGATCGGCGCAACCGCAGAAACCTATGTCTATTCTGATCCCAATGCCTGTATCTATAAACTCGGAATGTTTGCCGAGCGCTTAGTGCAGGAGATCCTTGTCTTTGAGCACATTGCGGAGCCGGCTGTTGACAACACCCACGCAAATCGAATTCGCATTTTGAAGCGAGGCGGTTTATTGCCGCACGAAATTGACAACACGCTATATGTTCTTCGCAAGACAAGAAACTCGGCAGTACATATAGGTACGGACTCCGTGGACGAAGCAAAGACATTGCTATCCTTGACATACAATCTTGCTGTTTGGTTTATGGAAACCTATGGAGATTGGGGATATATTGCGCCTGAGTTCGTTATGCCGAGCGAGACCACGCACGAAGATTTGGAATCCGTTATTGCCGAGCAGGAAAGGAAAATCGAGGAATTGACGAAGCAACTGGCCGTGGTCAAGACCGCCGCTTCGGGCAAAACGCAGAAGGAACGCGCAAGGCGGTCAGAATCTGTCTCCGCTATGATGAATTGGAATGAGGCGCAGACCAGATGCTTGATTGACGAGCAGCTTCGTCTTTCTGGTTGGGAAGCTGATACGCAGAACCTGCGCTACAGCAAAGGAACGCGTCCTGTAAAGGGGAGAAATATTGCCATCAGCGAATGGCCTACCAATTCGGCCTTTTACAAAAACGGGTATGCGGATTATGCGTTCTTCGTTGGCGAGAAGCTCGTAGCATTGATGGATGCAAAAAAGATGTCGGAAGATGTGGCATCTACCATCGATGTGCAGGTAAAGGACTATGCTGCACATATTAAGCCGGAGGATATTCCACATACGGTTGGAAACTGGAATGGTTATCAGGTCCCCTTCCTCTTTGCTTCAAATGGCAGGGCATATTTAGAGCAGCTGCGGACGAAGTCTGGTATTTGGTTTTTGGATGTCCGGGAACAGGAAAATCAACCGTATCCTATTCGGAACTGGTTTAGCCCAAGTGACCTGATGGAAAAACTTGGTCAGAATACAGCGGCGGCCAATCAGGCGCTGGCTGCAGCAGATAATTCGTTTATGACAGATCCTAATGGGTTGAATCTGCGCGACTACCAGATTAAGGCCATTGATAAGGCAACAGAGGCGATCGTTGACGGCAAGAGAACGGCCTTGCTTGCAATGGCCACCGGAACGGGCAAAACCCGTACTGTTCTGGGACTTATCTACAAGATGCTGGAATCCAAGCGTTTCCGTCGTATTCTTTTCCTTGTGGATCGAGTGTCCCTCGGTGAGCAGGCAATGGACACCTTCAAAGATGTCAAGCTGAAGGAACTGCTGACGCTGGACAAAATATATGAGATCAAAGCGATCGATGACAACATCATCAATCTGGAAACCAAGGTCAGCATTTCAACGGTGCAGGGGCTTTTGAAACGCACGATTCTGGCAGAAGAACCGGATTTGATGCCCGGTGCATTTGATTTGATTATTGTGGACGAAGCCCACCGAGGCTATATTCTTGACCGTGAAATGACGGAAGAAGAAATCCTCTACGATAATCAAGATGATTATATGAGCAAGTACAAGCAGGTTATCGAGTATTTCGATGCGGTGAAAGTTGCCTTGACTGCTACGCCCGCCCTGCACACGACCGAGATTTTCGGGGAGCCGGTCTATACCTACAGCTACCGTGAGGCGGTTATCGATGGCTGGCTGGTGGATCACGACCCTCCATATCTGATTAATACGGATTTCATTGAAAATGACGCACAGTTCAAGAAGGGTGAAACCTTGGCGCAATATGACCCCAACACCAATGAACTTTTGAACGGTGCAGTTTTGGACGATGAAATGGATTTCGATGTGTCGGAGTTCAACCGCAAAATTGTTCTGCCGGATCATACCCGCAAGGTGCTGGAAGAAGTTTCGACCTACCTGAATCCGGAAAGTGGAGAAAAGACGCTGATTTTCGCAGTAAATGATGCACACGCTGACCGTATTGTGGATACGCTCCGAGAGATTTACAAGCCCTATGGCATTTCCAATGATGCCATTATGAAAATCACGGGCAAAACTGCCGGCGGCAACAAAAAGAAGATTTTGCAGGTGATCAAGCAGTTCAAGAACAACCAGTACCCCAACATTGCCGTAACAGTCGACCTGCTGACTACCGGAATCGATGTGCCGGCAATTTGCAATTTGGTGTTTATGCGCAAGATCAACAGCCGGATCCTCTTTGAGCAGATGCTGGGACGCGCTACGCGCCTTTGCCCGGAAATCGGAAAGACGCACTTCAATATCTTCGATGCAGTTCGCGTGTACGAGGACTTGGACGACACTTCCAATATGAAGTCAGTCTCCGTCAGCAAATCAATGGCTGAATTGTTGGAGGATTTGTTCCGTCCGGGTGAGGTCAGCAAGCAGCCTGTCAAAGATCGCATTTTGGCAAGATTACAGCGCAAGAGCAACAATCTGACCGATGAGCAAAAGTATGATGTATCCGAGCGTTTAGGCGGAAAAACAATTCGGGAATATGCGAAGGAATTGAAAAGCTGTACAGAGGAAGCTTTTGTGCGACGCTGCCGGGAGGATAAGGATTTCCTGCTTTGGTTTGACAACCTGAAGGGCAAAAAGCGCGGACATTACTATTCCGAAAAGGAAGATACTCTTTTGGAAACGACCCGCGGCTATGGTGACACGGAAAAACCGCAGGATTATCTGGACTCTTTTGTGGCCTATGTTAATGAGAACAAAGACCGTATCGAAGCGATCCGCATAGCCTGCACCCGCCCCAGCGATATGACCCGGGCGCAGCTTCGGGAGTTAAAGCTGGAACTGGATAAGGAGAATTTCACCGAGAGCAGCTTGAATGAAGCGGCCAGCGCGGTGAGCAATGAACGGATCGTGGCAGACATTATCGCCTTTGTTCGTCGGGCTGTACTTAAAACGCCGCTGGTGAACCACGACGACCGCGTGAAAATGGCCTTTTCTAAACTGATTTCGGCGCATCACTTTAACAAAATGCAGCTGGATCTGCTGGAAAAGATCAAGGTGTATATGCTTCACGAGAGCATCCTCAATACCGAGACCTTTGAGGCACCGGCGTTCAAGATGGATGGCGGTTTCGCTCGCTTTAACAAGAAGTTTGGCGGGCAGCTTGCGGAGATCATCCGCGAGATCAACACTTATATTTACGAAGGAGCAGCTTAAATGAGCACGCAAGATATTGTACAGAAACTTTGGAACCTCTGTAATGTGCTGCGGGATGACGGTATTACTTATCACCAGTATGTGACAGAGCTGACCTACATTCTGTTTTTGAAAATGGCCGATGAGACCGGTGCAGATAAGGATATTCCCGAAGCATATCGTTGGGGCTCTTTGACCAGCCGTTCCGGCATTGACCTGAAAAAGCACTACTATATGCTGCTCAGCAAGCTGGGCGAAGAATCCGTTGGCCGCGTGGCGCAGATTTACGCCAACGCATCCTCCAGCATCGAGGAGCCGAAAAATCTCGAAAAAATCATCACGGAAATTGATAAGCTGGACTGGTATGAGGCCAAAGAGGAAGGTCTGGGCGACCTGTATGAAGGACTCTTAGAGAAGAACGCCAACGAGAAGAAGTCCGGTGCCGGTCAGTATTTCACCCCTCGTGTGCTGATCGATGTGATGACGGAACTCATCAAACCCCAGCTGGGCGACAAGTGCTTTGACCCGGCCTGTGGTACTTTTGGCTTTATGATTGCAGCCAACCGCTATGTCAATGCGCATAACGATATGTATGCACTCTCTGACCGTCAGGCAGATTTCCAGCAGAACAAAGCGTTCAACGGCGTGGAGTTGGTGCACGAAACCCACCGTTTGGCATTGATGAACGCCTATCTGCACAATATGAATGCCAATATCACATTGGGGGATTCTCTCGCACAAAGCGCCAAGGGATTGAAAGATTTTGATGTCATTCTGACCAATCCGCCCTTTGGCACGAAAAAGGGCGGTGAGCGTGCCACACGGGATGACATCTCTTTCCAGACCTCCAACAAGCAGCTGAACTTTTTGCAGGTGATCTATCGCAGCCTGAAGGCGGACGGCAAGGCCCGCTGCGCCGTAGTGCTGCCGGATAATGTGTTGTTTGCTGCCGGTGACGGTGCCAGCGTGCGCCGGGAACTGATGAATTTCTGCAATCTGCATACCATTCTGCGCTTGCCTACCGGCATTTTCTATGCACAGGGCGTCAAGACCAATGTGCTGTTCTTTACCCGCGGGACAACCGAGCAGGATAACACCACCGAGGTTGCGTTCTACGATATGCGCACCAATATGGACAGCTTTGGTAAGACCCGGCAGCTGCGCAAGAGTGATTTCGACGAGTTTGTGGCAGGATACGAAGACCCGTCCAAGCGCACCGGCGAGCGCTGGAGCAAATTCACTCGTGAAGAGATCGCCAAGAACCCGGACGATAGTCTTGACCTTGGCTTGATCCGCGACGACTCCATCGTGGATTATGACGATCTCCCTGACCCTGTAGAAAGCGGCGAGGAAGCGATTGCAAATCTGGAAGAAGCGGTCGATCTGCTGAAAAGTGTTGTGCGTGAGCTTCGTGCTCTGACGGAGGAAAAGTGATGGCAAGAGCAAAAAAAGAAGCCGCCCTCACGCCCGAAGAGCGTTTGCAGGCAGCCCTGGTGCCGGATTGGGAGTGGCCACATAAATTGCCGGAGAATTGGTGTTGGACAACTGTTGGGGCAATAAACCAATATGTAGGTATTTCTGCCGACCCTACTAAAGCTAAAAATGAGACTTTTGAGTTATACAGCGTTCCGAGCAGCGCAGACAACTACCCGGAGATTGTACTCGGCGCTGACATTGGCTCAACAAAACAAGCTGTCAAAAAAGGCGATGTTCTTCTCTGCAAAATCAATCCTCGGATAAATCGGGTTTGGAAAGTCTCAAAATATACGGATCACTCTTTGCTTGCTTCGTCTGAATGGATTGTTGTTAGAAATAGCAGGCTAATTTCCAATTATCTAATGTGGTGTTTCCGGTCACCATATTTTCGCGGGTATATGCTTTCAAATGTATCGGGCGTTGGTGGATCGTTAATGAGAGCACAGCCAAAATTTGTTCAGGGATACCCTGTCCCTGTCCCTCCGCTTGCCGAGCAGCAGCGCATTGTTGACCGCATCGAAAGCCTGTTTGCCAAGCTGGATGAGGCCAAGGAAAAGGCACAGGCCGTGGTGGATAGCTTTGAAACCCGCAAAGCCGCTATTCTCCACAAGGCCTTCACCGGTGAACTGACTGCGAAATGGCGAGAAGAGCACTACGCGACAGACAACACAGTTTTAATGGACATCAAAAACTATTCGTCTAGTTGGTCGGCCAAAGAAAAAGACTTATTAAGCAGAGAACAAGCCAAATCAGAGGTTGTAGTATTAGATAATGGACACGAATGGATTAGATGTACAATTGGCGCAGTGGGTAGAGTGACTAACGGAAGTACTCCGCTCAGGAAAGAACCTAAGTACTGGAGTGGGGAAATTCCGTGGATTAGTTCAGGTGAAGTTAGAAATAACATTATTGAAAGCAGCAATGAATGCATATCAGAGGAGGGATACGCAAATTCCTCTGTAAAGTTATTGCCTATCGGAACAGTCCTAATTGCAATGATTGGCGAAGGAAAGACGCGAGGGCAGAGTGCTATTCTCAATATAGAAGCAACTATTAACCAGAATGTTGCAGCTATCGTTGTTGAACATAATTGTGTTTTGCCATACTACATTTGGTATTGGCTTCAGATGAATTATGCAAAAAATCGCGAAAAAGGCTCTGGGTCCGGCCCACAAGCGCTAAATTGCCAACGTGTACGAGAATTAGACTTTTTTGTTCCGAATCTGAAGGAGCAAAAGGAAGTCGTTAATATTTTACGAAAGGCCTTGGCGAAAGAACAACAGTCCAAAGAAGCCGCCGAAGCAGTCCTCGATCAGATCGACCTGATGAAAAAATCCATTCTCGCCCGTGCCTTTCGCGGCGAACTGGGTACGAATGACCCAAGCGAGGAGAGCGCGGTGGAATTGCTGAAGCGAACCATTTTATAAAAGAAAGAGGTGGTATTGTGCGTAGATTTATCTATCTTGATACAGACACCCTCAACTCCTATTTGGCGCAAATATTTGACGGCCTAATTCAGTCACAGGAAATGGAAAAAAGCGCGGGTAAAAAGGAGGAAAAGCAAAACCATTTTGGCAGTAATCTCGGAAGTCAAATTGCATTCAAGCTTTTTGGAAAAGGCATAGATGCAAATGCGCAAGCCACTTATGAACATTTAAAGACTGTCGCAAATGATGAAATGGTCAGAGACGTTCAAACTAAAATAATGCACGATAATGCTTTTGATGAGTTTGCGTCTTACTTAAGCGAGAATGGCCTTCTAGGCGGAGCGAACATAGGAAATTTTATTTCAGTTGAAGATGAATTCTATATTTTCGACATTGCATTTTTTCAAAAAATGTTTGCCGAAGGTGGATTTGTATCTGAGCTGAAAGAAATTCAAAAGGTTTCTATTCAAAAGGAAGCGGAGCAACAAGTACAGGGGCTTAACCGCGGACAGCAGAGAAACAAAACTCTGCAAAAACAAGTTCGGGATATTGTTGAGGCTGCTACTTCTAAAAACGAGGAAGAGTATAAGCCGGCAGAGGCGTTGATTAATATGCTTGCCTCCATAATCCCTTATCCGCAGATTCTATGCATATCAAATTATCTTGTTGTTCTTAATGAAAAATATTTGCGCGATAATATTTCGACAGCTGCGTTCAAATACGGAGGAAAAGTTAAAGTGGTTGGCTACATAACTAACAAGGTTATGGCACAAAGCAATACGCATACTTCAGCTTTTGCGGAGATAGGCGCTTCCATTAATGCACTTATGAAAATTTTCTTTGAGAATGCAGATGAAATGTTTGTTGTTCATCCGGTTGCGATTTACTACGATAACTAATTGCAACTTACAGATATGCAGCGATAATCGTGCATACTTGGTGAAAGCAAGAACAGAAATGAGGGATGATAGTGCTGGATCAGACAAATGCAAATATTGAAAGACATATCAAAACCCACACAGAGCGTTCTGATGATGACCGCTCGGCAGTATCTGTTTTGGAGACATTTCTCCGTTCGAATGGAAGAATCAACACTTCTTTTGCCTCAGATGATAAGTGGCCCAATCACGATAACACTTTTGAGTTTGTTCCAAACCCGGAAATTTCGAGACGCCCCGTGCAAACTTTCTATGTCCAAATAAAGGGAACACGCAATTATACTGAGCGCGAGGGTGTTATCAAGTACACACTAAAAGATCTCGCTTTTCCTGCTTTTATATGTGGCAGAGTATCTCTTGATCCGGGAATTTTGTTTGTGATTCTCAATCCCGCTGAACGTGGGAATGAGAGAGTATTTTGGAAGTATATGTCGCCCAACTTCCTCAACAGTATTGATTTTGCAAAAGGCAGTATGACAGTCAGTTTTTCACCGGAAGAGGAAATCTTGAACGACGACGAAAGTGTTTTAGCTTTTTGCGAGAGGTTAGAAGAAATTGTCGAACGGCATTCCTTTGTAAACCAATTGGAGCAGCATAGTTATTCTTTTGAAGAAGCTAAGCGAATTGTCGAGGCCTGTGATGAGGAAATCACGGAAAGCATTGACAATTTAAGCATTCTAAATAAGAACCGCGATAATATTTCACGGAGAATTCTGACGAGATTGAATGATCTGTGCATTTCAGCATTACTGTTGAATGCAATGAAAGATGGCTATCAAAATCCCAACGCCGGCTTTGCGTGGGAATACTCACTCTTAAGGGCAAATACAAAGTACTTAGGAAATTTTTACCGAGGATTGCAATATATTGGGCGTCGAATTCCCGAGGAGGGTCAAGCAGAACGACTAATGCTGAAGTACTATAGCTTTATGTGGCAGATACGCCAATCGCTCTATGAGAACTACGGCATCACCGTGCTTCAGAACTTGGAAAAGTTTCAGGAATATACCGGAACCGATGAACAGGATAAACAATACTATGAGTTGGTGGCGAATGCTTTCTCAACCCCAAAAACTGAGCAGAAACATAACAGTAATACGAGGTTTTATATTCAAAAAAGGACGCCGTTTTATGTTGGTAAAGAGCGTTATTTTGAGGTAACACTGCAGCAAGCGGACATCTATGCGTCAAAGTATAACCGAATTACAGCATATACCAAACTTGACATTTCTACAGGCTATTCTGTACAAATCGACTATGTCCCATCATTCATTAATCTCTGGGGTGTCGATACAGAAATTAAAATTATCACAGCTTGGCGTGTTTCGGTAGATCCCAAATGCTTGAACAAGCTTGGAAAGATACTTAATATGCGCCTTCAGCTTTCTTCAAAATATGGAGAATATGATGCACTGATGAGATTCCTAACAGAAACAGGTATGGATTTTCTGGAAATGATTGATCTTCGTGAGATACCTTTCTCGAATCTTTTGGAGTCAGTTTACAAAAAAGCAAACACCTCTTATTTCAAAGATGTTTTACAGCAGTTGCGGGATAACTATTCTACAGGTTCAACACGCTTCGGACGATATACAGTTCGATATCTGTTACTGAATCTGCGCGAAGATCTTTTGGAACGCGTTATGCCGTCTCAGTTTAATCCGCAATGGAAATGCAGGGATTTATACCTATCTAAAAAATGCTTTCCGTTTGAGCGTAACCCACTTGCTTCTGATTTAGCAGACAGTAAAACAAGTCAACTAAGTCAAGCCAAGTACTTAGCCAGAGTAGTTGAAAAAGAAAAGACTGAGATCGCTGTTCCATACTGGTCTATTGTAAAGTCTATGCAAGATACCGGCGAAATTTACTGCAATCTTGGTGGAGACTTAACCGAACAGGCAATCCAGAAATATAATGATTGCTTAGACGATTGGGAAAGACAGAAAGGGTATGAAATCATTTCGGATGGAAATGTTGCTTGTATTGCAGCATATGAAGCTTCGACGCTCTTTATTTTGAATAAGCTACTGGAACTATCGCAGCTCCCAAATAAAGGCCAAAAAGAAGTTAATGAAAGATACTTGAGAGATTGCAATATTGCTTTTTCTGATCCTAAAAAAGAAGAAACTCTTAAATATGCTTTTGTAAACTCCCGCGTACTTCTTATTTACGGAGCTGCCGGTACCGGAAAAACGACCCTAATCGATATGATCTCGACAATGCTGTCTGGGCGTCGGAAATTGTTTCTTACCAAAACACATACGGCCTTGCAGAACCTGCAGAGGCGAATTAATAATCCGGGGGCTGATGCCAGTTTTGTAAGCATCAATAGTTTTACGAAGAGGGTAAACCTTCCTGATTATGATGTTATCTTTGTAGACGAATGCAGCACCATTGATAACCGTGCAATGAAGGTATTCCTCGAGAAAATGCGCCCGGATACATTCTTAGTACTTGCGGGAGACACCTATCAGATAGAATCTATTGATTTCGGTAATTGGTTTACTTATGCCAAGGATATTATTAAGACTAAAGGTTCGAATGTTGAACTCGTAAGCACTTGGAGAACAAAGGATCCCGGTTTAATTGAGCTTTGGAACGAGACTCGAAATAAGGGTGCGCTAATAACGGAAAAACTTGTTATCGACGGCCCATTTTCTGAAAATATTGGCGAAGGAGTGCTCAATTCCGAGATAATGGATGAGGTGATTTTATGCTTGAACTATGACGGAAAATTTGGCTTGAATAATATGAATAGCTATTTTCAAAATGCTAACACAGAAACGGCTGTTGTCTGGAGAGACTGGAAATATAAAGTTGGCGATCATATATTGTTCAATGACACGGACAGATTTTCTCTGCTCTATAATAATTTAAAAGGGCAAATTGTCCAAATAAAACTGTTTGACAGTAGAATCATATTTACAGTAGATGTAGAGATCCCGTTAACAGAGCAAGATTGCCAAAACGATGGCATAGAATTCATCGATATAATTGATGATGTGACCCGAATACGATTTGATGTACTTGATTTTGAAGAGGAAATGGCAGATGAAGATCGCAAAAAAGCCATCGTACCGTTTCAGCTTGCCTATGCGGTTTCAATTCATAAAGCGCAGGGCTTAGAGTATAGGTCAGTTAAGGTTGTTATTCCGAGTAGCAACGCTGAAAAAATAACACACGGTATTTTCTATACAGCAATTACGCGTGCAAAAGAAAAGCTAAAAATCTACTGGAGTTCTGAAACAATGCAAGAAGTCGTCGCTGGATTTTCAGTAGACACTTCAAGACAAAAAAGTTTGGCAATTATTAAGGAGAAGCTGAAGCAGGACAAGAATACTTAGGAATAGGGCACCGACCGTTTGGCCGGTGCTCTATTTATATATGAGCCATCTATAAGTCAATAGTGATTACCAGCCGTCCTCCCATCATCGGGAGGGCGGCTTTTTTGCGTCTTGATAGAAAAATTGAGAAATTTCTCGAAACACCCTGCCAAATGGCACCCCTTATTCAGAGTAAGTAGAGGGACCTTTTGAAAAGTTGAGGGAATTTCTCAAATTACTTTGCCAAAATCTCAAAAAATTTCCCAATTGGTTAGTAGGAGGGGCACTTAAAAAAATTTTTTTAAAACCCATTTGTTATTTGCCCGAAAAGTTCCCAGTTGATTAGTAGTAGGGTTCGCAGAAAAATTCTCAAAAGTTTTTTCGTTCAAATCCGAAAAAATTTCCCAGTTGGTTAGTAGAGAGACTTTCAAAGAATTTTTTCAAAATTCCTTCGTACAAATCGAAAAATTTTTCCCAGTTGATTAGTGAGGAGGGTTAAAAAACAGCCCTTCTCGCTGGCTACCTATTGAGGGGACTGTCTCCCTGTGTACCTTGAAAATTGAATCGCCGCCTCCAAAGGATATGCTTCCGGCAAGTGCCGCCACGACTTCCCGATAATTCAGGGCTCCCGCAAAATCGAAGATTTTGTGGGAAGAGGAGCAGCAGTGAAACGAATGAGCTTTCGCACGAGTGCGGAAGCAAATGATATGGAACTTGCTGCGACGAGAGCGCACCAAAGAAGCAATACGCCGTGGTGAGACTCCGGGGCAGGAACGATGCGGATGAGCGGCAGCAAACAAAAACCGCCGCAGAAATGCGGCTTCAGAACAGACAAAGGAGGTTCAAACCTATGAAGAAAGGAGAGCTCAGAGAGCTTTATCAGATGATGTTTCCGGAATACCCGGACATTGTGACCGTTAAAGAGCTTCGGGAGATGCTGGGCATCAGCCGCAAGCTGGCCTACAAGCTGATCGACTATGGGTACATCCACGCCGTGAAGATCGGCACGACGCTGAAGATCCCGAAAATCAGCGTCATCAACTATGTGATGGAGAAGGGGGTGAAGAAAGTTGGATGAGATCAAGCGCCTGACGCCCGCCCAAAGGGCACGTTGCAACCGATTGATCCGGCGGTTGTGCGCCAACTATGATGGCGGCAACTGCCTGCCGCTGGACGACGGCGAGGGCTGCGTGTGCGTGCAGACGATTTCCTATTCGCTGCTGTGCAAGTACTTCCGGCGGGCGGTTCTGCCCGCCGACAAGGTACTCTGCGCCGACATTTACCGGCAGCGCACACGGCTCTGCGACCGATGCGGAAAGCCCTTTGCACCCGGCAGCAACCGGCAGAAGTACTGCCCGGAATGCGGGCGCTCCATCCGGCGCAAGCAGAAGGCGGACTCGGCCAGGCGGCGGCGCAGCGTCGAACATTAAGCGTCTGAAAAGCCTTGATTTCCAAGGCTTTTGGGATAGCAAAGCGGGGGCGGGTGACCGTTTCCATCCGCCCCCGCCAAAATCCATTTCTAACATTCTACAAAGGAGAAATTTCTATGGGTAACAAACTGAAAACCGTGGACGCAGAGACCTTGCTGTCCACGCCGATGAGCAAGA
>OLOQ01003223.1_pt1 | contig 12109 bp, 19 predicted proteins | sample 1673101 | NCBI WGS metagenome assembly OLOQ01 (sample SAMEA3136754, study PRJEB25190) | human gut metagenome | biome: human gut; feature: human-associated habitat; material: faeces | place: Austria | collected 2013 | reverse complement strand
AGTGGAAATCTGTTATCAATGCCCGTGTGAAAGGTACGGTATGCCCCGTTTGTGCGGAGAGAGAAGTTCTTGCCGGATATAATGATTTGGCGACAACAGACAGTCAGCTTCTCAGTGAATGGGATTATGAAAAGAATAAATGGAAGCCGACAGAGGTATCACGAACTTCAGCAAAGAGAGTGTGGTGGAAATGCAGGCACGGACATTCATTGGTGCGTTTTCTGTTTGCCATTTCTTTAACTCCTTCCAATTTTGGGTACAAAAAACTGCTGTAAAATGGTCGATGTTTTACAACAGTTTGTTTCAAAATGTATTCGATTTTTGGATAAAATTATCCAAGAAAAATTGTAGTAAAATTGCAGAAGAAGGTCAATGATTTTGCTGTGAAAAGTGACTCAAAAAATATAAGAGGGTTAGGGATACTTCCCTATGGAAATTTACGGGTAGTGCCTGTGGCATAAAAGTAAATTTCAGCCCATGTGTCATGACATGGGCAGTGCTTGCTAAGTTTGCTAAGTTTGTTTTGGGCACTCCTAAAAGGTGTGCCATATATAAAGAGTATATGCTTGTATTGTTCGAGAAAACGAATTATAATAACATGCGGAGGGATTGATATGGATTATATGACATTAAAAGAAGCTGGTGAAAAATGGGGTGTAACCCCTCGTTGGATAAATTATTATTGTTCTGCTGGACGGATTCCTGGTGCTGTAAAGATGGGAACGGTTTGGTTGATACCAAAATCAGCACAAAAACCAGTTGATGGGCGGACAAAGCAAGGAAAGGAGCAAAAGCATGAGAAAAATACTGCTACTGGAAGATGACATAAGTCTTGTTGATGGTTTGAAATATTCCTTGAAAAAAAACGGGTTTGATGTTGAAGTAGCCCGGACTGTATGCGAGGCAATCAAGTATCTGGCTGAGATTAGTAAGTATGATTTATTGATTCTGGATGTCACTTTGCCGGACGGAACAGGATTTGAGGTCTGCGAAAAAGTTAGAAAACAAAATCAGCAGATACCGATTATTTTTTTGACTGCATCAGACGAAGAAGTGAACATTATTCGCGGACTAGACAGTGGTGGGGATGATTATGTCACAAAGCCTTTCAAGTTAGGGGAATTGTGTTCCCGTATTCGAGCATTACTGCGTCGGGCTGGTGTTTCTAACGTGGAGAAAAGCGTTTCCATCGAATGTGGAGATATTACGATTGACCTTTTGGGAAACCGCGTGTCCATGAAGGACCGAATACTGGATTTGACAAGTGCGGAATACCGTTTGCTCTGCCTGCTGGTGAGAAATGCAAACCGTGTCATCACAAGAGATATAATTCTGAATGAGTTATGGGACGACACGGGAAATTTTGTTGATGACAACACTTTGTCTGTATATGTGCGTCGGCTCCGAGAAAAAGTAGAAGCAGACCCATCTCATCCAGAACATTTGATAACAGTTCGTGGGTTTGGATACCAATGGAAAGAGGTGTCTGTATGAGGATATGCCGGGATAAACAAATCAGAGGATTTTTCCTTTTCTTGACCTTTTTTGCCGTTTTGCTGTTTGGCCTGGGTATCATCTTCGGAATAAGCCAGATTAACGATATAAAAACACTGTACCTTACGCACGATGAAGCGGTTGCTTCTTCCCTTTTAGAACAAGGTATTCCAAAAGATGTAATTGCTGTTGCGCTCACTAATACAGAAATCAGCGAGGACGGACAAATATTGTTGGCGGCTGCTGGCATTGGGGCAGACGTTGAAAATAATATGCTACCATTTGTTAATCAATTTCAGCAGTCCACATTTTATACCATGCTGGGCATGGAAATATTTTTACTTTTAATACTCGCGACAGGCATACTTCTTTTCTTCTGGAAAAGAAACTGCTTATATCAACAGGCAACTAAAGTGCTGACCAATTACATCAACGGTGATTATTCCTGCCACCTACCGCAGAACCATGAAGGAGCCATCTTCCAGATATTTTCCTCTGTGGAGCAGCTTGCCACCATGCTTCAATCGAAAAGCGAAACCGAACATAAAACAAAGGAATTTTTGAAAGACTCTATATCTGATATATCTCACCAGCTAAAAACACCACTGGCTGCCCTCGCTATGTATCAGGAGATTATTGAAAATGAGCCGGAAAACGCGGATACAGTAAAACAGTTTGCGGCCAAAATGGGGACTTCTCTAAAGCGTATGGAGCAGCTAATCTTATCCATGTTGAAAATAACCCGGTTAGATACAGGAAATATTGTTTTTGAGAAAAAAAGTTGCTACGTGGCTGAGTTGATTGCTCATTCAGTCAATGAATTGACAACGAGGGCCAAAAATGAAAATAAAGAAATTCTGGTAGATGGCGACCGTGAACAGCTTCTTGTCTGCGATATGGAATGGACGAGTGAAGCGATTGGAAATATCGTGAAAAACGCTTTAGATCATACACAATCTGGTGGAACTGTTCATATCACATGGGAACACACACCGGCTATGCTTCGGATTTTTATTTCTGACAATGGGAATGGTATTGCTCCAGAGGACATACATCATATTTTCAAACGTTTTTATCGCAGCAAACATTCTCTTGACACACAAGGAATTGGGCTTGGACTGCCCCTTGCCAAGTCTATTGTAGAGGGGCAAGGAGGTATTATCTCGGTGCAAAGTGAAATAAACACCGGCACGATTTTTACGATTTCTTTTCTTACGGAATCGTAAGCTTACATTCACCTCATTGTAAGCTGTTTTTGCTATTTTTTAAGGAAAGGAGGTACTCATACTATGGAAATATTGAAAGTACATGATTTATGTAAAACCTATGGGAAGGGCGAAGCAGAAGTGGAAGCTTTGAAAAAGGTTTCCTTTTCACTGGATAAAGGAGAGTTTGCTGCCATTGTCGGAGAATCCGGCTCTGGAAAAAGTACCCTGCTAAACTGTATTGGTGCTTTGGATGCTCCATCTTCTGGCAAGATTTTGGTGGATGGACAAGACCTGTTTTCTATGAAAGAGGAACAACGCACAATTTTCCGTCGCCGTAATATCGGATTTATCTTCCAATCTTTTCAACTTGTTTCTGAGCTGAATGTAGAGCAGAATATTATGTTCCCGCTGCTTCTGGACTACCGAAAACCTGATCTGGCAGCAGTAGAAGAAATTTTGGAGCTATTAGGGGTGACGGAGCGCCGTTACCACCTGCCGAATCAATTATCCGGTGGACAACAGCAGCGTGTAGCCATTGGTCGGGCGTTAATCACCAAGCCTAAATTGATTTTGGCAGATGAACCTACAGGAGGTGCATAGTTAGTAGAAACAAGATCATAAAAAAACAATATCCATTTCTCCGTCCTCGTGAACAGTGATTGACTGCACGAAGGACTTCCAGAAAGCATTCTTCTCCTGCGGAGAAAATGTTCTGTATATCTCCTCATAATCCTGTTCAAGCAGCTTCTTCAGATCAGCAAGATCACGAGAAGGAGCAACAACAATGGAATCCAGTTCTTTCAGTTTCTCCTGAAAAGCGGAATAATCCCTTTTATATGTATCACGATCAATCAAGTCATCCATGTACAGTTCATACAGTTTCTGCATCTTAGTTCGTATCTTCGCAGCTTCAGCAGCAGGATTCTTCCGAGCAGGGTTCGTTCCGGTCACTTCGTATTCTGCCACATACTCGGACAGAGCAGGGCGGATATGTTGAAGAAGGTATTCTTCGACATAATCCTCACGATAACTGCGGTTCCGATCACAACTATGTGACTGATACCTCTGATTGCACCTATACGACGGATAGTGCTTTTCGGTTCCGTCAGAAAGAGTTCGGTGAGTTGTCTGGCCGACAAGATAATGATTGCAGGAAGAACAGATCAGAAGTCCAGTGAAGATATATGTTCGGTTAGAGTAACGCTGACGCACGTTCCGTTTTCCTAAAACCTGAATACGGTCGAATCGCTCTGGCTCGATTAGAGGCTCGCAAAAATCAGGGTCATCACGATACATCCCTTTATACAGAGAGTTGCGAAGATTCCGGGAAATAGTGTCATAACACAAATAGATTCCGTATTTTTCTTTCAGATAGAGCAACGTCCCCCTCTTGGAATTGGTCTGCTCAAAATGATCGAACATATCAAGAGCAAATTGCTTCCATTCCGGGTCAATGATAACGTGCTTCTCATCATCCAGTTTCAGACCACGAGGAAGGGAACCGGAAAGATAGGTTTTATTCTTCAGTTTGTACGCAAATACGTCTTTGATTCGATCGCTGTCACGATCGCACTCATCCTGTGCAACGGACAGACGGATGTTGATGTGCAGGCGGCCGTTCGTGGTGGTGGTGTCGTAGGACTCCGTGATCGCCTTCCACTGGACTCCGTTTGCTTCAAGTATCTCCTGAATTTTGTGATAGTCTCCGATATTCCTGAACCAACGGTCAAGTTTTGTAAAGAGAATCATGTCGAAGCTGTGAGCACGGACACCATCAAGAAGCCGGACAAATTCCTTCCGGCGAGTAAATTTCTTCCGGGCAGTCAGGGCCTCGTCGATGAAAGTGTCAATCAGCACCATGCGATTCACTTTGATGAACTCATCGAGGAGAGCGTCCTGCGCTTCCAGAGTGTCACCGTGAAGGACCTGACCGTCATGGGAACAACGTATATATTTAACAACACGCAGGCCGAAGAGTTCCGGTTGCGGTCTGAAGTATGTACTATTCATAAAAACCTTCTTTCTGCCGTAAAAAAAGCGTAAAAAAATAAAGCTATGCAGCAGCACAACTTCGTGGTAGAATAAAGGTTGCGAATCTGTATTCTATGAAGTTATGTGCTACATAGGAAATGATGGGGAAAGGCAGTTCTTGTCAGGGACTGTCTTTTTCTATGTTTAGATTTCAATATTGCATTTTATAGCAAGATAATACATATGCTTACAAGGAACTTTCCTCTTCTGGAAGTCCGGGCAAGTGCAACCGGACAAAGTGGTGTGATACTGTCCGCCTTCGGAACCTGCGAAAGTGCCTGTCTTTGCTTTTAGGTCAATATGTACAGGAGTAAGTTCACCATTCAGAGCACGACGTTTTCGCGCCTCGGCAGCTTCTCCACACACATCGGACCATTGACTCCATGCGTCAGATCGAGATGAAAAAGAAACGCATATATCACGAATCCATCCGATACAGAATCCGCCGCAAGTCAATGTGTACAGAATACCCATTCCGATCTCACCGGAAAGATACCGATGAAGACCAAACCATCCGCCGAACAAGGCGGCCCATTTATTATATTTTCTCATAGCAAACCCCACATAAATTTTTTCCTTGCCATCCTTCAAACCTCTTGGATGAATACATAATAGTTCACCACAAGGAGGGAATGATGGAAATACTAACATGGCAGGCAAGGACTGAAAAAAATGTAACACTGAAGCAGTTGGAAAAGATGACCGGAATCAGCAAAACGACACTGAATACGATTGAGAACGGTCTGACATCTCCGACGCTCCGGTAACTGGAAGCCATAGCGATTGCGCTTGACACGAAGATCAGTGCTCTCTATGACTCTGAATATAAATAAGTATATCACATGAGCTGCGATGATACGCAGATCACAGAACGATTTCCGTAATTACGGAAACGAGAGCCGAACCCATTCACGAAGCCTGAAAAAAATGGTAATATTTTCAAAAGGAGGCGATGAAAATGGATATTCGGCAGAAAATAATCGGACTGCTGAACAAGATAGACTCTGAAACTCTCCTGAAGAGAATATATGAGTTTATCAAGTACATATACATATATCAGTAGCCGACACGAAGAGAAGGGAATCCAGATGGGTTCCCTTTTTTATTTTTTCTCTTCTGAAGTATTCCTTTTCTGAATAAGGTCCTTCGCCCTCGCTTTTATGCCATCCCTCACATCCTTCGGAAGTCCGACATATAACTCGACGATGAATCGGTCGAGGTCATCCAGTTCGTACTGCAAGCAGAGTTCATCAAGAACAGTCTGCGGCAGATCGGAGAACATCTCTCCATCCTCATCCATTAACCAGTCATAATTCACGTTATATTCACGACAGATGGATTTCGCCATCTGGTCAGTGAGAGATCGTTCGTTTTTTTCTATTTTAGAAATGGCCGTCTTTCCAACACCTAATTTTTCACCGAATTTTTCAAGCGTTAAGGAAAGAACGGTTCTGATCTCTTTTACACGCTCGCCTTGCGTCATTGCATTCACCTTCCTTTCTAAACAAAGAATACCACTGCATAAAAAGAAAGTCAATCAGAAAAGTTGGCAAAGGGGACAAAAAAGAGTTGACAACGTGAGCTTAGGGCACTATAATGTAGGCATAGGGCACAGATAAACACACATCATCATAAAGGAGGCAACAACAGTGACAACGATTCAGGTATACAGAAATCGAAGGAACTCAAACAAATACATAGAAGTGCATAACGATGGACACTATCACAATTCATTAAAACAGTATCTGTACTGGGAAAGAAACGTCATTACAGGCGAACCGCTCCCGGAACCAGTGAAGAACATCACCGGAGACAGACGGCTCCATCGTTGGAGAAAAGCAAACCTGAAGGAACTGCTCGAAGATTATGAGCCAGTAACAGCATAGAAGAAAGGAGGAAGACACATGGCAGTAGCACTTGAAACCGAAAGAAAGGAATTAGAGAACCAGACAAAGGACATCGAGGAAATGATCTCACTGCTGAAGCAACTGACCAGCGGCGAGAAGCGTGAGATTAAAGGAATCATGATCGGATTGCAGATGGCAAAGCAGGCAGGACTGACTGCATAGAACAGGCCCCGGCGGAAATGCCGGGGAGTACATAAAAGGAGAACAGACATGAAACTGAATAAAGAGAAATTCATGAAGACAGAAATGGGCGGCGAATTAGAAGAAACTATTCGCACATGGGACAAGGCCATTGACGAAAGAAGAAAAGCAACACCGGGAATCGGAAATCCAGATCAGGAACTCGGCTTCAAATACTGGGACAACACTTGCAGAAGCTGTCAGGACAGATGGGAAGTGTTCAAACTGGCAATCAAGCAGTTTTATGGAATTGAATTTTTCTTCACAAGAACAGATGAATACTTCGGAGTGTGCAGCGAGGATGAGAGCATCTGGCTCATGAAAGAAGGGAGAGAAGAAAATGAATAAGATCAGAAGGAAACAGCTTCAGGAGGCATCTGAACTGATTGCGAAGGCACAGGGAATCATTGAGAGCGTGAAGGATGATGAGCAGGAGGCTCACGACAACCTCCCGGAAAGTATTCAGTACGGAGAAAAGGGACAGCAGATGGAGGAATACATTGATATGCTCGACGAAGCATACGGACAGTGCGGTGATTTGATGTCAATTATTGATGAGATATAGGAGGAGCAGGCATGACAACGAAAGATCAGGAAAGACAGGCAATCGAAAAGATTAGAAAGATCGTGGAAGGACTCGGAGAAAACAGTTACGTCGGATTCGCGATGGATGGGATTCTGGAACTGGCAGAGGATAACATTCGAGAAGACACTGCGTATAGCATGAAGGAACGTGCGGAGATTGCACAGAAGGATGCCAGAAAAGCAGAGAAAGAGAACAAAGACCTGAAAGCAGAGATTGAAGACCTGAAGAAGACCGTCGAGAAGAGAGGAGCAACCATTTCAGAACTGAACACGGAACTTTGCAATGTGAGAGCAGAGGCAAAAGCGAACGAGATTCCTGAAGAACTGGTTCAGGAGATGTATTGCATGGCCTATGACAGGGAAGCAGAGTCAATCGGAAAGATGGAGAGGGCAGCAGATCAGATGGCAGCGGCAATCATTGCCGGAGAAGATGTGCATGGATTCGCAGAGGAGTACAAGAAGCAGAAAGCAAACCGGAGCAGATACAGGAAAGTGATGGAGGAACTGGACAAGAGAGAAAGACGAAGGGCAGGAAGAGAATGAGAAAGAAATATTACCATGCAGCAACACCGGAGACGATGGAGAAGATTATTGCTGACGGAGTAGTGAAAAGAGGATGGGACGGTTGCGTGTACCTCTGCGAAAAGCCACAGGACGCAGCGAAGTTCGTGGCAATCAGAGGACACGATGAAGTGGCAGTGATAGAGGTGATTCTTCCAGCAAACAAGGTGAAGGAATCATTTGACCATTCAGTCCAGTTCTTCCAGTGCAAAGCATTTATGTATGAAGAAGACATCAAAGTCAGATCAAACGCAGAAGTTGTTGAATACAGTTTCAAGTGAATGAAAGGAGAAGAGGATGTTCATTTTATCACAGGACAAAACAAGGATTTTCAATACGTCAGGTCACATTGAGGGAATCAGATATAAGGAAGAGAACTTCAAGGAGGGGAAGAAAGAAGAAATCAGACACACGATTCAGGTGTTTGGCGGATGCACCGAAGAGATTGCAGAGTACAAATGCAAAGAAGATTGTCTGCTCGTACTGTATGCGATTTTTAACGCAATAGAGCAGGGAGGTAAAACGGCAGAGCTTCCAACACAGGAGGAAATGAAAGAACAGAGAGAAGCATTGAAACAGTATCTGGAATCAGGAAAGAAACTGACAGAGTGGACAGCAGAACTCCTGAAAGAATTGCTTGATATGTAATAAAAGCCGAAACAGGGCATTCGCCCTGTCTGGACACGACGGCAACGTGTTCACTGATGATGGCAAGCCGAAAGACATTATCGGAGCATCGTGAAAACATGGCGGCGCGTACAGTCTGCCAGAACACTGTATGGATGGATAACAGGTTTTAGCACTTTTTAAGGTGAAAAGGCAGACGCGGTGAGAACGCTTGCCAGAGAGAAGGTGAATGAGAAAAACATGATAACAAATTATGATGCACATGGATTCATGGTGGCAGCGGAAGAACTGCCGAAAGCCTGCACAGCCTGTCCGTTCTGGCTGGTGGAGGCAGAGAAATTTGAAGAGGGCGAATGCTTCCTGACAGGTCACATCATCAAAACTGATGGGTCACACGATGAAAAAAGAATGGATGACTGCCCGATCATACAGAGGAAAAAGAAAAGGAAGGCAAAAAGAAGGTGATGCAGATGCTTAATGAACAGCGGACAGTGCAAATTCTGGAACTGTTCGGAGGAATAGGGAGTCCGCGATGTGCGCTCCGCAACCTCGGCATCCAGACGAAGGCGATTGACTATGTGGAAATAGATGAAAAGGCCGTGAGGTCATACAATTCGATGTTCGCAGAGGAATTGCCGTACAAGACGCAGAGCGTTGTCGGATGGAATCTGAAGCCTGACATCCTGATTCACGGAAGTCCATGTCAGGACATGAGCATTGCAGGACATCAGGGAAAAGCAAAGTCAGAGGACGGAAGAATCAACAGAGGCAAAGGAGCCGATCAGGGAAGCGGAACACGATCGAGCCTGATGTGGGAGACAATACATATCATCGAGCAGATGGGAAAGTGGAAACCAAAATATGTGATATGGGAGAATGTGCGGAATGTAACGAGCCGACACATGATCGCAAACTTCATCCGGTATCAGAAAGAGATGGAGCGCATGGGGTACACGAACAACTATGAGGTACTGGATGCCAGAGAGTTCGGACTGCCGCAGGCCAGAGAAAGAGTGTTCACAATATCTGTCCTTGGAGGAGAGAAGTTTCAGTTCGACGAACTGATTCGGACACCGATGCGGAGCATTGATGAGTTTCTGGAAAAGAATGAAGAAGTGCCGGAAGTGTACGATGTGACACAGCCATCTGTGAGAGAGGTGATCGGAGTGACCGGGAGCGTAAGAAGAGCAACGGTCATCGAAGACTATGCCTTCACGATCACAACACGGCAGGACAGAACACCAGCGCAGGTGATTGACTGCGGAAAGGGAAGATACAGATACCTGACGGAGTTGGAGTGCTGGCGATTGCAAGGCTACACGGATGAGGACTTCGAGAGAGCAAAGAAAGCACAGCAGAAGAAAGGAAGATACTTCACGGCATTATATAAGCAGGCAGGGAACAGCATCGCAGTTCCGATCTTTGAAAGCATCTTCCGAAAGATAATCCTGAACGAAGTCAGAGAAAAGGAGGAACAAAAGTGAGCGACGGACCAATAGTGAGAAGAATTTCATTCGACATCCACGGAGAGTTCATCACGCAGCTTGCGAGAGAATGGTTTTATACAGGGGAAAAGAGCCACGAGAAAGTCATTGAGATTCTGATGGACAGCATGACCGGGACAGATACACCGGAGGCACAGATCAGGAGATATGCAGAAGACATTCTGCTCGGACGCGCCGCTCTGAAGGGGAGCACGGCAGCAGGTACATATCATCTCGAAACATACGAACCGGGAGAAGAAGAGCAGATGCCGCAGAGCATGAACATCTGGAAAGAAGTCGAAAGACGGAAGAAAGCAGAGAAGGACCTGCGGAGGATGATTGAACGGTGGGACGTAGCAATGGACCACATATCGGAAAGTACACAGAGAGAAATCAGAAAGGAACTCGGAGAAGAGACTGCGGAGGATAGACAGCAGGATTCACTCGACAGTTTCATGAAACGAATGATGGATGAAGAAAATCACACCACAGAGGATTATGGATGGTTAGAGCCGGACGGAACTTTTCATGGAGTGGAATGGGGAGCGCATCAGGAATGGGCGCAGAATTACATGAGCGAAAAATTCCCGGAGGAAGCAATGAACGGAGACATTGACTTGCAGACAAAATGCAATGTCGGCCTGATCGGAGCAGGAGACTGGCTCGTCGAAAGAGGGTGGGTTCTCTTACACAATCCGAGTCAAGGAATTGCTTTTCCGACAAAGAATCCGGTCAAAGAGTACACAAAGGCACAGAAAGAGTTCCTATATGACTATTACATGGAAAGAGATTGCAAAAAGGAGGCGAACGCAATATGGCAAGAAGACGAGTGAGAAGCGATGAGGAAAGAAGAATCAGAGCGGACGAAAGACTGAGAGAAGAACTGTCGAGAGGATGCGAGTATTCTGGAACACAGGAGATCGTTCAGGAAACATTCGAGGAGATGAGAGAACAGCTCGGAATGGAAGGAGACTGGGACGAAATAAGCGTGACAGACACAGACAACAGAGGATTTGTTCTTCAGGATGTGATTGAAGAGTTCTATGACCTGATGATCGAGAAAGTTCTGAACTACATCGGTGCAGAGTGATAAAGCAATGAAGGAGGAATCAACATGGCAGTAAGAACACAACCGGATGCGCTGAAGGTATTCGCTGCGATCGCAATGATCGTCAACAGCCGGGAGGATTCAGCAAAGGTGAAATTGACAAGTGTAACAAAAAAGACAGATAGAGAAGAGAAAAGAAGTGCATGAAATGAAAAAGCCTTCGGAATTGCTTGCAGGCTTCCGAAGGCGATTCGTTGACGTTCAGGTCAACACACATCTCGGTATTATTGTACTGCGAACGGCCTGAAAAGTCAATCAAAACAAGCGTCCAGAAGCGGTTCGGCGGACTTGTAATGGATAGTAACACTTCAACGATAAAGAGAAGCGACAGAGGTGATTCAGGATGGAGCAGAGCAGGAGACGGAGAAAGAAGAATGTCTATGTAGAGTATGACTATGAAGAGGCATATCAGAAACAGATTGAGAATCTGGAAGAGGACATCATCAAGAGGATGATGGATGGAAAGAAGATCAAGTATGTGTATGCCACAAAGGAGATCAAAGCAGGGGAGCAGTTGGAAGTCGAGATATATCCAGAGTTCACCAGAAAGAGAGTCGAAGAGATTCCAGAGGAGGGCAGAAGGAAGAAGGATAGACAGGCACAGAGGAACCTGAATGAGAAGAACAGCAGGAAGCAGTGCGAGAGGGTCATCAATGAGAACTTTGGTGACAGAGACATATGGGCCACGTTCAACTATTCAGCAGAGTACACACCTGCAAGCATGAAAGTGGCGAAGAGCCATATGCAGAACTACATCCGCCGCCTGAACTACCAGAGAAAGAAGAGAGGTCTTCCGAATGCTCGGTATGTGTATGTTACGGAGCAGGGAGACAAGGGCAGATGGCATCATCACATCGTCATGGATGGTGCTTTAGACATGGAGACGGTTGAATCCTGTTGGAAACAGTCAAGCAGGAATGAGGT
>OLOQ01003219.1_pt1 | contig 12125 bp, 10 predicted proteins | sample 1673101 | NCBI WGS metagenome assembly OLOQ01 (sample SAMEA3136754, study PRJEB25190) | human gut metagenome | biome: human gut; feature: human-associated habitat; material: faeces | place: Austria | collected 2013 | reverse complement strand
GTGTTTTTTCATAGGCTCGATTCCTTGTCACAGAGAACATCATGCTCGGTCAGAAGTCTGTCTAATTGCTCAAACCGTTCTGATCTGGTCACGGTTATCACTTCCCTTCGTGCTACCATTATACATGAATGTAGCACAAAAATAAATACAGCGATTTAACAGACACTGTCTGGCATTTTTCATAAGCAGCCATCACACAGACAATGTTTCGCGCATTTTATCCATACACCCTATCCTGAATCGCAAATTTCAAAGCCTGAACTTTCCCCAGCAGCCAGATAGCAGCCATCGGCAATCCAAAGGGAGAAATCAGGAAAGCCAGTATCAGGGCGATAATCCCATTTTGGCGAGGGCCAACAATCAGCATGAACACTCCGCAAAAGGCAAAGAAGGTGCTGATAAGCCCCAGCACCAGGCCGGAGAGATAGACCAGCCCCGCACAGAGCCAGACAAATAAAGTCAGCGCCAAAATGACCGGAGCCACCACGATCTTCAACAGTAGTTTCAGAATAAACCAAATCACCCTCATTTTTCTTCCTCCTCCCATCGTTCCCGAAAACCCTGACAGAGAATTTCCGCCTGCCTTTCATCTTCTGCCGTTACTTCCCGGCGGCCTTTGGTCCGCTGTATCAACTCGTAGCTGCTGTAATCGGATAGCAGCACCTCGAATAGTTCGTCCGGCGTCCGGCTGAGAACCCCATCCACACAGAAGCGGGAAGTCCCGTTCCAAGTCACACGAAGATAGCCCTGGCTGCACTTCAAAACTTCTTCCTCCCGGTCACAGTCCAGATACTCCCGGAAGATCTCCAGTACCTTTTCAAAAGTTTTCATCTATTCTCAACTCCTTTGCGCCTCTTTCTTTTCTAACTACATTATCCTTCTGATATATCCAAAAGGCAAGGATGCGGACAAAAAAGAAAAAGCGGAGGAAGGCGCGGCGAAAAGAACGCCGTTCCTCCCTCCGCAGATGGGGTAAATGTCCCGGTTACGAAAGTTTGGAGAGCTGGGTCAGTATCTCCTTAACTCCCTCCCATATCTGTTCCTGCCGCTGGGATATATCCTCCAGATCGGCATCGTAAACCCGCCCGGTTTCATGCACCTTGCGGGTCAGCTGGTTTAAGTTGTTGCTTGAATAGCGCATGAGGGACACCAGTTCTTTCAGCTCCGGCAAGTCCAACTGCACCACATAGCCGTCCACAGCCATTTTCCGCAGATAGGCACTCAGGTTTTTTGTCCCAAACTGTTCCATTTTCTGCTGGATTGCATCCATCTCCGCAGCGGAAACCCAAAACAGGACCGGCACGTCCCGTTTGCGCTTCTGGCCGCTCATCGCTCCGGCTCCTGTTTCTTGGGGGAGGCAGTCTTGCGGGCAGGCGGCTCCTGCTTGAGTTTTTGCAGGACAGATCCTTTCTCTTTCTCCTGAACGGTCTTTCGAGCCTGCCTTGCGAACAAATCTACCAGCCCCGGATTGACCTGATCCACTATCAAGCAGGTACATTGGCGGGAAGTTTCTCTGTCCTCCGGCATAGGAATGGTCTTTGCCCATGCTTTACTGTCACGGGAAATCCGCCCGTCTGCCTCTTTATACTGAATCGTGTTGGCAAGGATAAAGTTCATTCGTTCTGCGCCGAATTGCTCCAAGACTTCCTGCACCGCAGCAGCGGTATTCAAGTGGTTGTCTCTATAATGACGGCTGATTGCCTGCTCAATGGCCGCTTTGCAGGAAAAGTTTGCCTGATCCGACATCCAATATGCGTCTGTTTCCCCATGCTCAGATGCGTATGCGGCAGAATGAAGATAGACGGACTGCGGATTTAATTCCTCCGGCTCCCTACACACCTCATCGGCATGACTCTCAATGGTGTCCCGGATCACATCCATGTAGCCGGTTTCCAGCTTCTCAAAGTCCTTGTAAACATCGGCCAGCGGCGTGGGAGAATCAAGAAGCGCCTTTGCCTGGACCTCGGTCAGCTCCAATTCCTCCATGCACATCACGATGTCCTCCCGGACCGTGTACTCATAGGCATGGTTTAAGACTTCCGCCGCAGGCTGGCTTTTCAGCCAGTCGCGGTATTTGTCCTGCTCAGCAGCCATCTTTTCATAAAGGGCTGTCAGCATTTCTTCCTGTGTCATGGTTATCGCACCTCCTCATGGTTTTTGGATTTTTTGTCTGCCGCTCTCGGCGGCATGGGACGGCGAAGCCCCTCCAGGACGGAGGGGCGTGTACTTTTGGCAACGATGGTTTCCTGGGGGCCGGGGGCCTTGCTGTCGATGTTGAGCAGCGTGTCCAGCTCCGTCAGTGTCCTGAGTTTTGCCGCAAAACATAAAAGAAGAGGTTTGAAAAACCACACCAATGGTGTCACACTCCCGCCATTCTAAGAGGAGTGTGAAATCCAGCAATGCCGTAAAACACAACAAGGAGAAGATTTAAAGGACAAACCCTACTGATTACCCATATTGTCAGTCGTACCGGATAGAAACTTGGAATTGAACGAAACCAAAACGCCCATCAAAGAAGAAGGAGGAAGCTGCCCGCTCCCTCCTTCTTCTATACCAAGATAGCCGTTAAACTATCGAATGGGGTGATATTCCACAAAAGCCTCTATGGCCTCGTACGAAGCCAATCCCAAGCTGGCATAAAGATCGGCCGTAGCTTTGTTGCGGTCTTCGGCACGTTGCCAGAACAGACGTTCGTCATCTCCCAAGAAAGGAGCACTCTCCATCTGCGACTGGTGTTTGAGGATAGAGTTACGTTTCTGACGCAATTCCTCGGGGCTAAGAGGAACGGCCATTTCGATATGGTCGATTTCCCATTCGGCCCATGCGCCACGGTACATCCAAATGCGGCAATCTTTCATCCAATCTTCGTCCTTGATTTCATCGATAGCGGCAAGGACGGCATCGAGACAAACTTTGTGAGTTCCGTGCGGGTCGGCCAAATCGCCGGCAACGAAAATCTGATGGGGTTTTACCGATTCGATCAAATCTTTTACAATTTGTATATCGGCTTCGGAGAGATCGCCTTTTTTAATGGTTCCGGTCTCATAGAACGGCAGGTTGAGGAAGTGTACGTTCTGCGGTTTAATACCGATATAGTTACATGCCGTACGTGCCTCGCCTTGACGAATCATCGTCTTGATGAAACGAATATCGGGCGTATCGGATTCCCCGTCTTTCTTCTTACCGATGAATTTATGTATCTCGTTGCTTTTCTTCAAAAGCTCGGGAGTATCGAATTTGAATTTCTTGGCAATGTTGTCGATCAACATGATGTAACGCATCATATCTTCGTCACCCACGGCGATATTACCCGAAGTTTCGTATGCCACGTGTACATCGTGTTTCTGGTCGGCCAATCGTTTGAGTGTGCCGCCCATCGAAATCACATCGTCATCGGGGTGCGGGCTGAATACGATCACTCGTTTGGGATAAGGTTTGGCACGCTCCGGACGGAATGTATCGTCGGCGTTGGGTTTCCCTCCGGGCCAACCGGTAATCGTGTGTTGTAACGAATTGAAGATGCGGATATTGACATTATAGGCCGATCCGAAAAGGGCTACCAATTCGCTCAATCCATTGTCGTTGTAATCCTTGTCGGTTAATTTCAAGATGGGTTTTCCTGTCACCTTGCATAGCCAAACGATAGCCCGACGAATGAGCTTCTCGTCCCATTCGCACGACGTTACCAGCCACGGACGACTGATACGCGTCAAAGCCTCGGCAGCCGACAAATCGAGTACGATTTTCGCCCGACGGTGAGTTTGCAGGAACGAAGAGGGTATCAAATCGGTAATGTCACCTTCGATCGTGCGTTTCACGATGTTGGCTTTATTTTCACCCCAAGCGACACAAACAATACGACGAGCCGACATCAAATTGGATATACCCAACGTAACGGCGCTGCGGGGAACATTCTCGCTCGAATTGAACTGCGACGATGCCATGTGGCGAGCATCGCTACCGAGCAGCATCAGACGGCAGGAAGAGTTGAGCTGAGAACCCGGTTCGTTAAATGCCAGATTTCCGACCGCACCGATCTCGCACAAAGCTAAATCGATACCACCGCAAGCCTCTATTTCTTCTTCGTAATTTTTACAATACTGGTACACATCTTCTTTCGATACCAACTTACCGGGCGAATGAATATTCTCGGGGTCGATATTCACCTTGTCGAGCAACAGCTCTTTCAACAGGCTCATCGTCCCGGGAGCTCCTTCTGCCAAAGGATAATATTCCCCGATATTGAATACTATGACATTCGAGAAACTGACTTCGCCGGCCTGATACATGCGTACCAATTCGGCATAAACGGCGTGAGTACCGACACCCGAACCCAAAGCGAGCACACAATGACGATGCTCTGCCTTGCATTTCTGTATCAATTCCGCTACGTCATGAGCTACATACACCGACCCTTCCTCAGAGCCTTCAAAGATTTTGGTGTAAACTTTCTCGTCTCGTGTAAGAGCCGCAAGTTCCAACTCACCATCAGGAGCATAATACCTTTTGGGTATCCGATCCAGTTTAATCTGAGAACTTAGATTTGTTTTCATCGCGATAGTTTTTTTAAGTTACAAACTTAATGATTCCTTTACACTTTTTCTACACAAAAAAGGTAAAAAATCACGGAATCACTTTCGATTTTTAGAAAAATACACAAAATTTTCACATACACATCTGTACTTCCCAAAAAATGATTACTTTTGGGGAAAGCTAAAATTATATACAAATCATGAGACTGATTATCGAACCAACCTATGATGCAGTTTCTCGTTGGGCCGCTAATTATGTGGTATCGTGCATCAATAAGTTCAAACCGACAGAGGATAAACCTTTCGTACTGGGTCTTCCCACAGGGTCGTCGCCTCTGGGCATGTATAAACATTTGATAGAATTGAACCGTAAAGGTGTCGTTTCGTTCCGTAATGTCGTGACTTTCAATATGGACGAATATTGCAATCTGCCCGAAGACCACGAACAAAGTTACCATACGTTCATGTGGAGCAATTTCTTCTCCCACATCGATATTCGCCCGGAAAACGTGAATATACTCAACGGCAACGCTGCCGACCCCGAAGAAGAATGCGCCCGCTATGAAGCCAAAATAGCATCTTACGGGGGTATCGAACTGTTCCTCGGCGGTGTAGGTCCCGACGGTCATATCGCTTTTAACGAACCGGGTTCTTCGTTAACGTCACGCACCCGCGTAAAAACACTGACCCAAGACACGATTATCGCCAACTCCCGTTTCTTCGGAGGCGATACCCATCTTGTTCCCAAAACGGCTCTCACCGTAGGTGTCGGTACTATCATGTCGGCCCGGAATGTCCTTATCATCGTTAACGGGCACAACAAAGCCAAAGCCTTGCAACAAGGCGTAGAAGGCGGCATTTCCCAAATGTGGACGATCACGGCTCTGCAAATGCACCCCAAAAGCATCATTGTCTGCGACGACGCCGCAACGGCCGAATTGAAGGTGGGTACTTACAAGTATTTCCTCGACATCGAGAAAAACAACCTCGACCCTGACAGCTTACTATAAGACTTGTCTCAATCACATAATAAGAGAGGCTTCGCCGTGGCGAAGCCTCTCTTAATTTATACATAACATCATTCTATGGGGGACTTTCTGTTTTTCTTCCAAATCTCGAAATTTCGTTTCAGTCCGGCATACTTAGCTCTTTTGACAGCCGAATGGCGAAATATCCGATTGAAATCATCGGGTGTCATCGTTTCGAATCGGGAAGCATCGAGAGCAAGAAATTCTTCGCTGGGTGCAAATTCGTGATGCACAGAAGGTCGAGCCGATTTATTCCACGGGCAACATTGCTGACAGGTATCGCATCCATATACCCGATCGCCCATTCTATCGGCTACGAAAGGAGCTATATCCCCCTTGTTCTCGATGGTTTGACAAGAGATACACAGGCGGGCATCCACACTCCCCGGAGCGTACAACGCACCGGTGGGACAACTGTCTATACAACGAGAACAATCGCCGCATCGAGCAACGACTGGACTATCGGGAGGAAGATCCAAAGAAGTTATCAATTCTCCCAAGAAGAAGAAAGAGCCTTTACCGGGAATAATCAACTGGGCATTTTTCCCGATAAAGCCGAGACCTGCACGAACCGCCCAATAACGTTCCCGCACCGGAGCCGTATCGCAACAGACCCTCCCCGTATCCCCAGAATAGGACGAAACAAAAACGGCCAACTGCCTCAGCTTATCCCGCATCACATCGTGATAATCCCGACCATAGGCATAATAAGCGAACCGGGGACTTTCACCAGACTGAAAGCGAACCGGATAGTAGTTGAGTGCCACACAAATCATCGTGCGGGCTCCGGGATATAACAACGCCGGATTATCCCTCAACTCCACATAATTGTCCAAATAACCCATTTGCGCCTGTTTCCCGGAAGCGAGCCACTGCCGGTAGCTATCGCGCATATCGACATCGACCTCTTCCACCCTTGCGAAACCACAGGCATCGAAACCGATACGCAAGGCTTCGTTTCGTATGATCTCACGCCATTCAGAGGGTTTTGAACAAGAAGCCATTCTCTCTAAGCCAATTTATCGTCCTCGGCAACGCATAGTGCAAGTTTCGCTCTGCCTTAATCGAATCGTGAAACACGATGATGGAACCGTTGCGGGCATAACGTTTCACATTGCCGAACACCTGCTCACCCGACAATTTATTACTATAATCGCGCGTCACGACGTCCCACATGATAATGCTGAAATCTTTCTTCAACAATTTGGCTTGTCCGGGTAGCATGTGACCATGAGGAGGGCGAAACAACCGACTTTGAATAAGGTCGTGAGCATTCATGACATTCCGCACGTATTTTTCGGGAGACATCGACATTCCCTTCACGTGATTCATCGTATGATTCCCCACTTGATGCCCTCTGTCCCTGATCACCTGAAACAGATTGGGATTACGCGCGACATTGTCACCGACACAAAAAAACGTAGCTTTCACTTCGTAGTAATCGAGTACATCGAGAACCCACGGAGTAACTTGCGGAATGGGACCGTCATCGAAAGTGAGATATACGGTCTTTTTATCTCCCGGTATACGCCAAATCGTTTCGGGAAACAACATGCGATAAAAAAACGGGGGTTGCTCTATAAACATAACAAGTATATAACTGAAAAACGGGAGAGATCCGGAAAAGTATTTTTCCGACACCTCTCCCGAAAAGAATGTCTTTTATTTATTCTCGAATAGCAAATTTTTCTTCTATTCTTTTCTGTAATTCGGGAAGCTCATAAGATGTACTCATTTCATGTATCGCCTGAATGATATACAGATGTTTCTGATAATCGCTTCCTACGGAACGAAGCTGACCGGAAGTCAAGTCTTTATACCAATTCAGGTATCCGGCCGAATTGTCGAGTATCTCAGTCAACAAAGCCTCGCCTTTCGTTTTCTCTCCCAAATCGAGATAGGACTGCGCCAGCGAAATGGAGGTAAGGTCGTGAGTCACTTGCCAACCCGGAATCTTCTCCATAATCAAATCCAGTGCGGTCAATGCCTTATCGGTTTTCCCTTCGGCAATGAGTTGAACGACCAAATCGCCGAACATCATGCGATGCGTGTTGCACATGCGACGCACATTCTCGTCGAGATATAACGGGTGCTCGGGAGTTGCTTTATCGATTCCTCCCCAACGGAATTTATTGACCATATTGTCATACATCTTATCCGTATCGATGTTGTTGGAAACGCCTTTCAAAGGAACAACCTGATAAGCCAATCCGGTACGGGAGAAATAATCCTCCAAGCCCAGATAGTAACTACTACCCACCGTCACGGCAAAATAAACCGGACGTTTCCAACCCTGCATGGCATTGGTGTTGATAATGTCCAACGAAGCTATTTCGCTCATCGTAAAACCCCGCTTATTGGTAAAATCGGGAACAATGCGAGAAACGATACTATCTTTCAACTCAGGCGCTACCGTACCCGAAGCGACGGCCGCATCGGCGTTTACCGGGATATAGAGCTTGTTCGTGGGTAAATGGTTCAACTTTCCGTATCCGGGAACATCTTTCGTCCAATCCTCATCGCTATACAAATAGTCCAATCCATCGCTTACCGTAATAGAATCGGCCAACCGATTGATTACATAATTATAGGAACGCACGTCATAAGCGTATTTCGACTCATCGGCCGAAATGGGCAGCGGCGCCGATTCGTAGGCCGGACGTTTCATCTGGTCGATATACCAGTCGGTCTGTAAATAAGACAAATTGCAAACCCTTACATCGGTGCGATACCCTTCCACCTCCTGCACGTACCACAAGGGGAAAGTATCGTTATCGCCATTGGTAAAGATGATACCGTTTTCATCGACACTCGACAGATAGTTCATACCGAAATCGCGACAAACATATCGTCCCGAACGGTCGTGGTCGTCCCACGTCTGGCTTACCATCTGCAAGGGCACACACAAACATAGCAGCGCAGCCACAGCAGCGGTAATCGTACTCACGGGTTTTTCGTCGGTCGTTTTCAACAGATAATTCAATCCTCTCCACACGGCCGCAACACCCAATCCTATCCAGATAGCGAATGCGTAGAACGAACCGGCGTAGGCATAATCCCGTTCACGAGGCTGATAGGGGGTTTGATTCAAATAAATCACAATCGCTATACCGGTCATGAAGAACAGGAAGAATGTCACCCAAAAACTTTCGATACCTTTCTTACCGGAAAATGCCTGATAGAACAACCCGATCAGACCCAACAAAAGGGGCAGCATATAAAAGACGTTACGCCCTGCATTATTCTTCAAATCGTCGGGCAGATTGGTCTGGTCTCCCGCAATATGCTTGTCGATAAAATTGAAGCCACTGATCCAATTTCCGTTTTGCACCTCTCCATGTCCCTGTATATCGTTTTGTCGTCCGGCGAAGTTCCACATGAAATAACGCCAATACATGTAGTTCAACTGATAATCGAGGAAGAAAGCGAGATTCTCGGCAAAAGTGGGTTTCATGACCGTTTTGGTTCCTTCGGAAGTTCTCACCTGTACCGGACGACCTTTAAAATTAGTCCACTCTTTATATGCCGATATATGTTCCGATTTATCGCTATACATACGCGGGAACAGCATGTTCAACTCGGGTTGATACTCGTAATGTTCGTTATATCCGGTGACTATATAACGGTCTGACTCGTTCTCCGATGTTTTCAGTTTTTTCTTCCAAATGGCTTTGCCCTTTGTCGATATGGCAGTCCCGTTGGCATCACGAGCGATTTCGGCCGGGAAAGTCTGTCCATAGAACAAAGGCCTGTCGCCATACTGTTCGCGGTTGAGATAACCGCCCAAACTAAATATATCTTCGGGCGAATTTTGATCCATCGGGGTATTGGCCGTCGAACGAATCACAATCAGCGCATATGAAGAATAACCGATAAAAATAACGAACAACGACAACAATATCGTATTCATGGCGACTACCGCCAGCTTTTTACGAGTAAACAAATAATAGGCCAACACTGCCGTAAGGATAATACCGATAATATACCCGTCGCCGATAAAAGGAATACCCACCAATACGATACTTATCAAAAACGAAATCTTGATGAGCTTATCGCTGCGTTGTGCATACGTCTCATAAATGGCCCAAGCGATAACCCCGACAATGAGGAAGAAATAAAAAACCACTCCACTGTTGAACGGCAAGTGGAAAACGTTGACGAACAACAATTCGACCCAACCGGCGACCTCGACAAACCCCGGGACCAGACCGTAAAGCAGAAGCACGATCAACACGAACGATACCAACAGGGCTATTAAAGAACCTTTCAAATCGGTATTCTTATATTTACGGTAATAATAAACCAATACGATGGCCGGGATACACAAAAGATTCAACAGGTGAACCGCAATCGAAACTCCTATGATATAGGCTATCAAAATAATGTAGCGGTTGGCGTGCGGCAGGTCGGCCACGCTTTCCCATTTGAGGATAAGCCAAAACACCAATGCGGTACAGAACGACGAATAGGCATAGACCTCGCCTTCCACCGCCGAGAACCAAAATGTATCGGACCACGCATAGGCCAAAGCTCCTACCAAACCGCTACCGAGAATTGCTATCATTTGTCCGAGCGACATCGTCTCCTCAGTCTCACCCTCACGCAAAACGATCTTCTGCGCCAAACGGGTGATCGTCCAGAACAACAACAGTATGGTGGCTGCGCTTAACAACCCCGACATAAGGTTTACCATATAGGCGACCTCGGAAGGAGAAGACGCAAAATTGGCAAAAAATCGCGCCGTCAACATAAATATGGGATTACCCGGCGGGTGACCCACTTCCAACTTATAACCCGATGCTATAAATTCGCCACAGTCCCAAAAACTGGCCGTGGATTCCAAAGTAAGGATATAGGTAACCGCCGCGATAACGAAGACTGCCCACCCCAAAACATTGTTCAGTAATTTGTACCGTTTCATTTGCTATATATAATTTTTTCCTTTCATCTCGACCGAAAGCCTCGGATCCTTGTAATCTGCGACAAAGACTACACGCCCGACGGCAAAAACAAATCCATATCGTCAATTATCGAAGATCCGGGTCATTTTCACATTCCGGCCACAAAAATATTGCAAAGATAACAAAGATTGTCAATCTCCCCTCTTTATAAACTTTTTATAATAGTTTATCGGCTATATTTCACAAAATAACCATCTCTCTAATCCCTTTTACAAGGTTTCTTATTACTTTTACACGCACAAACAAACAGCGTTTATGAGCATGAAAATTTTGATTACCGGAGCCGGCGGTTTCATCGGCGGATTTATCGTCGAAGAGGCGCTGTCGCGAGGGTACGAAACTTGGGCGGGTGTGCGCAAAACGACTTCTCGCGAGCATCTTTCCGACCCCGCAATTCGTTTTATCGACTTCAATTACGGTAACAAAAAAATTCTTACCGACCAACTACTATCGCATAAAGGGGAATACGGAGCATGGGACTACATCGTTTATAATCTGGGGGTTACAAAATGCAAAAATCCCGATGACTTCGATCGAATCAACTACGGCTTTGTGAAAAATTTCACCGAGGCCCTCGTCGAAACAGAAATGGTTCCTAAACAATTCATCATGACGAGCAGCCTCGGAGCATGGGGAGTCGGTGACGAAAAGAACTTCACCCCCATACGCCCCACCGACACTCCTCACCCCAATACCCGATACGGAAAAAGCAAGCTGAAAGCCGAAAAACTTCTCGGCACTATCGACACATATTCAGCTGTTGAACACAATGTCATAACAAGAATTGTACCGCTTGTCGTGAAAGATTTCTTTTTGAGAATAGCATACAGAATGTCGGGCAGAGCCGTCACGGCAACTTTTTCAAATATAGGAATAGTTAAAATGCCCGAAAATATGAATAAGTTTATAAAATGCTTTGACGTGTATATCAGCACCGACAAACTTCAATTATGTTCTTGCTCGTTTGACGGTAAGCTGACTTTGGGATTTACTTCTCAATTCATCAGCTCGGATATCGAAATGAGGTTTTTCCGTGAATTGACTTCAAGGGGTATTGACGTTGAACTGACTTCCAACATACACGACGATGAAAGGAATGATTAAATGAAACATTGTGATAAATGTAAAATTGATGTGCGTGGTGAATTTGAGCGATGTCCGCTGTGCCAAAACAAGCTGACAGGCGAAAGTACACCTTACGAATTTCCGAAAGTACAATCATTTTACGAAAAATATGAAAAGATTTTTAAATTTGCAATTCTTGTCACTTCGTCACTTTCGATAATAAGCATTGCCGTAAACATACTTCTTCCCCAAAGCGGTCATTGGTCGTTGTTTGTACTTTTCGGTGTAATATGCTTCTGGCTTACGACAAATATATGTATCAAGAAACGCCAAGTCATATCGCAGAATATCGCCGCAGAGGCTGTTATAATATCAATATTGTGCGTAATATGGGATAAGTTTACAGGTTGGCACGGCTGGTCGGTCGATTACGTTATACCGATAATATTTTCATGGGCAATGCTCGGATTGTTCGTGGCAACAAAGATTTTAAAAATTAAAATGCCCGATTATGTGTTCTCGTTTGTGATATGTATATT
>OLOQ01003212.1_pt1 | contig 12153 bp, 9 predicted proteins | sample 1673101 | NCBI WGS metagenome assembly OLOQ01 (sample SAMEA3136754, study PRJEB25190) | human gut metagenome | biome: human gut; feature: human-associated habitat; material: faeces | place: Austria | collected 2013 | reverse complement strand
TTCCGGGCGGCGTCGTACAGATTTGCCCAGCCTGCGTAAACCGCGCAGCCAGACATGGCGTTCTATCTTATCGCACCTGTGTCGATGTGCCGCGAAAAAGTAGCTCCTGCCCAAAGACTTGACGGAGACGAAACAATTGACGCACAGTGGCCGTCGCCAACGCGCGCCACGTGCGACAATGTGCCCCAATACAACTGCGCTCGGAAAGGCCCGCCATGACTGCACGCCTCATCGTTATGGATATCGACTCCACGCTCATCAACCAGGAGGTCATCGACCTGTTGGGCGAGGAGGCCGGCGTGGGCGAGCAGGTAGCGCAGATCACCGAGCGCGCCATGCGCGGCGAGCTCGACTTTAAGCAGGCGCTCGAGGAGCGCGTGGGGCTGCTTGCCGGACTGGACGAGAGCGTGTTCGAGCGCACCTTTGCGCGCGTGACCTTTACCCCCGGCGCGCTGGAGCTTGTGCGCTCGGCGCATAGCAAGGGCTGGAAGGTCGGCGTGGTAAGCGGCGGCTTCCACGAGGTCGCCGATAAGATCGTGGCCGCTGCGGGCATCGATTTTTGCCTGGCCAACCGCCTGGAAGTCGTGGACGGCAAGCTCACCGGTAAGTTGGCTGCCGGCATTGTGACCAAGGAGTCCAAGCTCATCCAGCTGCTGGACTGGGCAGTTGAGTGCGGCGTCGATATGGCCCATACCGTCGCGATCGGCGACGGCGCCAACGACATCCCCATGATTCAGGCCGCGGGCACGGGCATCGCGTTTTGCGCCAAGCCCAAGACGCGCGAAGCTGCCCCGTTTGCCATCGACGAGCGCAACCTGATGCTCGCCATGGACATCATCCTGCGTGACTAGTCAATCTGTCTAACAATAGAATCAGTCTGTCCTATAGTTTCCGAACAATTTTGTCTTAGTGTTCGGAAACTACCTTTCTCGTGCTAGACTTTGCACCGTCGAAGGGAACATATATGGATAAGCGAGATCTTGAGCAATTGCTGAGCGATGTTGCCGACGGAGCAGTCGCCCCGGCTGTCGCCCTTACGCGCATCCAGACGGCGCCAACCGCCGACCTGGGTTTTGCACAGCTCGATCTTTCGCGCGGGGTGCGCCAGGGAGCCGGCGAGGTTGTCTACGGCGCCGGTAAAACCGCCGAGCAGGTTGCCGCCATTATCGAAGCACTGCGCAATGCCGGCCAGGAGCGCATCCTGGTCACGCGCCTGGACGCCGAAAAGGCAGCCCGCACCTCGGAGCTCCTCGACAACGGCATCGACCTGGGATATGTCCCGGACGCGCAGCTCGCCCTCGTGGGCGGCAAGCCCTCCCCTACTGGCAACGGACGCATCGTCGTCGCCTGCGCCGGCACGAGCGACTTGCCCGTCGCCGAGGAAGCCGCGTTGACGGCCGAGTTCTATGGCAACGAGGTCGACCGCCTCTACGACGTAGGTGTCGCCGGCCTGCACCGCCTGCTCGCGCACGCCGAGGATCTTGCCCAGGCGCAGGTGGTCATCGCCATCGCCGGCATGGAAGGCGCCCTGGCGAGCGTCATCGGAGGCCTTGTGAGCTGTCCGGTCATCGCCGTTCCCACCAGCGTGGGCTATGGCGCGAGCTTTGGCGGCGTGGCCGCACTGCTCGCCATGCTCAACTCCTGTGCCAGCGGCGTATCGGTCGTCAATATCGACAATGGCTTTGGCGCCGCCTACCAGGCAAGTCTTATCAATCATCTGAGCGCCGGCACACCCCGCGCCCGTTAAGGAGCATTCCATGTCCAATCATCAGCACACGCTTATCATCGACGGCACCTCAGGCATCAGCGGCGATATGACCGTCGCGGCCCTGCTCGATCTGGGCGCCAGCGAGGAGCACCTGCGCGAACAGCTCGCCACACTGCCGGTCGACGGCTTTACGATCGCCGTCACGCGTGCAAACAAGCATGGCATCGACGCCTGCGATTTCGACGTCCAGCTTGCAGAGGGACTCGAGAACCACGACCACGATATGGCCTGGCTCTACGGCAACGAAACAGCTGTCGAGCACACGCACGAGCACGAGCACGGGCATGAGCATGAGCATCACCATCATGATCATGGCGGGCACGAACACGAGCACTGCCATGAGCACGACCATGAGGGCCACGCCCATGAGCACGAAGATCATCACCACACCCACCACCATCACCACCGTTCTTTGGCGGATGTCGCCGCCATCATCGATGGCTCGCAGTTAAGCGATGGCGCCAAGCGCCGCGCGCTCGCCATCTTTACCGCGCTCGCCGCCGCCGAGGCCAAGGCCCACGGCAAAACGCCCGAGACCGTCATGTTCCACGAGGTAGGCGCCATCGACTCCATCGTCGACATCTGCTCGGTCGCCATCTGTCTCGATGACCTGGGTATCGAGGACATTGTCGTCGAGTCGCTCTCCGAGGGTCACGGCACCATCCACTGTGCCCACGGCCTTATGCCCATCCCGGTGCCCGCCGTCGTCAACCTATGCCAAGCAGGCAATATCGCCCTCACGCCCGCACCGGTCGCCGGCGAGCTCGTGACGCCCACGGGCGCCGCCATCGTCGCCGCACTGCGCACGTCCGAGCACCTACCGGCCCGCTACCGCATCGAGGCCGTCGGCTACGGCGCCGGTAAGCGCCCCTACGAGGGTTGCTCCGGCACGCTCCGTTGTCTGCTCGTTCACGTGGATGCATAGCCATGGATGCCCGCAAAGAAAAAAGCCGCGCTGCCATCGTTGCGGCGTTCTCCGAGCTGCTACGCGAAGTGGACTACGGCAAGATTACCGTCGGCGACATCATCGCTCGTGCCCACGTAGGTCGGGCCACGTTCTACGGGCTCTTCAAGAGCAAAGATGACCTGCTCGCTGAGCTCGTGCGCGATATCTGCACCCATGCCCTCGACGATGACGGTACGCCCCTCGACGACCCACTCGTGCAGGTCGAGCATATCCTCAACAACCTCTGGGAGCGCCGCCAGGGCGTTCGAGCCCTCGTAGCCGGCGCCGGCTCCCGCGTCTTCGCCGACTGCTTACGCAAGACCATCATGTCACGAGCAGCCGAAACCGTCCCCGCCGACTCCACAGGCCCCGCTGGCACCATGGACCGCAGTTTCTTACTACACCACATAGCCTCAAGCTTCGTAGCCACCGTCCAATGGTGGGCCTGGCACAACTTCCAAGCAGACAAAGCCGACGTAGCCAAAGACTACTTATCAGCCATAAAACCCCTCTTCAACTAAGTAAGAACATCATCCCAAAGCATCGCCCCAACCCAGGGCGCCACGCATCCCAAAGTGTCACTCGCGCTTCACCGCCCTCAACAGCAACAAGCCCCTCCCATCCAAATTCAAATTCAGATTTATATGTTGGGCTGCTTGCTCGAGCGCAGCAAAGACCCCGCAGCTGGCCGCATGGGGTAACTTCCCAGCGCATTACGCAGGACGCAAAAAGGCTCGCCGCACGAAGTGCGCAGCGAGCCTTTTTGCATGTCCGAGGACGCGCTGGGAAGTTACCCCATGCGGCCAGCGGACAACTATGTAGCCTCAGACTAGAACATGCCCAAGAAACCATGCACAAACAGCGCGGCCAGAGCGGCACCGACAAACGGCGCGATGCCAGGAACGAGCAGGCCGTACTTCCAGTTGTTGTCGGCCTTGTTCTTGATCGGCAGCACCTGATAGGCCATGCGAGGACCAAGGTCACGAGCCTGGTTCATGGCGAAGCCGGTGATGCCGCCCATGCCCATGCCAACGGCCCAAACGATCAGACCGACGCAGATAGCGAGCATCAAAACGTTCTCGCCGGCACGGCTAGCGGTAGCCAGGATGGCGCTGATGAACACAAAGGTGCAGATAGCCTCGCAGAAGAAGTTGCGGGCATAGTTGGTGCCCTCGGTGGTGGGGTTGGTCGAGAAGATGTTGCGCTGGGCAATAGGGTCGACGACGCCGTCGGAAGCCTTGAACTCATCGGCATACATCAACCACGCGATCACGGCGCCCACAAAGCCGCCGAGCATATCGGCAATCATGAAGGGGATACAGCTGCTCCACGGCACCAGGCCCACGATGCACTGGGCAAGCACCATGGCGGGGTTCATGCACACGGCGCCGCCAAAGATAAACAAGGCGACCGAGATGCCAAAAGACCAGGTGGTGATGGCAAACATGTGGCCGGAGCCCTGATACTTGGTGCCCTTAAGCACGGTATCGCAGTGCACGCCCACGCCAAAGATGATCATGAGGGCCGTTGCGCCGAATTCGCAGAGGAGTTTGGTAAGCATAAAACCTTATCTTTCTTGTCGGTTATAAACGATTCGTTTAGGCCGCGTACTAGTGCTGTGCGACGACAACGCCCAGGCCATCGGGAATGACGGCCACCTTGGCATCGGCACCCTTCATCTCAAAGGCGAGCTTGAGCGCCTCATCAAGGGTGTTAACCGGCGTCATGTGCATATCCTTGATCATCTGGTGATCGCACAGGTCGGTAACCATGATCACAGGGTGATGCGCCAGGATGCGGGCAAAGATCTGGCTCGTCCACTGGTCGGGCAGGGTCTCGTCCTTAGGACGGTCGATGCAGGCGCGCTCAAACTCTGCCGGATCATTGTCGGCGATGTTGTGATAGAAGCCCTCGCCACCGTGACCGTCGGCACAACCGGCGACATCGATGATCACGCCGCCCTCGGGAAGTGTGGCCTCTGCAGAGCACATGCCCTTCACGGCCTGATAGATGTTCTGGTCGAGCGGGTAGCCGCCGTTGGTGGTAATGGCAATCTCGCACTCGACGGGCTCAACACCGGCAAGGCTCTTCACGAACTCGCAGCCAGCCTCGTGCGCCTTGTGGATGTCGCCGGCAAAGGAGCCGATGACCTCGTGCTTGCCGTTGAGCACCACGTTGAGCACAAAGGCAAGGTGAGCCATCTCGGCAGCGGCAAACATGTCCTCGCTCACGTGGTTGTGGCACAGGTTGCCGGCACGCGAATGGGAATCGTTCACAAACTGACCGTTGTGGTTGTACATGATGGTCTTGTAGCTGGCGATGCCAGGCAAGACGGACTTGCGGCTACCAGAGAAACCGGCAAAGAAGTGCGGCTCAATAAAGCCCTCGGCAAGCAGCAGATCACAATCGGCAGCAATCTTGTTGATGATGCACTCGCCGCCAGAAGGCAGGGTGCCGATCTTTTTCATCATGCTGTCATCGGTCGCGACGTGCATAACGATTTCCTCGTTGGCAACGATCTCCTCGCCGTACTTGTTGACGAGCTCCTCGTGCGTCGACGGACGATGCATACCCGTAGCAACCAGAATACGCACGCGAGCCTCGGGCGCAGCAGAATGGATGTGATGCAGCAGAATAGGCATCGTCACACGCGAGGGAACGGGACGCGTATGATCGGAGCTAATGATGACAATATCCTTCTTGCCAGCACAAAGCTCCTCGAGCGAAGGCGAGCCATAAGGGTTGGCAAGCGACTCCTCAACCAGCTCTTCCTGCGATTTTGTAGTCTTAAACTCGTTTTGATGACCTTCCATCACACCCGCGAAGTTCTTATCATCGAGCTCCAGATGTAACGTCTTGTGGTCAAACGGCAGTTCACATTCAAACAATGACGAGCGCCCTCTTCCTTTCAACTGACACACTAGATAAACCGTTGGAAGGATACGCCGCTCACCGAAAAACACCACCGTCCACCGACTCATTAACACAACGTTCATATTTGACCCACAACAAAACGGCCGCGACCCCAAACGGGACCGCGACCGCCTGTCAAAGACACTATAGACAGGATGATTTACGCAGCGCCGAGGCAAACATCTAGCCCGAGACGTACGCACGTAAGCCATTTTGCATAAATGCGTTAATTAATTGCATAAAATGGCGCATGGATTTCTAGCCGTAACAGGGTAGTGCCCTCCGGAGCGTGCATTTTTGCGAGTATTCAGCATCGCGGGATAAGATTTTGGTGCCAAAAGTATTTCAAAAGGTAGATAGTCCTCATGGCTCGTCCCATCTGGATGGCATGCGGCGAGAAACCAGCCATATATGAACATCGACAAAGCCCAATCGTCATGCAAAAGCATCAACAGGAGCCGCGAACGTCACCCATAGCCTTATGCACCAATCTTTGGCTGCTGAAAACTCCGTTTTTTGCACGTCGCCCCAAGCACCACCCTCACCCAGCGGCTGATCCGCCGAAGACCGGACATCGCAGGGCCCGCCATTAGTTTACTTTTAGGCACACTCCGCAGGACGCAAGAAGCCCTCGCCGCACTCCACATTAGGCGCGAAGCGCACTTTATTTTCATCAGCTTTAATCCCTGAAGACCGAGGACGAAGGGGCCCGACGGGTTTCCCTCTGAATGCATTCCGCAGCACGAAGCCCTTTCCAAACGCGCGAAGCGCGCCTTTATTTCCCCAGCAAGTAATCCACCGAAGACCGGACATCGTAGGGGCCGCCGTTTGTTTTCTTTCCGGCGCATTCCGCAGGACGCAAGAAGCCCTCGCCGCACGAAGTGCGCAGCGAGGGCTTCTTGCATGTCCGAGGACGCGCCGGAAAGAAAACAAACGGCGGCCCCGGACAACGACTACAGGGCTATCGATTACCCCGTGTTCTGCAGACCTGCCGAGACGCCGGTCACAGTCGAAAGAATCAGGCTCATGTACTCGGCCTTCTTCTCCTCGGCCATCTCGTCCTGATTCATGCGCACCTCGCGAAGGGCGCGGACCTGGGCGATGGACAGAGCGTCGACGTAGGGGTTACGCACGCGAACGGCGCAGCCGAGCACGCGACGACGCTGCAGCGGCCACTCATCACCGACGATGGCAAGGACCCACTTACGGGTGAGCTGCATCTCGGTAAAGACCTTCTTGGACAGATCATCGCGGTCGCCCAGATGCAGATACATCTTGGCGATGCGCTGATCGGTCTTAGCAATCGACATCTCGATGTTGTCGATAAAGGTGCGGAAGAACGGCCACTCCTGGTAGGCAGCCTTGAGCTGGTCAAGATCGCCAAGCTGCTCGCAGGCGGTGCCCAGACCGTACCAAGCGGCCAGGTTAATGCGCGCCTGGCTCCAGCTGAAGATCCACGGGATGGTACGCAGGTCATCGAGCGACTTGGCGCCCAGACCGCGCTTGGCGGGACGCGAGCCGATCGGCAGCAGACCGACCTCGGTCAGCGGCGTCACGGTCGAGAACCACGGTGTAAAGTCCTCGGTGTTCAGCAGGTCCAGATAGCGTTCGTGGCTTGCAGTGTTGAGCTTCTCGGCCATATCCCAGAACTTCTGCGTGGTCTCGGTGTTGGTCTTCTCGACACTCGGGGCCGACTGCAAAAGCGTTGCGGCGGCAACGGACTCAACATGGCGCTGAGCCAGCGTGCGGTTGCCGTAACGGGCAAAGATGACTTCGCCCTGCTCGGTAAGCTTAAAGAAGCAGTTGACCGAACCCTTGGGCTGCGCCAGCACGGCCTTGTTGGCCGGGCCGCCGCCACGGCCCACGGCACCGCCGCGACCGTGCATGAGCACCAGGTCGATATCGTTCTTCTCTGCCCACTTGGCGATGCGCTCCTGCGCGGAGTGCAGCGCGAGCATGGCCGTGGTAGGACCGGCATCCTTGGAAGAGTCGGAATAGCCCAGCATGACCTCCATGCGGCGGTTGGTCTGGGCAAGGCGCTTTTGCACCACGGGCAGCGTAAGCATCTGATCGAGCACGTCGACGCAGCCCTCGAGGTCCTCGAGCTGCTCGAACAACGGGATCACGTCGAGCTCGGGGACATCCTCCTCGTGTGCAAAGGACAGGTGCGCCAGCTCAAAGACGTCGGCCACATGCTGAGCGCTCTTGGTGAACGAGATGATGTAGCGGTGCGCCATCTTCTTGCCGTAGCGCTTTTGGATGGAACCGATGGCACGGAAGGTGTCGATGACCTCGCGCGTCATGGGCTGCAGGTCGCCATGGATACCGTTCTCGTGGATATCCTTGAGGGCGCGGGCGTGCACCACGGAGTGCTGACGGAACTCCATCTCGACCATATGGAAGCCGAAGGACTCGACCTGCCAGATGATGGTCTGGACCGGGCCGTAGGCAGCACGGACGGCACCGCAGGCGGCCAGCGAGCGCTGGACGACGCGCAGGTCCTCCAGGAACTCATCGGCGCTGTGGTACATGGTGTCGGTGATACGGCGCACGGTGGCGTTCAGACGGTCGGCCATGACGAGCATGACGGCGCGATGCGGCTCGTGCTCGGAGATCAGCTCGGCGCGGGCCGTGTAACGAGGGCTCATCTCGACCTGATGGTTCCACAGGTTAATGAGCTCGGCCGACGGCTTGCTGTAGGTAGCCTCGAGCGTGAGGTTGCGGCCGATGTGGCGGCACTTGTCCTCGAGCTTGAGCACCATGTGCGTAAAGTACTTGGCGGCGACCTCACGGCTCACCTTGGCGGTGACGTTGGGGTTACCGTCGCGGTCGGAACCGATCCAGCTGCCGGGATGGAAGAACGCCGGGCACAGCGGCGGCACAGTACCGGCCTTGTCGCCCAGCACCCAATCGTCAAAACGACGATAGATAACGGGGATAACGTCGAACAGCGTGTTATCGAAGATGTCGATGATGGTATCGGCTTCCTCGACCGGCGTGGGCTTCTTGAGCGCGATGGGACTCGTACGCACCAGGGCGTCGATCTCCTGCAGCATATGGCGCTCGTTCTCCACCAGGTCGGAGCCGCCCAGACGCGGACGCTCCTCCAGCAGGTTGGAGATACGGCGGATCTTGCCCTCGACGGCCTTACGACGGGCCTCGGTGGGATGTGCGGTAAAGACAGGGTGGAACTCGAGCTTGTCGAGCAGCTCGTTGGCACCCTCGACACCCAGCTCATTCACCAGCTGGTGATAGGCAACGGTAAGCTCGTTGGCAGGATCGACCTCGGTATCGGTCGACGCACCGGCCTCGCGCTCGCGCAGCTGCGCCACACGGTAGTTCTCCTCCGACAGGTTTGCCAGATGGAAAAAGCTCGTAAAGGCGCGAACGATGACCTGCTGCTTATCGAGCGGCAGGCTGTCGATCAAATCGACGACCTCACGAAATGCCACGGCAGTGGGCTCGTCGGCGGTGGGCACGCCCTGCTCGTCGACGGCTTCGTCGGCAGCGCAGGTACCGGGGTTGCCGGCATTGACCACAATCTCGGCTGTCAAAATCTTGTCGAACAGGTCCGCGATCTCGGGATCATACTCGCTAAGCACACGGCGCTCCAGGCGCAAGAACAGCGCCAGATTGTCGCGCAGCTCCTCGGGGATCTCGATCTCGGCGAGACGCTCCCTGGACTCGGCATTCGAGCCGATTCGGTTAACGAGGCGGTTGACCACGGCAGCGACGCGCGCCGCGGCTTCGGGTACAGACTGGTTGCTTAGGTTCTCAGCCACGTTTCCTCCCATTCCTCCTTCTATGCACGTAACATGCGGTATTCATTATAGGCGCTTGAGAAATACTTTCGACACTGATTGCTCTTTACCACACAAAAGTATTTTCTGCATTGCAAAGGTTTTTGCCCTAAATGGTCGTATTTCTCGGTGGGCGGCATACGTAAACGGGGGCATTCCGCATAAAAGCGAAACACCCCCGTAACAATCGCTCTCCATGAGCAGGGCACGTTAGCAGGCCCGAAGCTCAAAAAGATGCGCTACAGGCGCTCGCGAACCGCCTCGACGACGTTGTCCAGATCGGCGAGCACCTCGTCATGGCTCTGCATGTCGCGCACTTTGACCTTGCCGGCGGCAAGCTCGTCGCCACCCAGGACCAAGATGAGCTTGGCGCCTACCTTATCGGCTTGCTTAAACTGGGCCTTGAGCGAACGACCCTGATAGTCGGCCTCGGTCACGATACCTGCGGCGCGAAGCTCCTGCGTAATGGCAAAGACGTTCTGACGCAGCTCCTTGCCGGCGTTGGCGACATAGACGCACGGGGCCTCATCGGCACCCAAATCGCTGCCAAAGGCCTGCAGGGCCAGCAGGGCGCGCTCAAAACCGACAGCAAAGCCGACGCCCGCCGTGGGCTTGCCACCCTCGAGCTCGACCAGGCCATCGTAGCGGCCGCCGCCGCCGATGGAGCCGACGCCGGCGCCAGGGGCCTCGACCTCAAAGACAGTACGGGTGTAGTAGTCCAGGCCGCGCACCAAGGTGGGATCCTCGACATACTCGATACCGGCGGCGTCCAGATAGCGCTTGACTTGCTCGTAGTGCTCGCGGCACTCATCGCACAGGTTGTCACCCATCAGCGGAGCCTCGGCCATGATCTCGCGGCAGTGGTCGTTCTTGCAGTCAAAGGCACGCAGCGGGTTGAGCTCGGCGCGCTCGCGGCACTCATCGCACATCTCGTCTGCGTGATCGAAGATAAACTGCTTGACTTGCTCGCGGTAAGCCGGACGGCACTGAGCGTCGCCCATCGAGTTAATGAGCAGACGAAGCTTGGAAAGATCGAAGCCCAGGCGCTTGTAAAACTCCATGAGCATGATGATGCACTCGGCGTCTGCCGCCGGATCGGGAGCGCCGAGCCACTCGATGCCCACCTGGTGGAACTGGCGCAGGCGGCCCTTCTGGGGACGCTCGCCGCGGAACATGGCCTCGGCGTAGTACGCCTTAAACGGCGTGGAGCCCTGGGGCACCAGATTGTTCTCGACGACAGCGCGCACCACGCCGGCCGTGCCCTCGGGGCGAAGCGCCAGGCGCTGCTTGGGCTTGAGTTTGGTGTCGGTGCCCTCGGTAAAGACGCGCTCCAGGTTGGCACCGCTGAACACGCGGAACATTTCCTTGCGCACGACGTCGGTCGACTGGCCGATACCGTGGACAAACACGTCCACCTGCTCGATCGCGGGCGTCTCGATGGGTTTAAAACCAAACGGCTCGAACACGCCGGCCGCAATCTGCTGCATCTTTTGCCAGGCGCGCATCTCGGCGCCGATAAGGTCGCGGGTTCCCTCCGCCTTCTGTGCCTGCATGGGCAAACACCTTTCTTTTGTATCGCGTCATAGGTAACGGTCATTATACGGCACAAATACAAACAGCGGCGGCGCGTCTGACCGAACGAGGGTATGGGGACTCGTTCGGCCAGATGCGCCGCCGCTGTTTGTGACCCGTTTTCCTCCGTCCCCTTCGGATCACGTGATCCCTTGGGGACGGAGGAAAACGGATCATTTCGTAGGCCCGTGACCGCCTTGGAAACCGAATGATGGTACGAGCATCCATTCGGCTTCCAGGGCGGCCACAAACAGAACGGGGCAAACAGAAAAGAGCGACGGACGTCTACTCCCCCGCCACGCTTGCACGCAGCTTGGCGGCGATGGGCTCAGACGCCAGTAGAAACACCAACATAGCCACCGAGCACACCAAGCAGACAATCCAGGTGCTCGCAAAAGAGCCCGTGGCATCGGACAGCACACCCGAAACGATGGCGCCCACGGTGCCGCCGACCATCTTAAACAAACGAGTAGCAAGATTGGGTGCTACCGGTGGTCGGCGATGTAGCCCAAAGCGACGGCGGCATAAGCCGCGGCGCCAAGGGGAAGCTCGGCATCGCTAAAACGTGCCTTGGGATGATGCTGAGCAAAATGCTCGTCCGTATCAGTCACGGCAGCGCCCACGGTAAAGTACGCACTCGGGATCTCACTCGAGATAAGCGCAAAGTCCTCACTCGCCATGGCATGGAACAGCGGCAAGAAGGCGGCCTTGGGCAGCGTCGCGCCCACATAGCCAAGTGAAGCCTGGGTCATATTGTCATCGAGTACCAGCGGCGGAACATCCGAGAGCGTCTCGATAGTCGCCGGCGTACGATAGGTCGTGGCAACGCCTTTGACGACCTCCGCGATGCGGGTCTTGAGGTGCTCCATGAGCTCAACGTCGAATCCGCGCAGCGTTCCCTCGAGCACACAAGTGTCGGGGATGACATTTGCGGCCTGACCGCCGGCGAACTTGCCAACGGTAAGCGCGACCTCCTTGGCCGCCGGCACCTCGCGGGAGATGAGCTCCTGAAGCGCCAGATGCACATGGACGCCGGCCGTGATGGGGTCGATGCAGATCTCGGGGCTCGAGCCATGGCCGCCCTTGCCCTGCAGCGTGATGCGGAAACCGTACACGCCCGAGAGCGCCGGGCTGCCGTAGAGCACCAGGCCAAG
>OLOQ01003204.1_pt1 | contig 12175 bp, 11 predicted proteins | sample 1673101 | NCBI WGS metagenome assembly OLOQ01 (sample SAMEA3136754, study PRJEB25190) | human gut metagenome | biome: human gut; feature: human-associated habitat; material: faeces | place: Austria | collected 2013 | reverse complement strand
AATGATGCGCAAAATAGGAAAGGCGCTCCTTGATCTGTTCCTTGGAGGCAGCCGCTGCTTCCTTAGCATCATAATTGTGGCTTTCAAAGTTGCCGAGCGTATACGAACCGTTATACCAGCCGGCTGCGGTACAGCCCACCACATTATAAGGATAATTCAGCCCCATGACTGCATAGGAGATCATCGGAAGTGAATCATTCAATTTCGTATCACTGCGTGCTTCATACAACTTACAAACAGACGAATTGATGCTCAAGGTTAGCAAAACAGCTACCACAATATAAATCAAATCCGACAGTTTTCTTCGCTGAATGAGTTTGATCAGCGCCATTATCACCATGGCAATTAAAATAATATAATTGTTCAGTTTGACCATGGCAGCAAGCGCAATACAAATAACAGAGCACGCTGCCCAGAGATACTTGATTTTCTTCTCGCTCTGGAAGTAGAGAATCTCACACAAAACAGCATAAATGGCAAACGTAATACCAGGAATGATTCCATAAATGAATACGGAGAACAGAATGGGCTGCATGCAGAACAGCAGGATCATTTCTGCGGTCCATACACCGACACCCCTTAAAGCAGAAAGCTGGGCAATGGCTTCTTCATCTGTTTTTTCCCAAATACCCTCCAAATCAAAACTGCCGCTGTGGACGTTTTGGGCAAAATCCATAATATATTCCGCCTTGCGGAAACTGATGCCAAGGGCCTGCAATTTTTCGGCGCCTGCAGATAGCACAGAATCAGGATCCACGTTGTGTAAGGCCTCTCGCATTCTCTGCCAAATGGTGGCCTGCGCCTTGGTTGAGATCTGCTGGCCGACAATGTGGTGAACCACAGAGGAAAATAAATCAGGATCGACCTCGCGTTGGACGGCACCGACTTGGTCGATCACCGCGCTCATCCGGGGATCTTTTTTCAGATGCTCAATAGCAGCCGGATCGCAATAAAAGTACATATTTTTTCTCCTGATTTTAAATGTTTTTGCAGCACTGTCCGGCGAAACCGATTCCCGCACAAAAAGAATTTGACGCCCTTGCTGAAGCCGCCTTGTCTAGAGAGGAGACGCCCTTTGTCCGCTGGCCAGTTCGGAAGTGATTACAGAATATCATATCTGTGCGGAAAAGTAAATCCTTCGGCGAAAGGGCAGTGAAAAGAGAAAATCGCTTCCCTGTTGTCAGGGACTTGACTTGGAGTGTAGTCCAGGTGGTATGATGAAAAAAAACGTTTTGCAAGTATCCAGCGTGAAAAAACAGAGCGTCTTTCGTAAGAGAAAGAAAGGAGCATAAAAATGAGAAAAGATTTTGGAGCGAAACCGTACACCTATCCGCAACCAGTATTCATCGTTGCCACCTACGACGAGGCGGGTGTTGCCGATGCCATGAACGCCGCTTGGGGCGGCATCAGCAATGATACGCAGATTACTATGTGCCTGAGCGCAGGCCATAAAACCGTAAAAAATATTTTAAAAAGGGGCGCGTTTACGGTGAGCATGGCGGATGAGGCGCATGTTGCCGCCTGTGATTACGTAGGGATTGTTTCTGCCAATGATGTGCCGGATAAACTGAAAAAAGCCGGATTCCATACGACGAAAAGCGAGCGGGTAGACGCGCCGATTATTGATGAACTGCCGATGGTGATGGAATGCAGATTGATTCGCTATGATGCCGATTCCTGCTGCCTGATTGGCGAGATCGTCAATGTCAGCGCGGAGGAGTCCGTTTTAAATGAGAACGGAAAAGTCGACCCCGAAAAGCTTCGGCCGATTACTTTTGACCCAATGAACAACACCTATCTGGCATTGGGGCCAAAGGTGGGAAATGCATTCCGGGACGGATTGGCGCTAAAATAGACCATAAAATGATGTGGCGGAAGTTCTGCGTCCGCCGGTGAAGGAAGCGCCGCAGTGGAAAAGGTGACGGCAGGAAGAAATCAGTTGGGGCTGTTTGCCCCCAAGTTTGCCCAGTTAAATGACGATGTTCTGTTCGGAGAAGTTTGGGCCAGAGAAGAACAGCTTTGCGCCCGGGATCGCAGCATTGTCACAGTGGTGGCGCTGATGGCCAGCGGTGTACTGGACTCTTCTTTGCAGTTTCACATTCAAAGTGCGAGAAACCACGGCGTAACGGCAGAGGAGATGGCAGAAATTTTAACCCATGCTGCTTTTTATGGCGGTTGGCTGAAGGCATGGGCTGCTTTTCGTATGGCAAAGGAAGTATATGGCCAAGAATAGCGGCTTTTTTGATAAAACAGGAACAAATAAGAGCGGCATCCCTTATATCCGGGATGCCGTTCCTTATTTGGCGAAACTATTTCTACAAGTCAATTTTATAGGGAGATTGTATGAGATTGGCTGAGTTCCTTTTTGTTTCGCAGCCGTACCGGCCCCGCCGATGATTCCGGTGGGAACAGGGCCCAGAAAGGGATTATAAACGCCGCTTGCCATAAAATAAGCGGGGGCGGCTGCAAATGCGTTCAAAGCACCATGGCCAATCGCTGCGGGCAGGGCGCTTCCTGTCCGGATCGTCAGATAGCTTAGAAAAGTTCCGCAGACAATGCAGAATACAATCATGGCCAGAATGCCGCCCCACGGTGCAGTAGGATAACCGGTGCCGTAATTATGCCCCATGGCGATCATCGGCGCATGCCATAGTCCCCAGATTGCCCCGGAAAAAAGAATGGCCCGATGAATAGACATGCTTTGACACAGGTGGGGAAGCAGATAGCCGCGCCAGCCCAGTTCTTCGCCTAGTGCAAAAGGCAGGTTGATGATGCCTCCGGTCAGTGCGCCAACTATCATCTGGATTATCACGATCATGCCAACGGCGGAACTGTCTGTGCCCTGTGCCTCCAAAGTCTGGGATAAGACTGTCATGCGCGGATCAAATTGATCGGGAAAAAGCAGAAAATAGAAAGCTGCACCGATGGCGGTGAGAACAGAAGGCCCGATCAATCCGGCCAGATAATAGCGCCAGTGACCTTTTAAGTGAGGTTTGAGATACATTTTGGAGAAGCCCTCTTTGGTGACCAGGCGGGTCAGAATGCTGCACAGCGCGGGGAAAAGCATGCACAACGAGAAAACCGCCATGCAAAGCGGACTGCCGTAGGCTATACCAGTCAGCATCAGGCCAAACACCGCTCCATAGGTCAAAACAAAGGTGAAAACCAGATAGAGGCAAACATTTTTCTTCATTTTTCGCCCCTCTCAGTGTCTCGTTTTTCTTCCGGCAGTTTTCGATACCAGATGTAGGACATAATGGTGGGAACCAGCACCAACAACAGAACCATTCCCATCATCAGCCAGAAAGAAAGAGAAGGCGGCAGCCAGAAGCAGGTCAGGATAGTAACGATTCCCATTCCGAACATCAAAATACCGGACAGGCGATGCGTGCGGTTCCAAACGTCGGTATTGGAAAGGGTCCAGGGATTTTTGATGCCGACAAAGAAATTGCTTTTAAATTTGGGCATCATATTGCCCAGGAAAAGGAATAAAACGCCAACCAGCATCTGAATGACGATGCCTACGGAAATCCGGCCGGGGAAAAAGCTTTCCGAAACGACGACAAGATTGGCGATTAGCAAAAAGACCATCATGAACATGCAAAAGTAGTCATAATATTTTGAAAATTTGGCGTAATTTTTCTTTCTCGGGTCAATTTTAGGCAGATAAATGAACAGGCCCGCCAGCAAAAGGGGCAAAACCGCCATGAAGATAAAAGTTTCTTTTCCCTCATAAGAAACCGTACCGTTGATATCCCAGTGCATGGGTACCTGCTGCGGCAGAAAAGGATAAGTCACCGCACAGAGAATTGGCGACAACGCTGCCAAAATCCAAATGATGATTTTACTGTGTTTATTTTTCATTCGGGTTCCCTCCTTGGAAAGCTGTCATCCACCGGATGATATCGTCGATTACCGACATATTCAGCTCATAATAGACAAATTTGCCTCGCTTTTCGTCGCTGACCAGTTCCGCGGCTTTCAAAACCGCCAAATGGTGGGAGATGGTTGCGGCGGTCATATGAAAATGTGCTGCAATATCCCCGGCGGAAACGGCTCCTTCTTTTAAAAGCTCCAAGATTTCCCGGCGGGTGCTGTCTGAGAGTGCTTTGAATGTTTTTTGAATTCCCACGAAACCTCCTCCATCCTTATTATATTTAGACGACTGTCTAAATATAATATAATCAACCGGATACGAAATGTCAATATCATTTTGATGATTTTCTAATTATTGACATCCGAAAAGAAAAAACGCCCTGTTTTACAGGGCGTTTTGAGAACTGGTATTTACATCAGATTCTCTTTCTTTTTCAATATCATTTGAATCCATAACGCGCTCCTGATGCCGATGGAAAAGAGAATGCCGACCAGCAGAAAAGCCGGGATGGTCCACTTGCTATAATTTTTATCGTTGGAGAGGATTTCGGTCCACAGCTTATCCATCAGAGTGCTGGTTTCGGCGGGCAAAAAGACAAAAGCCTCGGTGTTGGTCAGCACTTCCTGAGCAGGATAGGCGATTTCATTTTGCTGCATCTGCTCATCCAACAAATCATAAGCAGCCAGATTCGGTGTGGAATAGCCGATATAGGTGATATTTTCCGCAGCAACCTGCGGCTCGCACAGGAAATTGATATACATTTCCGCCGCTTCTTTTTGCTTGGCGTTGGAGGGAATACAAATACTGTCAATAAACCGGTTGGTTCCTTCGCCTGGGACAGAAAAAGCAAGATTGGGATTTTCTTCCGCCATAACAATAGCGTCGCCGGCATAGTAGGGGGCGATCATCGCTTCCTCCCCTTCCATTTTGTCGAAAATCTCGTCCATAACATAAGCCTGTACCAGCGCTTTTTGATCCTTCAGACTTTCACAGGCGTCCCGCAGTTCCTCTTCACTGGTGGAGTTCATGGAGTATCCCAACCGTTTAAGGGCAATGGCAAAGCTGTCCCGCGGGTTTGAGAACATCAGGATTTCTCCCATATACCGTTCATCCCACAAAAGGTCCCAGCTGTGGGTATCCTCTTCGTCTACATACTGGGTGTTGTAGATAATGCCGACAGTCCCCCAGGTGTACGGCACCGAATAGGCACCCTCCGGATCAAAATCAGTGTAAAGATACTGTTCGTCCAAAAACCGTACGTTAGGAATGTTGTCAAAATCAAGCGGCTGAACCATGTCTTCTGCAATCATCCGGGCAACCATATAATCGGAGGGGATGATAATGTCATAACTGGCGCCGCCGCTTTTTAATTTTGCATACAGCTCTTCGTTGGTGGCAAAGGTGGTATACAGCACCTGAATTCCGGTCAATTCCTCAAAAGCGGCGTTAACGTCCATCAGATCGTCGGAGCCGTCGGAAATATATTCTCCCCAGTTATAGACGGAGATCGAGATGTTTTGCCCCTGGAATTTGGTGTAATAATCCTCATCGATGACCTCGGCTTCGGATTCCGCAAACGCGGTTTTACCGCAGCAGCACAGCAAAATCAGGCAAAGAGCCAAACTCAGAAAGCGCTTCATATTCTGACCCCCTCTCTGCGGGACTGCTTTTCCTTGTGCGCCCCATGAAAGTTGACCAGCAGGAGAACCACCAGAACCACCACGAAAATAATGGCGGAAATGGCGTTGATCTCCGGGCTGACTTTCCGCCGGGTCATCGAATAGATGGTGATGGGAAGCGTTTGGGAAGTGGCGCCGCTGACAAAATAGCTGATGACGAAATCATCCAGCGAATAGGTAAAGGCCATCAAAAAGCCGGACAGAATACCGGGCATGATTTCCGGCAGTACTACCTTGAAAAATGCTTTTACGGGCGGACAGCCCAGGTCCAGCGCCGCCTCGTAAACATATTTGTCCATTTGCCGCAGCTTGGGCATTACGTTTAAAATAACATAGGGCAGGTTAAAGGTTACGTGGGCCAGAATCAGCGTCATATAGCCGAATTCAAAGTCCATACCCACATTGCGCAAAAGCCCCTGTGCCATGACAAACAGCAGCATAAAAGACACGCCGATTACGATTTCCGGATTGACAATCGGCAGATAGGTGATGTTCATGATAATGGATCTTTTCCAGTTTTTCATGCTGTTAATCCCCACCGCCGCAATGGTTCCGATGACTGTTGCAATGATGGAAGAAACCAGCGCGACGATCAGAGTATTGATCAAAGACTGGATAATCAGATCGTTGTGGAACAGTTTTACATACCAGTCCAGCGTAAAGCCGGTAAAGTTGGAGCGGCTTTTGGACTGATTAAAGGAAAAGAAAATCAAAACGCCGATAGGGGCGTACAAAAATGCCATAATGACCCAAATGTAGGTCTTGGAAAGCCATTTCAATCGTGCCACACTCCTTTTGATCTTATGTTAGAGGGATCTGCAAAATCTTACAAAAGCATGCCTTCCCGGTCCTCATCGCTGTTGAACTGATTGAGAATGCTCATACAAAGCAGAATGAGCACCATCAGCACCAGCGAAATGGCGGAACCGAGGTGGGGATTGTATGCGTTTCCCAAAAATTGCAGATCGATTAAATCGCCGATCAAAAGATTTCCGCCGCCGCCCAGCATCCGGGAAATGATAAAAGTGGAGACAGACGGGACGAATACCATGGTAATGCCGGTGCTGATGCCGGGCATACTCATGGGAATGACAATGCGGGTAAAGACATTCTTGGTGTTGGCGCCAAGGTCCTGCGCTGCTTCAATGGTACGGTTGTCGATTTTGGTCATAATGGAATAAAGAGGCAGGATCATAAAAGGCAGATAGTTATATACCATGCCCAGTACCACTGCCCCCTGGGTGTTGATCATATCAAAGGGCCCCAGGCCAACCAGACCGAAAAGTTTGTTGAGCAGGCCGTTTTTCTCCAGAATGGTCATCCAGGCGTATGTACGCAGCAGAAAATTCATCCACATGGGCAGCATAATCAGCATCAGCATCGTCCGCTGCTGGAACCCGGGCATCCGAGACATGATGAATGCCAGCGGATAGCCAATCAGAAGGCAGATGATGGTGGCAATGGCTGCCAGCCATACTGACCGGACCAGCACATTGGTATATTCGCCCACCTGGGACACATAGTCCAGCGTAAACTGGCCGCCCTCAGTGGTAAACGCGAATACGACCACAAGGCCCATGGGCACGATAATAAAAATCAGCGACCAGATGAGATAGGGCAGGGAAAACAGGGAGGAATACTTTGTTTTCATGGCTATTCCTCCATTTTCTTCATAATATGGATGTCTTCCGGGTCCAGCCGAATCTCGATTACCGAGCCGACTTCCTGGCTCTGGGTCGAATGGATCAGCCACTCCTGGCCGTATACCGTGACCGACATCTCGAAATGCACGCCTTTGAAGGTGACGCTCTCCACCATGCCGGACAGCTGGCCTTGACCTTCGCCCACCACTTTTACATCCTCCGGGCGGACAACCACATCTACCGGTTCATTGGGAGCAAAGCCTTTGTCCACACAGTCAAACTGGGCGCCGGCAAATTCCACAAAGCAGTCGCGCAGCATAATACCGTCAATGATGTTGCTTTCGCCGATGAAATCCGCCACAAAGGCGTTCTTCGGTTCATTGTAAATGTCCTCCGGCGTTCCGATCTGCTGGATGTCGCCGTCGTTCATGACTACGACGGTATCGCTCATGGTCAGCGCCTCTTCCTGGTCGTGGGTTACGTAAATAAACGTAATGCCGGTGCTTTTCTGAATCCGTTTGAGTTCGATCTGCATCTCTTTGCGCAGCTTTAAGTCCAGCGCGCCCAGCGGCTCGTCGAGCAGGAGCACCCGCGGATGGTTGATCAGCGCGCGGGCAATGGCCACACGCTGCTGCTGGCCGCCGGAAAGCAGGTTTACGTTGCGCTTTTCATAGCCTTTCAGGTTAACCAGCGCCAGCATTTCCGACACCCGCTCTTTGACCTGATTTTCCGGCACCTTCTGGATGCGCAGACCGAACGCGATATTCTCAAACACGTCCAAATGCGGAAACAGTGCGTAACGCTGAAACACTGTGTTCACATGGCGTTTATGCGGCGGCAGGTCGTTGATGCGTTTCCCCTCGAAGAAAACGTCTCCCTCTTTCGGATCCACAAAGCCGCCGATGATACGCAGCGTCGTTGTTTTTCCGCAGCCGGAAGGACCGAGGAAGGTGACGAATTCCTTGTCGTGGATATCCAGGTTGAGTCCTTCTAAAACCCGTTGTCCGTCGAATTCCACCACGATGTCCTTGAGGCTGATGATTGTGTTGCTCATTTTGCATCCCCCTTTGCGGATTTTAAGTCTCACAAGTAAAATTCCTGGAAGCGCTTCGCTGTGCCGTTTACGCTTCCCGCCCGACTGCGGTACGGGCAATCAGCCGGCGGAAAACCGCCGCCGCAGTATAAAACCTTGTCGACCCCATCCAGCTTTTTATACCGCTCCCCGCAAAAGGCTTGTTCTAATCGTAACGGGAAATCCCGTTCGTTTTAGGCGGCACCGAAACTGGACGCTTCGTCTTTATGCCAAGGCGAATGACGCACCCGTATCCGGCGCGTTCTTTGCACAAGGCAAAAGGCTATTGGATTTTTGCCGGAAATCCGGCGTGCACAGATGCAAAGGTATTGCCGGTAAAACGACAATACACAGCGACTACCAATATAACATAATGCAAAAATTTGTCAATTATTTTTTCGCATTTTACTCTCAAAAACAGTGATTTTACTGAAAAAACATGAAGAAATCACATTTTTAACCGGGTTTATCTTAAAAATTCTTCTGAATTCTTCCAAATCCTCTGCTTTATTGTGGACTTTCACAAATTATCAAAGATTCAGAAACAAATCGGCAGAGCGGAAAAAAGAAAAATGAAAAAAGACACTTGCTTTTTGCAAAAAGGTATGGTATTATAATCTTCGCAAAATAGCTGGGTGTGGCGCAGTTGGTAGCGCGCTACCTTGGGGTGGTAGAGGCCGTGGGTTCAAGTCCCGTCACTCAGACCAAAATAGAGTATTCATGTCACAGTCAGTCATGGATACTCTATTTTCATATCCACATAGGCACAAAGAGAGGTGTTTTCATGCAGGCGATAGACAACGAATTCTTTGAAGCCTATAAACGTTTAGACCGCCTTTGCTCGGATATATACGGCTGCCGGAATGGAGTCAGCCAGTACATTGAGGATATGGAGCGGGTGTCTTATCAGGGGCGGCTTGCAATTCCTTCGTGGGAGCAGGCATACAGGACGCTAAAACACCTTCGGTGGGTGCGCAATCAACTCGCACACGATTCAGAACAATTGCAACTCTGTGAAGAACGTGACATTCAGGACACAAACAGCTTTTATGACGACATTGTATTGGGGTGCGACCCGCTCACGCAGCTTCGCAGATACCAAGAAGACCATCTCACCGTCAAAAAATCGGCGCAACGAGTGAAACCCGTAGCCATGCCAACTGTTTCCGATCACTCTGATGCTGCTCGACAACCTCGCCGCACAGGTTGCTTTCCTGTGGCAATACTGCTCCTCGCCGGTGCTGCTGCCATAGTCATTTACTTTTTGGCATATTTACTGTAACTACTGCTGACACCAGCAAACCGTTGATATATCTGCGTTTTCTGAAATCCTATAATTACACTCGCACCATATCAAGGAACAAACTTTGATACAAAAACAGCTTTCCATTTTGGAGGGCTGTTTTTGTATTTGTCCCGAAAAAGCCTTATTTCAAGGGCTTTTCAGCCTGTGCCTTACTTTCCAGCATCGCCAGCCAGCGGCAAAAGTCCTTGTTTATTGCTTCTTTCCATCGTGGCAGAGAATTTCAAAGGCAGATGAACACCCTCTGTTCTCCGGCCATGCGGTAAACAAGGAAGCGCTAAAAAGTGTCTTGCGCTGCCGAGCCATCCTATTTGCCTGAACATTTTAGCGCCAGCCGTTTTTCTTGCGGCTGGCGCTTTTTCTGTTTGCTGGTTTATGCTACGGTGAAACCCTGTTCCACAAGAGCCTCGGTCAATGCGTGGTTCTCGGTTCCGATGAGGGTGCCGTCCCGGTTGATGATGTACTCGCCGATGGCAAAGGCGTAAGTCGGGGCTTTCTGGTACACCGGTGTGGCTTCGAGGAAAGCGCCTACTGCGGTCGCCAGCTCTTTCCGGCGCGGGCCGGTGGCATTGTAGTGGATTTCCATGGTGCTGTTCTCGGATACCTCCTCCATAGTTTCCTCGGAGGCTTCAGAAGATGCCTCGCCTTCCGCCGCTTCTACCGGGGCCTCCGGGATGATTGCCAGCGCCGTTTCCTCTTGTGCCGGGAGGGTAGCTTCTTCTGCCAGAGCTGCTTCGCCCGTGGCTTTGGCTGCCCTCTGCGCTGCGCGGGATACTCTGGTGCGAGCCTCCGGGAATACCTCCGGCAGTACGCCCTGCTCATAGTGGATTTCAAACGTGATTTTCCCGTCCATGTGTACGTTGAAATGGAAGTCGGTCATTTCTACCTCTTTGAGCATATCCGGCAGCTGGATGTTCTTATACCGCATAACTTCCTCGCCCTCTACCATGAGACAAACCGGAACCGCGTCCCTCAGTTTTGCTGTAATTTCTCCTGTCTTCATAATGTGTTCCACCTTTCATTTTTGCTTGTATTTTATACTTGGCTGCTTGCCTTGTGAGTGACAGCTTACGCATTTTCGGTGTGAAAGCAAGCCTTTTTTCAAAGAAACTTCTTCTTTTTCAGCTCTCCATAGACAAAAAATGCCAGCCATGGATACCGGCTGGCGCTTTATTCATGCTCGCTCGAATGGCTCTCCGCAGTCCCCGCAGATTACATTGACCTCCCGCGTGTCCCGGATGATGGTGCCACAGATCGGGCAGACATATTTGATACTGCGGTTTGTGGATTTCTTGCTCCCACCCTTGGCGGTTCCCTCTATGGGCTGGCGGCTGGCATTGATTTTGTCCTCGCCTAAGGTTTCAACGATCCATGCCTCGGCTTCCGGGGCCAGTGTTGTTACTGTCCAGCCGTAAATAGTGGAACGAGCGACATAATACCGGAAATTCTGCTACGCACAAAGCGTGCGTTTCTAATTTTCGCTGCCTTTTCGTATTTACACAAGGCAATAATCCCCAATATTAGAGCAATAACAGTTAAAATGCCTGTAAGCATCGGAGCGAAATTTGCATACCCTATTAAGCTCAAGTCAAAGTATGAGTAAGTGTGTGTTACTCTATCTCTTGGACTGGCGGCAAAAACCAGGAAAGCACCAAACGGCAACAGTACGGCAACAGTTCCAAAATCAATGCAGTGATTTAAAATACTACGCTGACTACATAAAGCATTTTATTTGTAAATTTCATGATTTTACCTTCCTTTTTTAGATAGCTGCGAAATGCTGCAAGTCCAATCAGAACGATACCCCCTACCCAGTAGTAGCTTCTACTTGCTAAAAAATAGGGGAAATCAATTGGTATGAATGTTTTATGATGATGCCGATTCCGTTGTTCCGAAATATCTGTCAAGCACTTTTTGCGGTGGGTTTTGTAGAAAAATAAGATTTTTGGCGTATGAGGGGGAGCTATCTTAAAAAGAAAAAGCAGGGGATTGGAAAAATTCGATCCCCTGCTTTTTTACCGGGACGGTGCCACTTTTCGGGTAAAATAAAAAACGCGGCTGGCACCGCGTTTTTTAAAGAGGAGGTCAATGAAAATTTTACCAGAGAACGGCCGTGCTGGCAACCGTCTTTCTCCCTTGGTACAATACTAAGTATATCAGTCGGATATGGATAGTTCATGATAAAAATTTAAACGAATCTGACCGGTTTTATGAAAAGTTTGTGAATGGCTTTTTCCTAAAGTCGCAGGTTCGGTTTACCCGTTGGAAGCTTTTTTCTGCGATGAGAGATATTCATACAAAGTGGCGATAAACTGGGCATTATTGGGCTTTCCAGTTTTCCGGCTGATCGAAGACCCGAAAAATTTTTCAAACAACGCCAAATCCCCCCGGTCAAACGCAGCTTGTACGGCAGTGCGGATGTTCCTCTCCACCCGGTGGTAGCTGCTGTGTGTCTGTTGCGCGATAGCCTGATACAGCCCCTTGGTACCATAAGAAAAACGTGCCGGATTTTCCAGCAGCAGAGTCAGCCCCATTTTGATGTAATGGTAGCCGGTCAAATGAGCCGGCACGCCGATTGTTTTTAAAAGCTTGGCTGCATCG
>OLOQ01003201.1_pt1 | contig 12185 bp, 15 predicted proteins | sample 1673101 | NCBI WGS metagenome assembly OLOQ01 (sample SAMEA3136754, study PRJEB25190) | human gut metagenome | biome: human gut; feature: human-associated habitat; material: faeces | place: Austria | collected 2013 | reverse complement strand
GTTTGTTGGGGTTTTCACGCAGAGAAGCCCGGTACTTTTCCGCAGGAAAAGACGGGTGCTGCGCACCCGAGAGTTTCTCACTGACCAAGCCACCGGCTTGGTCTTGCACACAGGGCGAAACAGGCGGGGCCTGGGTCCGTGCTGCTGGGCACAAAAAAGCCGCTGCCCGGTTTTGTCGGACAGCGGCCTGGTGGTTGCTTGATTCACTTATTCTCGAAAAACGTCCCGCAGCGCCCCCACAAACGGAAAGCGATGCGTTCTGTGTCTTGGTCTGTCACTCGCCGGAAAACCGGTTTCCCCCGGATGCAGGCACCCACATAGTAGAGGTTCCCGCAGCTCTTGCACCGCAGGTAGTGACACACAGTGAGGTGCTGCTCCGAGGCCAGGACGCCGTCCGCATCCTCTAGGGGACAGTCCCCCGCGAACAGTTCCAGAGAGCCTTGAGTCACCAAGTCCCTGGCCGTGGCCATAACCTGATCGTATTTCTTCCAGGGCTCCCGGGTCTTGGCTGCCAACAGCCTGTGGAATTTGGAACAGGCTGAGCATTGGTTTTCCCAAAGCGTCAAGGTATTACTGTTTTGAGTGTCCATTGGAAATCACCCCTTGGGGATATTATAGCATGGAGTCGGTGGGGAGGAAAGGCTCCTCCTGCTCGAAGAGATACTTGGCCCGCAGGTAATCCGCCTGCTCTTTAGAGATCTCCCAGCCCCACTGGCTGGCATTGATGGAGCCGTAGAGCTCGTCCCACAGACAATCCAGCACAGAGGATTGGGTGCGGACGCCCTCCAGATAGGCGTCGATATCCTTCTGAATGGCGGCGGGCAAGTCTATTTCCCACTCCGGGTGGCTGCCGGGCTTTGCCAGCTCTGCGGCTTCTTCTTCGGAGGTCAGCTCCCGATTTTCCCGTCCATAGCGCTGCACATCCTTGTAAGTGATTTTAGAAATTCTGAGGTGAATCGCCGTCCGATCCTGTGTCCTCCAGAAATTCCCGGACGGTGGGCGGCACGGTCTTTTCGTATAGCCGGGCCAGAGCGTAGCCTAGTTCGGCCTCGATGGTGGTGTCTTTCTTCTTGAGAAAGTGAGAGAGGGCCTCCAGCTTCTTTTCTGGAAACTCCAGGGTGATGGTCTTGTTCATGGGGGACTCCTTTCCAAAAATAGGAAAGCCCTCGCCGTAAGAGTGAGCAAGGGCTTTCCATTTTCACATGGTCTGGTGGGGTGTTTCATCCTCGCTGGCGGGATAATTCTCCCCATCCTGGGGGAAGTGCTCAGGCGGATTCACCGCATCCAGAATGGCGCGGGTTTGCTCCAGGGTCAGGGAGTTGCCCGCCAGGGCAGTGGAGTTGTGGGCATACTCTATCTCGAACTCCCGCTGCTTCTGGAGAATTTTCTCCAAGGGGATGGAGGGCTTTGCCTGTTCCAACTGCTCTTTCTTCTGCTTTAGCTTGTCATAGTTCGTGGAAGATCATCTCCTTTTACATTTGCATTTCCTGGGTGATTCCTTCTTCCTCCGGAAAAGGGAAATCGTCCTGAGCGGCCAGGGCAAACAGGTTCAGCTCCTGGCTTTCCAGCACATCCCGTACTTTCACAGCGCAGGAACGGAAGGAATCCAGGTAACGGTCTGCCCGTTCATGGCGGCGCATGGTGACTAGGTCATCCTCCCGGATAGCTGTTTCCAGGGCCTGTGCGTAGTTCAGTACAGGAAGGATGGAGGTTTTCTTGAGGCCGGCGTCATCCAGTTCCTCCCGGTGGTGGAGCAGGTACTGGTAGTAGGGATCGGCCTTGTAGGATGCGAGAGCGTCTTTGGCATGGGCGCGGATTTCCTCTGCTCGGGCCATGTAGCTGTCCTCTACCTGGGGAGGCAGCTCCCGCTGGTACACTTCACTATTCTTGTACAGGGGCTGGGTTTCCTCGATTTGCCGTTTGAAGTAAAGGATGTGGTTCCGCACCAGGTTGAGGTTGACACCGTCCGGATAGAAAGGGTCGCTGCCGCCTTGCTTGTATAAGCTCTCCCACTGGGCGTAGGCTTTTTCCAGTTCTTCCAGTGGGTTTTCTTTTCTGGTCATGGGGACATCCCCATCTGTGGCGACTCCTCCTGCCCCGGCTCCGTGGCAGCCATCTCCCAATCCTGCCCGTCCCACAGGTGGACATAGAGCAGGCCCCTGCCCACGGGGATCTCCTGCTGCTCGAAGCCCTCGCCCCAGCCGTCACTGGCTTGTCCCGCCAGGTAGGTGGTGAGGCGGCCAAGTTCGTCCCCCTCCAGGGATTCCAAGAGCTGGCAATCCGCCACGCCCCAAAGCTGCCCATCGTGAAGTTCCACATCGAAGAAGGCAGACTTCACTTTCCAGGATAGGGCATCGGATTCTCTGTACCAATGCATCAGTCCGCGCTCCTGCTCCTCTGGGAGCTGGTTCTCCTGGAGGGCCTCCCGAATGTCCCCAAGGTAAGGGGCAAGCTCGCTGCCGGCCAATTCTTCTGGGTCGTCTGCCAGGTCGCCCCACTCATTGCGGGTGTAAAGTTCCCCGTGGAGGGGGAAGTACAGCTTCAGCTCCATTGGGTCGGATTGGAAAATACGGAAGTGATCATCCTCCATGTTGAGTGCCGTGCGTTTGCCGTTGTCCCAGTTCACCAGGAACCGGCCTGCACTGTCCACCTCGGTCAGCGTCCCCATGGTGCCGTCCGGCACGGGTCTTGGCGAATCGTTGGATAATAAAAGGACGCGGCTCCCAGGTGGGAACTGCGTCCTCATAAAGTGAACGTATTTTTGAAAGGTCAGCATGGTTCATCCCTTCTTTCTTTTCTGCCCGTCCGCAGCAGGGGCTGGTCGCCGGGCTGCTCATCCAGCACCTCCTGCTCCAGCAAGGTGTCAAAGGACAGTGGCCTGCCCGTCACCGAGTGCACCTGCCCATGCTTGCGAAGTTGGGTCTGGATGTCCTGTTTGGTCAGTGTGTAATAGCCAAATTCCGTGAGCAGCTCCACACCCTGGTTGGGGTGGAGCCGCAAATAGTCCCGCAGTTTTATAGTCATCATCCTCTCTAGTCTGTAACTGGCACGCCGTACCCCTTGATCTCCCCATAACCTATGGGGTAGCTGTTTTGCCGCACTTGGTCGCCCGAGTTGCCCTCAATGGTGTAGACCCTGCCATTTTCCACCCGTTCCACGATGCCCACATGGTCGGCAATGCTGGAATCGCTGCCGTACCACTGGAAGAAAATGAGCATCCCCGGTTCGGGGGTGACGCTGCCTGGAAGCCATTGGCCCCGGTTTTGGAACCATTGCACGCCCACACCGCATCCGGCGAACTTGGGGACGATCCCCGCGTCGATGTAGCCGCACTGCTCGGCGCACCAAGAGACGAAAATGGCGCACCACTCCACCCGGGAGCCGAAACCATACCAAGACCAGTAGGGCTGGCCTCCGGTCTGTCCGATCTGGGATTGGGCGATGGCCACCATGTCGCTGGCGGTGGTGGCGAGAATTTCCGCAAATTCTTCCGGGTCGATGTCCGTCCCGAAGGCAGCATTTACGTTGGCAACCAGTTCCTCATTGGTTTGGTCAGGAGCGAAACACCCCACCAATTTTTGGACGAAATCATCTTCCTCTGCGTAAGGCGACAGCGCCAACCAGTATAGCGCCTGGGCCTTGCGAAATTCGTCGAATCCGAAGCCGGCTTCTTTGAGGGCCTCCTGGAGCTGTGTCAGCACGCTGTTGGAGCTCTCCAAGAAGCCCAGGCTGCCCACATCCAATTCTTCCAGAACAGCAGACACCAGTTCCGGGCTGTCCCAGTCCATGTCCGCCTGGAAAATAGCCTCCACGGAGAGGATAGGCAGCAGAAAAAGGAGAAGCACCGCGAACAGCGCCACAGCGATTTTCTCCCAGTTCCGGTGATCGGAGAGAAGGGCCACGGCAATCTTTTTCAGGGCCGCGCCTAGAGTCGCAGACATGGGCTGTCCTCCCTTCTAACGAAGAGGGGGAACCCCCGACGAGGGTTCCCCCAGGAAAAACAGTCCACTGGACTGTTTTTCTTCCCCTTCCTGCGTTTTATGACGGCAAACAAGACCTTGGGGCTTTGCCCCAAACCCCACCCCCTTTGAAAAGGTGGACGAAACTTTTATGTTATACGTCATTACCGTCCACCTGCCTTTCCAAACATGGCCTCCTTAAACTCCGGGAAGTGGACTTGCAGCAGATACCGCTCATTGCCACACCTATAAAGGCAGGTGCCCCGTTCCGGGTAGCGGATGAGCTCAAATTCCGCTGGTTCCAGCTGGAGGGTGTCGCAAAAGGCTTTGGGTTCCAATTGGCCGGGGTTGAACAAAAACTGATGTGTAGGGATACTGAACAGGGGCTTGGTCAGCTCCCTCACCCCAGGCTGGAGGAAATCCTCTATATTCTGACTGGCCAGTACCAGCAGGGAGTCTTTCTTCCGGTCACGTTTCATGAGATTTCGGATGTACTCAATGGCCGTCAGATTGGTGAGGAATAGGTACAGCTCATCCAGCGCTCCCACATAATTGCCGGCGCCTAGCAGCGCGTTGGTCATATAGGACAGGATGGAGAAAAGAAGAGCATCCCGCAGGCTGCGATTCAGTTCCATGATCCCCTTCACGCCAAACACTAAGAACTTATCGTCTTTTATATTGGTATGCCCGTTGAAGTATTTCGACTCCGCGCCCTTGCACATGGAGTGGAGCCCCAGGCACACCTCCTGGATGGTTTCCTCGGAAAAGAGGTTCTTCCGCTTGGGGTCGTACAGGTCGAATTCTTCTTCCAGCAGGTCATAGAAGTCGGACATGGTGGGAAACTTCTCAGGAGCCACCTGGGAGAAGTCCGTGTAGTCGTCCATGTCGAAGCGCCGGTACAGCTTTTGGAGCATCAGCTCGATGGTGTCCAGCTGGGCCGTGGTGAAATCTTTGTAGGAGCGGAAGAAGTCTTTTAAGTAAGAGATGTGCCGGGAGAGCATGGTGGTTTTCTGAAATGGGCCGGGGACGGGTACAACGGAAGTTTCCGGCGCGGGGGCGAGCTTCCCTAATTCGCTTATTGGAAAACGCGACATGGGTGCAGCGTCACGCTGCTCTGGAGTGCGCTCATCGTCCTCGTTGACCGGGTCTTCGTCCCAATTCTGGGGTTGAAGCGGATTGATAACGTACTCCCCGGAGAGGTAGTCCAGGTAGCATCCGCCTAAATTCTCGCACAACTCTTGGTACTCCTTCTCCGGGTCCAAAACGATGAGGGATTTCCCAGACTCGCGCAAATTGGCGAGGATGCCTTTGAGCAGATGGGACTTGCCCTGGCCGGAGTTGCCCAAAATCAGCACGTTGGAGTTGGTCTTGTCATCCGAACGGCGGTCAAAGTCCGTGAGAATGTTGGTGCCAAACTTATCCCTCCCCAGGTAGAACCCGTGGGAATCGGTCTTGCCGCTGTAATTAAAGGGGTAGAGATTGGCCACCGAGCTGGCGGGCAGCACCCGCTCGTACTGGCTGCCAAAGTGGTTGTAACCGAAAGGCACCACCGAGAGAAAACCGTCCAGCTGGCGGAGAGTCAGCCTGTCCACGCTGATCTTGCAACGGGTCAGCTCCATCATTACGTCGGATTGCAGCTCCCGCAGTTTATCCATGTCCGCGGCTTTTAGTTCGATGAACACGGCAGTGTGCAGGAGAGTCTCACCGTTGGTCCGCAGATTGGTCAACAGCTGTTTCACGTCCTTTAAATTATGCTCCGCGTCCACCATCTCTTGGATGTCATCCCCGCCGAAGCGAAGCCGGTTGCGCCGGTTGGCGTTTTGGATGATCCGGTGCTGTTCCGCATGGTCCACCAGCCGGTTGTAGATCCGTAGGGTGACATGAGTGCGGTCTGCCAGCTGTCTGAGAATTGCCTGTTCCTCGGTTGAGGGCGGGTACTCCTTGATGGCCCACACGCAGCGGTAACTGTCCCCGCAGATGTAGTGGTCGGAATAGAACTTGAGGACGCCGGGCAGGATGCGGTCGAAAAAGTCCTTGATGGCCAGCTGCTCTCGTTTTTCTTCTTTCTTTTTCTTTCTGCTCACTGGGACACCTCCCCGGCAAGGGCCGCGATAACCAGCACCCGGCTGCTCCCGCCTCCATTATTACAGGTGGACAAAGTCAGATAGCCAGGCGCCTGGTGGACGCCCTCTAAATCGGTTTCCTTAAGGATCGCCGCCCGAAAGTCAGACTCTGTGGCAGGGTCGCTCAGGTCGGTGTACTGATAGAGGGAGCACTGGGTATTGGTTTCCACCACGGCAAACACCTCGTACCGGTACTGTTTTTCGGACAGTTCGAGATAGATTTCCTTGTGGGTTTCTCGGAAGCTTGGTTCCAGGTAGGAGATGAGCGGCTTAAACATACTGCCGTCCATCATGTTGTGGCCGTAGAGAATGAGGTTCTGATTTTCTGCTTCTGCCAGGTTCCGACCATCCAGGAAGGGTGTCCCTCCGCTGGCGGATTCACCGTAGAAATCCCGGCGCAGGTAATGTTCCGGGTCATTGGGTGTATGCATGACGGGGTAGTCGATCCCTGTGTCTGGGATGGTGACCCATCCCACGCAATCCGGATTTTCCGCTGCCAGGGCTGCCAGGTCGTGGCGAGGCGGGGCGGTGGTTAAGGATACAGATTCAGCCGGCTCACTGGAATTTTCAGTGGGCGAACTATTTTCGGCCGGCGTATTGGATTCGGGCGTTGGCGTGCTCTCCAGCACGAATTCTTCCGCTAGAGTTTCATACGTCTGGCGCTGCTCCCGGCTGTCGATGAAGTAATGTACCAGCCAAAAGCCGCTGCCCGCCACGGCGATGACCAGGGCAAAGGTGATTAAAACTAACACGGTTTTCTTCATAAAGTAGCACCTCTCAGTTTCGTGAGGTCGAAGTTTTCCAAGCCCTCTACATCGGGGATCTGGTCGCCGGTCATAGAGGCTTCAAAGTACAGGGCCAGCATCCGTTTGACCTCCGATGGGCCCATGCGCCGCGCTTCGAAGCCCTCGTCATGCAAGGCTTTTCGCGCGTCGTTGATTCTGGAGAATATTTGGCTGTCTTTTTCATTCTTAAAGCGCAGGGCCAGCACAAACTGCCTGGCGGTGGACATCTCCAGCTGGATGGAGTCCAGGAACTCCCGGTCTTGCGCTAAGGCATAGCGCACCTTGGGGTTATCCTCCTGACGGATGCGGCTCTCCATGAATTGCTGGTTGTCGTCGAAGCGCTGGGCGGAGTCCAGACAGGCCACCTCCAGGTGGGGCAGGGCTGTGAGCACCATGAGCAGGTGCCGGATTTTGATTTCAATATTGACGTGGGACAGCACGGAAATATTGGTGGGCTGGATGGCAAAGTACACCAGCTCCCCGCCGATGGTCTTGAGGCCATAAGTGGTGAAACCCTGGAGTCCCAGCAGATTCTGCACTGATTTCTTCCCGCGCTTTTTTCGTTTCTGCTTGTTCAAGACTTCCTCCTTTTAGTGCTCCGCCCAGCGGTACTCCTGCTGGGTGGAGATAGTGAACTTGGCGGCGAACCGGATGTAGTCCAGCACGGTCAAATCCTCCATGCGGATGGAGAGAAAGGCGAAAGCCGCCGTGAGCGCCAGAGGCAGCAGGATCCCCATTTGGGTCAGGGCCACCAGGGACAGGAGCAGCCCTACGCAGATGAGGGCGAAGTCCCGCAGGCTCCACAGCCACAGGTTGGCGGTGGCTTTCAAATTTTGGGGGTAAATATAGAGCTTCATAGTCAAACACCTCTCAAAGAGATTTTGCGATATTCTTCGTCATGTTTACAGCGGTGGATGTGGCGTGGACGACGCTCATCATGTTGACCTTGACGGAACTGTCTAGGCCGAACTGCTGGGCGATTCTGGGCACTTCCCCAGCCGCCAGCATGATACCCAGGCCCAACAGCAGGTTGTCCTGGAACGTGAGCAAGCCCAGGAACAACAGCACTGTTTGGAGGAAAGCGGTCAGGCATAGAGCGAAGATCTGCTTGCACCATTGGCTGAATCCGTCTGTGTAGCCCCGGGGGACGCTAAACAAATAGAGCGACCCCACCGCCATCTGGATGAGCAGAATCCCGCCACGCTTGATATTGGCGAAGAACACTTTCAGCACACAGTAGGCCAGAGCGATGAGGGTCAGTAAATTCAGCAGCCCCAGTGCTGGCCCTACGGTGGGCGGGCCAAATTTGGCGGCTAAAACTTTCAACGCTACTTCCCCCAGGTTAAAACTTTGGGCGCCCACATAGTCCGCTGCCAAATCCTTGAGGAACACGTTTTGCAGGCTGATGCAGAAGGTGTACAGATGCACCGGCACCACCGTCACCAGGTTGGCGGCGAAGAATCCTTTCAGCACATTGAGCATAGTGGACTTGATATTTGCCCGGCCATTCTGGTACTCCACCGCCAGGTCAAAAGCGGCCACGATCACACCCACGCCAAACAGAACCCAGCCGAAGAGGAAAAACAGGTGGACGGCGGACTCGATCCAGCTTAAATCGAAAATCTCCGCGCCCATATCGCCCATCTGGGAGAACACATCGGCGATGGAGTCGTAAAAGGCGTTGAACAGCCACTTCACCAGGTTGTCCCAAATGGCGTTGACGATGGTGTCGCCAATACCCTCGAACACCCCGCCTATGGAGGAGGCGATACTGCTGACTAAGCCCTCCAGCCAGCTGAACATGGGGAGTCACCCCTTTCCTTATCTAAGATTTTTTACATTGTCATGGTAGGCCCCTGGAATTGTTTCTGAGATTGGCCCAATTCCAGAATGCCCTGGAGGGTGTCCAGTGCCTGCTCCGCGTCCTCCTGGGTGGCCCGCTCAAAGGAGGGAAAACCGGAGGGCGTGGCAAACTGGGTGAGAAAATCACAGTCATCCTCCAGTTCCAGGTAACCGGCTTGAAAGCTAGCGCACAGTTGGCAAAGCTCTCTCAGGTCGTGGGTGTCCGGGACGGGACGCAGATGGTTTTGCAGCAAAAAGCCTTTCATGGAGCATTCCGCTGCCAGGAAGCTCAAGTAGCAGACGGTGTTATGCACAGGCGGAGTTTTCTCCATGAGAAAGCTGGCTGCCCTAGCATACATTTTTGCATAGCGGAACCACTCCGCCTTATTGTTTCTTGGATTCATCGTTCACCAGCCTTTCTAAGTTTCCCGCGATGTTTTGTGGTTTCGCGTAGCGAAATGGAGGTTTTTCAAACCTCCAAACAAAACTCGCTGAGACAATTCATCCGTTTCCTGAGCACCCGCGATGTTTTACGGTTCTGCGCAGCAGAATAGAAGTTCTTCGAACTTCTAAGTAAAACTCGCCGAGATGAAAACTCTGTTTTCATCTCCGTTACATTCCCACCACGCCCCAGATGTACAGGGGAGCGGTCAAAGTGAACAGCAAACAGGCGAACAAGATGGCTGGGCCGGCGAATTCGACCTGGGCATGCTTTCGATATTCAAAGTAACTTGAGCCTACTTTAACGAAGAAAAGCACGGCCAAAATCACGTCTAAAACGGGGAACACCACGTTGTTAACGACCGTCTTGATCTGGCCTTGGGCGCTGGTCCAGGTCTGCTCCACGGCCCCCGCCACATCCCCGGAGGTAGCGAAAGCAGGGATACTCAGGGTGAGCAGCAGGGCGGCAGTGAGCGCGCCCGCGAGAATTTTTCTTTTTCTGTTCAAAGCATTTCCTCCAATCAAAATGTTGAAGGGCCGTGTTCTCACGGCCCTCCACAATTATCTTCATTGTTTATTGATGTGTCGCAGCAGAGGAACAGTGATACACAATCCCAGCAAGGCAAGAATCAGCAGCCCGGACACCCAAATCACCGCCCGGCTGCCGCCGGTCTGCGGAACAGAGGGTGTAGGTTCGTCTGGCTCATCGGGGGTTTCAGGTTCTTCTGGCTCCTCCGGCTGATCAGGTGTTTTCTCGTCCTCCATAGTGATGGTCTGGATTTCAGTGGTGTCCTCCACACGGAAGGTCACATCCTCGGCAACCTCAAACCCATCCGGAGCGGTGACTTCCCGCAGGACGTAGCCCTCGCCCACGGGCAAGCCGGGAATGACATGGGGGATGTCGGTAGTTTCCCAGGTATCCAGCAGCGACCCGTCCGGGGCGTACAGCTCCAGCACAGCGCCGGGCAGTTCCTCGCCGGTATCCTTGTCCACCTTGGAGAAATGCACCACGGTCTGGGAATTTGCGATGTCCTCCAAGTCTACATCGGTCTTGTTTACTTCTACGGCGATGGATTCTTTCATAGTGACGTAGCCAGGGACAGTTTCCAGTTCAGCTACCTGGTAATTGCCGTAGGGGGCTTCAAAGGAAAACTCCCCATTGGCGTCCGTCTCTGTGGTGGCGATAGCGTTTTCAGCGGAAAACTCGACGGCTTTTGCATCAAATAGGCCGAAGGTGACGCCCTTTAGCGGAGCCTGCTCCGCTCCGGTCTTATGGCCGGTGATTTTGCCTCGCAGCAGGGCGTTGTAGAACTCCACGGTCGTCGCCTGGTCTGCGGTGACTTCCACCGTCTGCCCCGCGGGAATCTCATAGCGGGCGGTCAACTCGGACTCTTGCTCGGTGATGGTGTACTCGCCGGGGGCCAAGTCTTCGATGTAGATCGTCCCCGCTCCATCGGTGGTGAAGGTTTCGGAATAGCCCTCACCCTCTACTAAGAATGTGAAACCCTCCAGCGCGCCGTCCTCGGAGGTCTTTTGAATGAGCAGACCGCCCCGGGGTTCGATGGTGATGGTCTGAGCCTCATCGTTGATATCCGCGTGTGCGGCAATCTCCACACCGTCAGAATAGAGGGTTTCAAACACCACAATGGTGGTCCCCGCCAGAGCGCTGGCATCCAGGGTGTAGGTCAATTCCACAGTGCCTTCAGCGGCTTCCGGCGTGAACTCCACCTCAGCGGTCACCTGGGTCTGTTCTTCGCCCACCAGCAGGGGTTCGCCTGTGGCCTTGTCCATCAGGACACCGGACACCTTGTAAGTTTCTCCGGGAGTCAAACCAGAGTAAGCAACCACGTCAACGATGGTAACTTCCCCAGCGGACTTTGCGGTATGCTGCCCATCCACGGTGGCAGTAGTGCCAATGTGGGGGCCTTCCTCAAAGGTCACGGTTTGGTTCTCATCCTCAATATCGGCATGGGAGGCAACCTCCACATCACCAAGATAGAGCGTTTCGAAAACTACAACAGAGGTTCCGGCAAGCTCAGAGGCATCCAGGGTGTAGGGCAGCTCTACGGTGCCAGAGGCTTCTTCAGGGGTGAACTCCACCTCAGCAGTTACCTGGGCCTGCTCTTCGCCCACCAGCAAAGGCTCCCCAGTGGCCTTGTCCATCAGGACACCGGACATCTTGTAAGTCTCGCCGGGGGTCAAGCCAGAGTAGGCCACCACATCCACGATGGTGATTTCGCCGGTGGGTTCGGCAGTGTGTTGGCCGTCCACGGTAGCGGTAGTGCCGATTTTCGGTTCCTCCACAAAGTTGACGGTCTGCCCCTCATCTTCAATATCCTCATGGCCGGCGATTTCCGTTTCTCCCTGGAAGAGAGTTTCAAAAACAACCAGGGATTTCCTTTCCAGCCCTGTTGCATCGAAAGTAAACAAGACGTCCACAGTGCCATTGGATTCGGCAGGGATGAACGTGGCCTCAGAAGTCACCTGCTGGTCGTTCACCTGGAGAGGTTCGCCTGTGGATTTGTCCATGAGCACACCCTTTAATGTATATTCCTGGCCCACAGTCAGGCTGCTGTACTCCACCGTGTCGGTTATGGTCACCTGTTCAGAGGGCTGGGCGGTCTTTTCGCCATCGATGGTGGCGGTGGTTCCAATCTCAGGCTGACCGAAGGTGACAGTCTGTCCTTCATCATTGATATCGGAGTGAGATGCCACCACATTTTCGTCCTGGTACAAGTCCTCGAACACCACCACGGACTTGCCCGCCAGGGCGGAGCCATCGAAGGTATAGGTCAATTCCACGGTTCCCTCCGAAGTGGTGGGTGTAAACTCCAGCTCTGCGGTGACCTGCTGCTCATCGACCAGCAAAGGCTCGCCGGTTGTCTTGTCCATAAGAATACCGCTCAGTTTGTAGGTCTGGCCCACCTTCAGGTTTTCGTAGGCGACCGTATCCACCAGGGTGATCTCCCCGGCAGGCTCGGCAACGTGTTCTCCATCCACCGTAGCCGTGGTGCCGATCTCCGGAACACCTTCGA
>OLOQ01003198.1_pt1 | contig 12194 bp, 8 predicted proteins | sample 1673101 | NCBI WGS metagenome assembly OLOQ01 (sample SAMEA3136754, study PRJEB25190) | human gut metagenome | biome: human gut; feature: human-associated habitat; material: faeces | place: Austria | collected 2013 | reverse complement strand
ACCTGAGTGATGGATGCGTTGATTTCCTCACTGGCGGCGGATTGCTGCTCGCTGGCGGCGGCAATGGCCCGTACCTGATCCGCGGCCTTGTCCACCATGCCCAGCTTTTGCGCGGTGATCTCCTCGCCGTACACAAAGCGGGAGGACAGGCAGGCGAAGGACTGCTTGTCCCAGGTGGGCAGTCCCATCTCTTTGGAAAGTGTACGGATCTCTTCTTTGTTCAACAGAGCCTCCCTGAGCGGACTTTTGATACCAAGCTCTGCAACTGCGACCAGTCCCGGTCGATAGTCACCATTATCATCCATGTTGGATCCCTCAGCTACGGCATTGATATGATACTCTTTTGCAATTTCCAGTATTTTCTCAAACAATTCATGTTTGCAGAGATAGCAACGGTTCTTCGGATTCTGGCGAAATCCCTCGATATCAAGTTCTTCCGACTTGCATACAATGTGTCTGATTCCCTGCTCCTTGCAAAACTGCTTTGCCTCCTCTAACTCCCTTTTCGGGAAAGAACAGGAGGATGCCGTAACTGCGATCACATGATCCGCACCAAGTGTTTCCTTTGCCGCTGCGAGCAGAAATGTCGAATCCACGCCACTGGAAAAAGCGACTGCAACACTGCCCAGTGACTTTAAATATTCCTGTAAATTTTTATATTTTTCCTGTACTGACTGCATAATAATCCTTTATTTCATATAATTTAATCTATTCTTACCACTGTATAATCGCCCATGGCATGACTGACATAAAAGATCACATATACTTTTCCGTCGTGCACATAAGACTCTCCCATCGTCTCATCGGCTCCGTAATCGTCCACATCTCCGTCAAAATGGGTAAGACTTGCCGCAAGTGCTTCCTCCGTTGGTTCCATCCAGATGAAATTAAATTCCAAAATATCTTTCATCGTAATTTCAGTAGTCGGATTTCCTTCCGGATCCAGCACGGTATAGCCCTGTGCAGTATCTGTATTGTCTTTTCCGGCAAATAAAATTTTAGCCGTCTCATCCGGATCTGCAAAATCAGAAAATGTCATTTTTTCTCCGGTCTTCATGTTAATATTAACGGAAGTAAGTGCTGCAGAAGGATGCGCTGATCCTTCATAATCATAATAACTCTGACAGGTCAGAGAAAGCATATCCTTTGTCTGTTCCTGCACGGTATATGTGAGCACCACGGAATCATTTGCACCAAGGTTCATCTCCTCCGTATCTCCCGTCATTTCCCCGGCAGCTTCTTTTGCCGTATTTTCAAAGTAAGTATTCCATTCTTCCTGTTTTTCGGTATCACTCCAGCCTGTAATCTTCGGATAAGAAATATCAATCAGATCCGTCTTTTTGTAGCTTACCATCTCTATCTGATAATCAGACTGTGCGTCCTGCCCTGCCTCTGTTGTGGCAGCGGCTTCTGTTTCGTCCTGTTCTGAATCCTCCGAAACCTGTGAGGTTTCTGGCTCCGTTTCATTCTGTACTGTAGTCTCACTGGTTTTCTGCTGATCCATAGAGCCTGCCGCACCAGTGTTTTTATTTTCACCACAGCCTGCTGCAAACGTGAGTGACAGTGATAATACCGTAATTAATATAAGATTTCTTCTTCTCATATAGATCCCCTTTTCTGCGCAGTTTTTTACACTGAATTCCTTTTCTTTTATAGATAAATTAGTCTGCCAGCATCTACTGCTCCAAAAACTTCACAATATCTTCCGGTTTTTCTGCAAAATTTGTCGCCCCGTGTTCCATCAGGAACTCCTTATCACGGAATCCCCAAAGCACTGAGATGCACGGCAGTCCTGAATTTTTTGCCGTCATGACATCCACATCCGAATCACCGATGTAGACTGCCGTATCCGCCGGTTTTCCAAGTTCTGCAAGCGCCGTGTGCACCATATCCGGCGCTGGTTTTCTCGCCACACCTTCGCGCTCCCCGATCGCAGCCTGCACAATGCCTTCGAAATAAATCTCGTTTAACTCTTTGACTGCAAAATCAATCTTATTCGAAACGATTGCAAGCGCATAACCTTTTTCCTTTAATTTGCGGAGCACCGGAACAACACCATCGTAAGCTCTCGTTTTGTCATTGCAGTGTTCTCCATAATACTTTTTAAAAACAGCAAATGTTTCTTCGAATTTCGGATTGTCAAATCCGCCCGGAACGGAAAGCTCCATCAGACGACGCACACCGTTGCCAACAAATGCACGCACTTCCCCGATCGTGCGCTCCGGCATCTGCATCGTTCGCAACGCATAGTTTGTGGCATCTGCCAGATCCTCTAACGTATTTAATAAGGTTCCATCCAGGTCAAATACGACTGTTTCATATTTTTTCATAATAATCCTCATTTCTGCTTGTGATAAATCTTTTGATCCACACATATTTCCTTTTTCTAATTGACACTCACGTTTCCCGCAAGCACCTGCTTGTAATCTTCGTAATTCTTTGCAAGGAGCGCCGGTGTATCCAGTCCATACGGACATTTGCTCTTGCATTTATTGCAGTGCAGGCAGTTTTCGATCTTTTTCATTTTCGCCTGAACCTCCGGTGTGAGCTGCAGTGCAGACGGAGAGCGGCGCAGCAAAAGTGACATACGCGCACAGTTGTTGATCTCAATGCCCGCCGGACAGGGCATACAGTAACCGCAGCCGCGGCAGAAATCGCCTGCCAGTTCTTTTCGGTCATTCTCGATCAGTGCACGGATCTCATCCGTCATTGTTGGCGGATTATCAATATATGAAATAAATTCATCCAGCTCTTTTTCCCGCTGCACACCCCAGATCGGCAGTACATTTTCATACTGCGCCTCAAATGCATAGGCTGCCGCAGAGTTCGTGATCAGACCGCCGGACAATGCCTTCATTGCGATAAATCCCATGTCTGCCTTTTTACATTTTTCCACCAGTGCAATATCCTTATCCGTTGCCAGATAGCAGAACGGAAACTGCAGTGTCTCATACAGCCCGGATTCGATTGCCTCCTCGGCAACCGCAAGCCTGTGGTTCGTGATACCGATATGACGGATCTTCCCCTGCGCCTTTGCCTCAAGCATCGCCTCATAAAGCCCTGTTCCATCTCCCGGTTTCGGGCAGAAAGAAGGATTGTGGAACTGATAGATATCAATGTAATCCGTCCTTAAATTATGTAAAGAAATCCCAAGCTGTTCCCAGAATTCGTCCGCATTTTTTGCCGCCGTTTTGGTCGCAATGTAGACTTTTTCACGCATTCCGTCGAATGCCTCGCCTAATTTTTCCTCACTGTCCGTGTAAAACCGCGCCGTATCAAAAAACGTAATGCCCGCTTCATACGCTTTTCTCGCCAGTTTTACCGCATCCTCCGTGCTGACTCTCTGGATCGGCAGTGCGCCAAATCCATTCTTATTTACTTTGATCCCTGTACTTCCTAAAACTACCGCTTCCATAACTCTTATCGTTTTCCTCCTTAAATCAATCGTGTTTTAACCACTATTTACTCCCAACATTATCTATGCAGCAGAATGCACACACACGAACATTCTATTGTTTTAAATAAGGGAAAATTAACTCGCTCTTATTCCGCTTATCAAACATATTATTATACTGCAGTATCTCATAATTTTTCAGCCATTTTGCATCCTCGCCAGCCGCATCTTCCACATGTAAAAATTTTCCCTGCGATTTGGAATAAAATCCTCTCGAATTGACCGCCGGAATTTCTTCCATCATGTCGGCTAAAAACTGATTGTATGCCGGAAGCGCAATGCCCGCGCGCTCCAACGCCAATGTTGACAGATAATTAAGGCTTGTCAGTTCCACACTTTCTTTGCCGCTGTCATAATTCGTCCAGATAAAAAACGGTACGGTGTAAAGATTTTCAAGTTCAGACAGCGTCAGTCCGCCCAATCCTTTCCCATTCAGATACGGATAAAAACTGGATGACAAACTCGGCTGATGATCCCCGAAAAAGACGATCTCAACCGGATCATCCACTTTTTCAAAATAGGAGATCAAATACTCTAATGCCGAATCACTCTCGTGGATCAATGACAGGTACTGGTTCACGTCCGGATAATTGATGCCAAGCATACGCGCTTTTTCATCAAAATTGTCATATTTCTCCGTATAACCGCCATGATTCTGCATGGAAATACTCATAATGAATAAATCCTCGTTGGATTTCTTACTCTCATAACGGTCGACGATCTTCTCATACAGTTCCTGATCTGTAATATAATCACGCAATATCTTCGTCTGGTCAAAATCATCGATAAAATGCGTTTCATCAAATCCCATATTCGGATATACGATATTGCGGCTCCATCCGGTATCATAATAAGGATGCATTGCCACACAGGTGTAACCGATATTTTTCAGATTTGACACCAGAGAAGTCGGTGTATCCGTGATATACTGCTGATAGACAACCGAACCGCTCGGCAGAAATGCCATGGAATTTCCCGTCAAAAATTCCCACTCGGAGTTTGGTGTTTTGGCGCCAAACACGGAAGAGAGCGCATGCCCCTTGATCGTATTTTCCTCCAGTGAATCGTAAAACGGTGTCAGATCGATATTGGCTGAAAAATTCCCCACCACACTAAGGTCCGCATAGGATTCACTCATAACCACAATAATGGTCGGCTTCTTCTCCGTTTCTCCGGCGACTGTATCCGTCTCTTTGCTGTACTGATCCTCAAGTTCCTTGACTGCCTCTTTCGAATACCCATCCGGTTGCGCAATAAAGCAGTCGCGGATACTTAACACAAAGTTTAAGATATAGCCGTTTCTGTAACTTCCTTTTTGTTCCCATGTCTCCGTCACAACACCCTGCGTATGCTTTCCAATGTATGCACAGCACAGCACGGCAAGTGAAATGCACACGATCGACATCGGAATCCTTTTCTGAAAGGAAACATGTAACTTTCGGATAAACGCAATGTACAGCGTGGAAAGGAGTATTACATCCCCTGCCCGCTCATCCAGGGCAAATTCATAATTTCCCGCCACAGAAAGCCCGGTCTGGATGGACTTTAAATCACTGAAAATAAACTCATTTCCACGAAACAGATATACAAAATAGTTGATCCCGGCAAGGGACAACAGCACAATATGCGAAATCAGACAGGTCAGTCCTGTATTGTTTGTAAATATCTGAATGACCAGAAAAACTACCAGACAGCACAATACATTCAAAAACATTTTATTGTCGGAAATCTTAGCTCTCAATTCCGCATCCAATAACAGATACTGGATATGATATGCTGTAAAAATGCCGCCTGTCCCAAGCATGATCGCACTCCACAGCCATGTAAGCTTTTCGTTTAATTCAATCTTTAAACTTTTAATTCCAAAATAAAGTACCCCAAACCCGAACAGTACCCATACCGGAAACCTTATCACTGCAAACAGCACTGCTGCAAATACCACTGCCACGGCAAGCCGGATTAGATTCTCTTTTTCAAAATATAACTTTATCTTCATGATTTCCTCATATTTCCATCTTTTATCGTCTCTTTTTCAACAAAGTTATTCTATCATTACATACAGATTTGTCAATTTTGTGAAGATTAAACTTTTCTTAGTTTTTTCTTTGCTTTTTTCATTTACGGAATATAGTTTTATATACATAAAATCCCCCTTAAGCAGTTTGGAAACATTTACCCTGTCTGCTTAAGGGGGGATCATACATATCTTTGTGCGTTTCCTATTGATTGGCCAGCCTTTATTTTGTCTGTTTTTTAAAGAAATCATCGATCGCTGCATGCAGTTTCTGCGCATCCATGCTTTTTAACAGGTAACCATTCGGCTTTAACGACATCACGTCCATAACCGTCTGTGCATCGTTTTTTCCGGTAAGAAAAATGATCGGAATGTTCTGAAATTCCGTATCTTCACGAATCATCTGCATAAACTGTCTGCCATCCACGATTGGCATTTCATAATCTAACAAGATCAGATCCGGTATATTTAAGGCAAGATATTTGATCGCCATCTCGCTGGAATTGACAGGAATTACCTGATATTTATCTTCCAGCAGTGTTTTAATATTCCGGAGGATCACTCCCGAATCATCCACCGCTAAAATAGTTCTTTTTTTCATTTTATAATATTCATCCATCTGCCTTTTGATGTTTTCCACCATCTCCACCACATTGATCGGTCTTATAAAAATATCGGTAAACATCTGTTTTGGAAGTGTTTCCCAGAGTTTCTCAAGCTCTTCCACATTTCCCATGACAAACACAGGCGTTTTATGCTTGATTGCATGATCTACGATCACTTTAACCCCAACCGCCTTTTTCAAAAGTTCAGCACTTGTACAGATCAGATATCCCTGTGGCTGCTCTTTTGTGGTAAGTGTAGTCGCCATCGCAATACTTACAACCTTTGCTTTCACATTTTCCTTCTCAAATGTACTCTCAAATGACTTCATCAGATAACTCTGCTCTTCCATCAAAATAAGAAATTCCCTTTTGTCCTCAAGCATAATAAACCTCCTTTAATCCCGCAATAACTCTGTCATGGTATCTGTCAATTCCATAATCTCTTCCAGCGATACATCCGCCACATAAACACGCAGCTGATCCATGGATTCCCTGATGCATTCCGGAACCTGATATTCTTCAAGTTGTTCCATGATCTGATCCACTCCATCAAGGTCAAACTGTTCTATGCACTGGTGTATCTGCTGTAATGCAGTGATCCACTCCCCGTCCGAAAACTCTTTTTTTGCATCCTCTTCCTTCTCTGCATAGGGGCGCAATATATTTTTTAAATCACGGTACAGGGTAAGCACATCCGGTGTTTTTTCCTCTAACACCTCTGTCTTACCCTGTTTTCCATAATCCTCAAGTTCCTTTGCTGCCTCCGACAACGGTACTGCACCGATCAGAAGTGCAGAACTTTTTAACGCATGTACTTCAATCACATAATCACCGATCAGACCCTCTTTCAGGCACTGTTCGATCTTATTTGCCTTACTGTCGATCGTACGGTAAAATATCCGGATCGTTTTCATAAGTGCAGCTTTCGAACCACAGTGCTTTACCCCCTCCTCGAATGAAAATCCCATCTGTGGATCTTCCGGCTGTATCTCACGGTCAGAGAGATCATCTGCAAGAAGCTTCTTTGCCTCCTCCTTCGGGACATCACGCACAAGATCTTTTGGCAGCCACAGTTTCAGCTGGTTACAGATCCGTGCAAAATCAATCGGTTTTGCAACAAAACCATTCATTCCTGCATTCAGGAATTCCTTTCTGGCATCTACCATTGCATTCGCAGTGAGTGCAATGATCGGAAGCTTCTGATACTTGTCCTCCGGCAGTGCACGAATAGCTTTTGCAGCTTCTATTCCATCCATAACCGGCATCATTATATCGGAAATGATTAAATCAATATACTCTCTGTCCAATACCTCCAGTGCCTGTGCTCCATCCGACGCACTTTTGACCTGATATCCGCTCTTTTCAAGCACCTTTTGGAATAACAGACTTAATTCCTTATCATCTTCTACAATTAATATCTTAAACACGCTTTATATTCTCCTTTAATCAAAACAAATCCCTTGCCCATCCAAGCAGATGCTGTACCAGAAACACCTTTCTTTTATGTTTTTCTGTTAATTCAATGGGCTTTACATGATAAGGATCATAATATGTTCCGTCGTCTAACACCTGTCTGGACACGCTCTCATACTCCATCATGCCATCCTCCAGCTGTTTATTAATCTCTTTGCTGCGTATTACAAGCATCAGCTCTGTATCCAGATAAGTACTTCTCATGTCCATATTGAATGAACCTATTACTGACAGATCATCGTCAATCAGAATACTTTTTCCATGATACGAATAACCGCCTTCATATTCCCAGATATCAATTCCTGTTTCTAAAATTCTGTTTCTGTTTTTGGCATAATCAGCAGCTCCAAATGGATTTCCGTTATTTGCAACAGAATTTGTCATAATAGAAAAGTCCGGAACCTTCTGTGCAATTTCCTCCCATGTATTATACATCATATCATTGCAAATAATATATGGTGTATGAATTTTTACGCGTTCCTTTGCATTTTTCATTAATTCTCCCAGCTGATACCATACCACCGGTTCCTTAGCTTGGGTGTGGATTGGGTTTGATAACAATATAATCTTTTCTGTTTCAAAGGTTTCATCCGCATAATCTGTATCACAAATTTTTTCCTTATTAACTTCAAAATATTGCTGATACCCTTTCTGCAGCTCTAAAGCTGCTTTCTTTACAGATTGTCTGTCAGCTAATTTTTTACTGTTATGAAAATACCGACAGTCCTCCTGTTCCCATATTGTTTCAAAATAATCCAATAACTGATTGACCGAATTATCTTTCTGTGGCTCATCGCAGACAACTAACACATCCCGGTCAAAATTTTTATGCCCCGGAAAATCACCTAAAAAATAATTATATGTGTTTCTTCCGCCAAGAATATATATTTTACCATCTGCAATCAGATATTTATCATGCATTCTTCCCATTGTCTTCCATGGCTTAAGCGGATTTGCTTTATTATACAGCTTAATCTCAACATTCTCATGCGAAGATAATCCATAAAAATATGGATTACCCTCCATATCAATCCAGCTCTCCATTCCATCTACCAATATGCGGACATGTACGCCTCTGTCTGCCGCATCATGCAGTGCTCCTAAAATCAATTTTCCGCTTTCGTCTGATTTAAATGCAAATGTAGAAAGGATTATTTCATCCTTTGCATTTTGGATTAATCTCACTCTTTCTAAAAGAGCCTGCGAATTTTTTTCAATGATTACTGCTCTTTCCGTATTCTCTCTCCCCGCCACACTCATAATATTTTGTGTTTCCTTTATAGTAGCATCTGACACCGCCGGATGTTTTTTATATGTGATGCAGATTCCGATTAACTCATAAAAAGCCACACATAAAAAAACTGCCAGTATAGCCAAAATAATTTTACATATTTTATGCCTTTTCATTGTACATCACCTGATTCCTTGTATTTTATACTCATACAATACAATGTCAATCTCAATTTTACCTCAACAGAATTGATTTTATGCGAAAAGACAGGAAAAAGCAGCTGCCTGCAATTTCCTGTCCATAAAAACTCATATAAAATTATTTTACTGCGATTTACCTATTTTTCGTCGCTTCTACCGTCTTTCCGTTTACCTGATGTGCAAAGCACCATGACTTCTTATAGATAATCCATATAATTTTTAAAGCACAATTACGGCAGCATCAAGCCCGTCTACTTTTCCGTCAAATGCACTATCTGTCAGCAGATTATATTTCTCGGCATACTCATTAAATTCCTTTACACTGCTGCCGCAATTGAAAAGCATTGCGATTGTCTCTTCGCCGTTTTTTCTGATCATAACAATCGTATCATCATCGTCATTTGTGATTGTCTCAATCATTTCGCCCTCTACGATGCATGCATGTGCTTTTCTAATCTGCATGAGCTTCTTATACCAATTATACATCTCCTTGTCCTGGTATTCCTCATCCCAATACATGCCTCGTCTGCAGTCCGGATCATTTGCTCCTGGCATGGCATACTCATCGCCATAGTAAACCATAGGCATTCCCGGCAGTAACAGCTGAAAGGCTGCTGCGAGATGCTGTTTTTTCTTATTATCGCTGCACAAATGTAGAAATCTTGCTGTATCGTGGCTGTCAATCAGGTTCCACATCAGCGGATAGCACTTTTTGTTTAAGCGCCCCTTCAGATATCCCAGATTCTGTACAAACTGGCTGACATTAATCTTTTCGTCTGCAAGCAGGTCTATCAGATTCAGGTAGAATGGATAATTCATGACAGTATCCCACTCATCTCCCTCGAGGAAGTCTCCTGCGTAGTGCCATATCTCACCAATTATCAGCATATCCTTCTTTACTGCCTTGATTGCCTTTCTGAAATTCTTCCAGAAGAAATGACTGATTTCATCTCCTACATCCAGTCTCCATCCGTCAATATCACATTCCTTAATCCAGTAGCAGGCAACATCCGTGATGTATTTTTCAACCTCAGGATTTTTCAGATTAAGCTTTGGCATTCCACCGTAATAGCCGAAGCATTTGAAGTTTGGAATTTCTCCCCATTCACCCCTAGGCGGCAGCTCGTCGATAAAATACCAGTCGAGATATTTTGACTTTTCGCCCTTTTCAAGTATATCCTGAAATGCAAAAAATTCTCTTCCTGTGTGATTGTATACCGCATCCAGCACTACCTTCATGCCACGCTCGTGGGATTTTTGTACGAGCTCCTTTAAGTCCTCTGTTGTTCCAAATGATGGGTCAACCTGATAATAATCAATAGTATCATACTTATGGCATGAATTTGATTTAAAGATTGGTGTCAGATACACCACATCGATTCCCAGATCTTTAATATAATCCAGATGTTCTATGATTCCCCTGAGATTGCCATGCAAATCATCCATAGGCGTAATCGGCGCCTTATACCACAGCTCTTTGTCCACAGGCTGTGTTGCGGCAAAGCGCGATGGAAAAATCTGATACACTACCTTGTTGGCTGCCCACTGTGGCACCTCAAACATCTCTTCCTCTCTGAGGTTCTGCGGGCAGTCAAACATTCTGTCCCTGTTTGTAATGCACTCCTTATCGAACTCATAATTGCCGTAATATACCTTTTCACCCTGCATGTCCGTAAATTCAAAAAAGTATCTCAGACATATCAGATGCATCTGAAGCTGTGCTTCATAATAATCGTGAAACTGCGAGGTGGCTACCTTCTTCATAGGAAGAGTCATTCGCGTATCCTTGCGCTCCATAGGTATATACTTGTCTTCATAGTGAAGGATTACCTCCTTCATATCATCCTTTTTTACCTGCACGCGTATCACAAACAAATCCTTATCTATCGCATAGCAGAATCTTTTATCCATGTCATGAAAAATTGCTGAATATTCCATAAAATGCCCCTTTACTCACGTATTTCGTTATTTTGTATTTTAACGCACTTTTTCAAACAATTCTATCATTATATCCATGACATTTTTTCACTATTTCTACTTTATACATAATTTTAGCTTAATAACATTTAATTTTTTTGACTTTATTCTCCAAAACACTGCGTTCATTATATCACTGCACACTCAGATAGCTTGTCACACAGTAAAGTGTCTGTCCATTATATTCCACGCGTGACCAGCCAAACTCCTCATTGATTCCGGTTCTGGTGACTGTTTCCCCATTTTTTATAGTTGCGATGACTGTAGCATCCGGATTTGTGACACTTGGAAGTGCACGCAGATTAACCTCTATCTTTGCAGTGACAGTATCATTACAATCCTTGAACTTTGTCTTCAGTCCGTCTCCGCTGCCACTTCCGTCCTGTCCGGGAACTACATAGTTCATATCTGTTGTGAGGTAGCTTGAAATGGCATAATACGTCTGTCCATTATATTCAATACGTGACCATCCACTGTCACTGACGCCTGTTCTTGCTGCCGTATCACCGTTATTGAGCGTTGCCTTAATTGTGCTGTCATTGCCCTGACTAGGAATATCTCTCAGATTGACGCTTTCCTTGGCAGTTACTGTCTCATTTACATCCGAAAACTTCATATTTGCTTCTGGATCAGCTGCTGCATTGTCAGCCGCATCTCCATTTTTTGCAGACTCTGTTTCATCAAACCCAAAGTATGCAACATTCAAATCTACCGACTTATCAATCCCTGACACCTTTCCCTTATTGGTATACTGCCACATGGCATGTGTGCCCTCATAAGATGACTGTGGTGTTTCCGGATAAGCCGTGTCCGGATATTGTGACACCCAGATTTTGTACCTGCTCTCAAGTGTTTTAGTATCCCACTGGCTGTTTGCCGACAACTCATTCATTGCAGCGTAAAACATAGGTGTATATCCTTTATTATATATTTCCTGCAAAAATGCCTCAGCTACTTTGGTGCGTGCCTCTGATGACATGCCATACTGTCTGCTGGCTGAGTCTGTGAAGCCCTCGCAGTCAAATGCCACCGGATATGTAATCTGATATTTTGAGATGTAGTCTGCTACCCAGTCTGCCTCCTCAATGGCTTCTGTTTCATTTACTGCTGATGAGAAAAAATATACTCCAACCTTTATGCCATTTTTCTGCGCCTCCTGCATGTTGTATCTGGCATTTGTATCAACACACATCTCGCCTGTTTTCTGGGTTCTGTAGCCCACACGTATCATTGCAAAATC
>OLOQ01003192.1_pt1 | contig 12215 bp, 17 predicted proteins | sample 1673101 | NCBI WGS metagenome assembly OLOQ01 (sample SAMEA3136754, study PRJEB25190) | human gut metagenome | biome: human gut; feature: human-associated habitat; material: faeces | place: Austria | collected 2013 | reverse complement strand
TTTATTATAAGGTGCGCGGCTGGGACAGGGATGGTCGGCCGACAAAGCGGAAGCTCCGCAGGCTCGGCATAGAGGAGGCAGCGAAATGAAAGTCGAAGTCACATACAGGGGCGCCCTGCCTGAGCTCCTCGGCCGGAGTTCGGAGACGGTGGAGGCCCGCACCGCGGAGATCGCCGATTTGGAAAGCCAGCTGGAGGAAAGGCTGAAAAATACCCAGTGGATGAATGCGCTGGTTGCCGAGGAGCTAACCGACGAACAGCTGCGGGAGCGCGAAGAAAGCGCCCGCAGAGAGGCGCTCGACGCCCTTGCGGCGGAGGAAGCGCTGCTTGAGGAAGCGGAAAAACGCGGATTGACCCTGGAGCAGGATGCCATCAGGGCCGATGCCGATCAAAGATATGAACAAATGATCGCCATGGTGGAAAGCTATGCGCTCTCCGCCTATTCGTCTTTGGAGGGCGAAGCGCTTGCGCATCAGGTGGACGCCCTGCTTGCCGCCTCCGGGGCCAGCCGCGAGCAGTACCGCCGCGTCTCGATCTCCCGCCCCGTGTACGGCGCCACGATGCCCAGCACCCGCGGCGCGCCGGCGGGCTTCAGCCCCCGCGCCTTTACCTCCCGCCCCAGCGTCAGCCACGCCTCGCCCCCGCCGCTGTAATCGCCGTAGTACAGCACCGACAGCACCCGGCACGGCTCCAGCGTCACCGCGTCCGCCGCCGCCCGGTTCTTCCGCACCGGCACGCACACCCCGTAGCGGCACGGCTCCTGCCCGATGTATCCCTCCAGATAGTCCGTGCGCTCCGATATGGTGAACAGCGGCTCGTCCGACAGCACGCACCCCTTCCGCACGCACGCCCCATAGAAGTCGTACATATCCCGGTATCGCTCCGCTGTGGTCAGCCCCTCGCACCACCGTATCCGGCACGTAACCGCCGGCAGCTCCATCATCTGCACCGACAGGCTCTCGCCCTCCGCCGCCCGCAGCCGCATCTCCTCCACGCTCCGCTGCAGGTCCCGCAGCCGCGTCTCCAGCGCCTCCAGCAGCACCTCGGCCTCGCCGCCCTGCGCGAAATAGTCCGCGATCTCCTTCGAACCCAGCCCCATGGCCTTGAATTTCTCGATCTGCATGATCCGCGCCACGTTGTGGTTGTCGTAGTACCGCCGCCCGCTGTCCGGCGCGGTGAACACCGGCGTCAGCAGCCCGCGCTCCTCCATCCGCATCAGCGTGCTCCGCGACAGCCCGCAGGCCCGGGCCGCCTCCGTGATCTGAAAAAACTGTTTTGTGTTCTCCGCCATAAAAAAATCCCTCCTGACCCCTTGCTTCGTTCACAGGTGAACGGGTTATACTTCCATTATAAGGAAAAACCCACTAAAGTCAACACCGGAGGTGCACATGTGCACCTCTGTCTTCGCCCAGGCGAAGACAGATACCCGTGCCCCACTGGAAAGACCCCGATATTTGAGAGGAGCGTACATCATGAACCACAAAAAACTACTCCTGACCCTGACCCTGTGCCTGTGTGCCCTGCTCTGCATGGTGGTCACCGCCTCCGCGTCGGAAGTGCAGAACACGGGCAGCCACAGCCATGCGCTCTGCGAAGGGCTGAGGGACAACTGTACTGACCCTGCTCACAGTGAGGGAAACCACGGCAGCGTGACCTTTGCTACAGAACTCCGTCAAGGTGGTAATACACTGTACATAGGCGATCAGGTGTGGACATATGAACACAACGTTGGATACATACTTCCTGCCGGTACTTACTATTTGGGTACTGATCTCACGCTGGATCACCAGATTCGGATTAGCAACAGCCGGGAAGTAAAGGTTACTCTCTGCCTCAACGGCAAAACGATTACGTGTACAGAAAACTATGATGCCGTAATTCAGACACCTACTACTTATCCCGTCGAGTTTACGCTCTGCGACTGTCGGCCGAGCGACAGTGTGGGGAAAATTACTCACGCAAATGGCATAAGAGGTGTCGGTGTGGAGTTGAAGAATAATAATGCTGTCAACGATGTAGCACATAAATTCATCATGTACAACGGCTGCATTACCGGTAATAAAACAACCCATGGTGCGGGTGTGTTTCTGTATTCGAATACAACTTTCACTATGTATGGCGGCAGCATTACCAAAAATGAGTGTAATAGTGATACGTACCTCCCCTGTGGTGGCGGAGTGTATGCGTTTACAAACGCGACCTTCACCATGTACGGCGGTGACATCACCAAGAACAAGGCTGACTATGGCGGCGGAGTGAGCACGAGCGGTGATACCGCGAATTTCACCATGTACGGCGGCAGCATTACCGAAAACCACGCCAATAAAAGCGGCGGAGGAATATACTCGAACAGCAATAACATTAGCATCTACGGCGGCAGTGTTACCGATAACAGCGTAACGAAGAATGGAAAAGCGGGCGGTATTTATGTTTCTTCTTCTGACACTCTGACCGTTGGCGGCAATGTCAATATTTCCGGCAACTGGCAGGGCGATAGTAAAGAGAGCGGAAGCAAGAGCAATGTTTACTTGAATGGGAATACCAGCGGTTCTTCTGCCACTATCGTCATCGAAAATAAATTGACCGGAGCGCCCATCGGCGTCACGACTGCCAACGCTCCCACCGCAGGGAACCCTGTGACGATTGTAACGGGGAACAGTATTGAAGAAACGTATAAAGACAGCTTCCAAGCCGACAATGCCGCGTATGGAGTTTCTTATAATAGTACGGATAAGGTGCTGCAGCTGCATAAGCATTCCGGCGGCACCGCCACCTGCATGGCACCGGCCGTCTGCACGACCTGCGGCCAGCAGTATGGCGACACTAACCACAACAACCACGACTATAGCCAAACAAGAATGACCCCTACATATAAAGCCTCCGATGCCACCTGCACCACCCCCGTGACCTACTATTATTCCTGTGTCTGCGGCGCAACAGGCACGAACACCTTTAATTCTACAAAAGAAGATGAGCAGGCCAAAGGCCACGCCTTTGCCGCTGCCTGGGAGCACAACGATGACAAGCATTGGCACAAGTGCACCCGCGATGGCTGTACGGGCATAGATGCGGAGGCGGCCCACGAATGGCAGCCCGCCACCTACACCGCCCCCAAGACCTGTACCGTCTGCGGTGCCACACAGGGCGAACCGTTGACTCGTTCTTATTATTACTACGCCCCTTCCGTAGCCGAGAATAAGAAGGACTCCCCCAAGACCGCCGACCCCGGCGTCCTCCTCTACGCCGGTCTGGCCCTCGCGTCCCTCACCGGTCTGGCCTGCACCGCCAAAAAGCGGCATTAAAAGGTATTCCCCCGGTGTTTCTGACCCCGGCGCCGGGCGAATATACAGCAAAGGCACCCCTCGTGGGTGCCTTTGCCATTTCTCCGCGCCCGCAGGCGCATAAAAAGCCCCCGCAAAAAAACAAAAGAAAAAATTACACATTTCCCCCTGAATTTGCACCTCATGTTCTGCGCCCTTTTGACACAAAGTAACCCTGTCGCCGGCGACAAAACAAACCCCGTTTTCGCCCGTTCAACGGCAAAAACGGGAAACATCACAATAAAATAAGGGGTGAGACGCTTGTATGAACCACGGCATATCCCCGCCTCCCATCGTCTCTCCGCCTGGCTGCTCTCGGCGCTGTTTGCCCTCTCCCTCTGCGTGCAGCAGGCTTGGGCCGCCCCGGCGGAGCGCACCGTGATCCCCCTGGGTCAGGCGGTGGGCATCAAACTCTTTGCGGACGGCGTCCTGGTGGTGGCTCTGGCCGATGGCCCCACGCCCGCCCGCGCCTGCGGCCTTCGTCAGGGCGATATCATCACCGCCATGGACGGCGCCGCTGTCGGCTCCACCGAGCAGGTCCAGGACCTTCTGGCCGATACGGCCGGCGCGCCCATTGTCCTCTCCGTCCGCCGCGGCGCAGACGCTCTGGCCCTCACCGCCTGTGCCCGCGAAAATAACGGTGTCTGGCAGCTGGGTGCCTGGATACGTGACAGCATGGCCGGCATCGGTACCCTGACCTACTACGACCCCGCCACCGGTCAGTACGGTGCCCTCGGCCACGGCATCACCGATGTGGATACCGCCCAGCTCATGCCTCTGGCCTCCGGCGCCATCATGGAGACCACCGTCAAAGCGGTGAAAAAGGGTGCCAAGGGCGATCCCGGCGAGCTCAAGGGCGACTTCTCCGTCCAGCGCGATGTGGGCACCGTCACCGTCAACAGCAGCGGCGGCATTTTCGGCACCGTGGCCGACCCGGACTTCCTCTCCGGCGGCACGCCTGTCCCCGTGGCCGCTGCCGGCCAGATCACCACCGGCCCCGCCACCATCCTCGCCACCGTCTCCGGCAGCGATGTGCGGGAGTACCGTGTGGAGCTCGTCCGCCTCTACGGCGCGGACGAGCCCACCCGCAACCTGCTCCTCCGCATCACCGACCCCGCCCTGCTCTCCGCCACCGGCGGCATCGTTCAGGGCATGAGCGGCAGCCCCATCCTCCAGAACGGCCGCATCGTCGGCGCGGTCACCCACGTCCTGCTCAACGACCCCACCCGCGGCTACGGCATATTCATTGAGAATATGCTTGACATGGCCGGCTGACAGACCCGGCGGGGAGGGCCGGGAAGCCCTCCCCGTCCGGCCTTTCCTATAAAAACGAGAGGAGCGTTTTTCATGCAGTCCCTGCTCATTAAGGACACCACCCGCGCCCAGCGGGAGGAGATCGTCCGCCGCGCCCTCAGCGCCTGCGGCAGCCCCTGTGACGGCTGCAATGGCTGCGGCAACGCCGGCGGCGGCCGGGTAGACAGTATCTACCAACCCTATATCGACGGCGAGAAGGAGTTGGCGGAGATAAACGCCGAATATTCCGCCTCCCGCGGTCTGGTAAGATAAACGTAAAAGCGGCCCGCAAGGGCCGCTTTTCTCCGTGTGCACATATTTGTCACTTCTGCGCCTGCTCCTGTTCATAGGCCTGCTGTACCGCCACCGCCAGCTGGTCGGCGCAGGAGGTGCTCCGCGGCCCGCAGGTGTTGCCCCGCAGCAGCGCCTCGATCTGCGCCACACTCATGCCGTCCACCAGCTTGCTCACGGCCTTCAGGTTGCCGTCGCAGCCGCCCACAAAGTGCACATTCCGCACCTTGTCTCCGTCCAGCTCGAAGGAGATCTCCCGCGAGCAAGTGCCCTTCGTTCTGTATATATGTTCCATTTTGCCGCTCCTTTGCAGAAAGATTACATTATTTTCGAATAGCTTACAGGTTTTTTCTCGTTAAAACTAACCTGATATCCCTCGCCGGGTGCCAGCAGATAGTCGTACCGCGTTCCGCCGAACCAGTGCATCATCAGTCCCGACGTCACCCCGCCGTGGATCACGCACACCGCGTCCTCCCCCGCGTCGATAACGGGCTGTATCGCGGCCAGATTTCGTGCCAGCACCTGCGGCGCACTCTCTCCGTTGGGGCACATATTGTGCTCTGAGTCCTCACACCACACAATAAATTGCGGATCGTGCTCCAGATCGCCGGCGTAGGCCCGCATCTCGAAATCGCCGAAATCCATCTCCCGCAGCCCCGGCAGCACCGTGTATGCCACGTCGCCGTATATGGCCCGCAGCGTCTGTATCGTCCGCGTCATTCCGCTGACGTAGTAGTGCTCCGCCGTGGGATATACGCCGGTCAAAGCTTTCTGCTGCAAGGCCTCCAGCGATTTTGGCAGCGCCGGGATATCCGCCGCGCCATAATACAGATTTTTCTGGCTGCCCTCGGTCTCCCCGTGCCGCAAAAGTGTCAGTTTCATTTCAATTCCTCCGCTATCCCGCAGAAAACGCGCGTCACATGTTCCGCTTTTTTCGCCAATTGCTGCAGAATTATTCCATAGCGCTCCCGCCATGCCCGCTCCGCACCGTCCATGGGCACAATGCCCCCGTTGACCTGTCTGGCGATGACGACTGCGTCCTCGAACAGCGGCAAAAACCTTGTGATATCGTTATTTCTGCGGCTCAGCGCCTCCAAATGCCGATAGCATTTGCAGCCTGGTACCGGATCGGATATTGCCAGATCGCATACGTCATTTTCTGTTAAGTTATATGCTTTCAGCGCGTATGCCAGCTTTCCCTGGAACGCGCCTCCAATGATCAGGATCATATTTACCTCCACAACACCAGTACCGCTGCACCGCCTAACTCCGCAATGGTCAGGGCGAAACCAGACACATCGCCGGACATACCATCCAGCTGCCGGAAAGCGTACCATGCCGCCAGCCAATAGCACACCGCCGCAGCCAACGGAGCAAAGCTGTCCCACAGCAGTACGGAGAGCCCGCACACCGCCGCCAGCACAATGGCGGCAAATACCACAGGTGCGCCGCCGCGGGTCATGGCGCTGTACTGGCTGGAGGACATAGGCCGCAGCGTAAGAACGGCCAGCGCTGCACAGGCCCGTGATGCCACCGGTATCAGTGCCAGCGGCCAAAGGGGCAGCGCCTCCGCCGACAGAAATACCGCCCATTGGCACAGGACCAGCAGCGCCAGACAGATCACCGCGAAGGCCCCGCAGTGGGAATCCTTCAGTATTCGCTGCCGTGTCTCCAGGTCCCGGCGGCTCAATACAGCGTCGCACACATCCATATAGCCGTCCAGATGCATAAAACCTGTGATCAGCCAGGGAGCTGCTGCGCACAGCAGAGCAGCCAGCGGCTGTGGCAAAAAGCTGCCCAGCCACGCGCACAACGCCCATATGCCGCCGACGATCAGCCCTATCAGGGGCAGACAAGCCAGCATTTTTCGCCGGGCGCTCTCCCGCCATATTTTTTTAGGGCAGGGAATGGTCAGGAACATACCCCACGCCATGAAAAAGCCGTATATCCAGTCAGACACGGGGCAGTTCTCCTTTCCACAGGTGGGGCAGGCCCGCCGTCATCTCACATACCACGTCAAATTCCGCTGCCAGCCCTTGACAGATATCCGCCAGGCCCCGAACATAAACTTCCGTCCAGTCCCGGTAGTCCTCGCCGCCGTGCCAGATATCGTCGCACACGGCGATGAAGTGGGCGGGGTAACGGCTGATATCCAGCAGCTCCCGCAGTACCCGATTTGCTGCGTCGGCGTCCGGCGCGGGACCGGGGAACATCTGCTCCGACAGACAGGCAGTGACGCTGTCGAACAGCACCGTACCGTGCCTGTCCAGTGCCGGTAAGGCGGCGGGCAGATCGAAGCTGCGCTCGACGGTAATAAAATCCATGCCTGCCCGATCCGCCACATGGCGGTGGATACGTGCCAGGTCCTCATCGTCATGGGGGGTCATGGTGGCCCAATAATACCGAGGTGCGTCCCCGGACAGTGCGGCGGCCAGGCGTTGGGCCATGGTGCTCTTTCCGCTTTTTCCGCCGCCGATCAGCAGTATCCTCATGGCTTGTCCACCGTAAAGCTGTCGCCTGCGCGTATTTCGTCCAGATAGTCATCCTGTATGGCCGCCTGGGCAAAGGTGGCCATACCGGCCATTACGCCGCAGGCACCCTCTAACACCCGGAACAGCAGGGGACACCCGCTGCCCTCACCCAGCCGCATTCCCAGATGCAGGCAGGGCTCCAGACCCAGCCGGTCTGCTGCCAGGCGGTAGCCCACCTCATAGGAGTCGTGGGACAGAAACAGATAGTCCCGCACTTCGGGGCACAGCGTAACGGCACACAGTGCGGCCACCACGGAGATGAAGCCGTCTACCGCTGCCGGTATGCGCTCACGGGCACAGCCCAGGAAAGCCCCGGCCATGGCGGCGATATCCAGCCCGCCCACGGCGCACAGCACATCCAACACATCGTCCTTGTCAACAGCCCGACGCGTCAGCGCACGGCGCAGCACGTCCTTCTTGCGGGCGAAGCCCTCGTCTGTCAGTCCGCCACCCCGGCCGGTGACGGCCTCGATGTCCGCACCGGTCAGCACGGAGAGCACCGCGGCGGAGGTGCTGGTGTTGCCGATCCCCATCTCGCCGATGCCCAGGGCGGTGATACTGTCGGCTCTGGCGCGCGCCGCCTGCTCCATGCCGGCGGCCATGGCGGCAAGCGCCTCCGGCCGGGTCATAGCGTCCTCTACGGCGATGTTTCCGGTGCCTCGCCGGACTTTCCGGTCCAGAATGCCCACGCCCGGCACGTCGGCGGCAATACCCACGTCCACAACGGCCACATCGTCGCCGAAGGCGGCGGCCATAGCGGACATCCCGGTCCTGCGCCGGGTCATGTTGACGGCCTGCTGCAAGGTCACGGACCTGGGCGCGCAGGATACGCCTTCGTCCACCACGCCGTTGTCGGCGGCAAATACCGCCACACGGCATTTTCCCATTTTCGGGCATACCTGACCGGTGATACCCGCCAGACGGATGGACATATCCTCCAGTGCGCCCAGACTTCCCGGCGGCTTGGCCAGCTCTGCCTGTCGTTTCCGGGCCGCGTCCATCGCCGCCCGGTCGACCGGTCGGATGGCCTGTATATACTGCTGCAATGCTGCTTCTGTCATGTCGGTTCCTCGATAGATCCCTGCGCCGCCAGCCAGTGCAGCGACGGCAGGGCGTTCTGATTTTCAATGGTGAATGTGGCCTCCGGCGCGGCTTGCAGCACCGTGTCGATGATCTGCCGCATGGGGATGTTTCCCTCTCCCAGCGGGGCGTGCAGGTCCGTATCGCCCTGGTTGTTGTGCAGGTGAACGTGCCGCAGCCATGGGGCCATAGGCACGATCCAATCCATGGGCGGCGTTTCGCTGACGCAGGTGTTGGCGTGGCCCACATCCAAGCACAGCCCCAATCGGGGATCGTCTATCTGGGCGGCGATGGACACCAGTGTCTCCGGCGACGGCTCCATGACATTTTCCAGCGCCAGTGTCATGTCGGCCGGTACGTCCCGCAGGAATTCCCGCCAGAACCACACCGACTGCTCCACATACCACTCCGGAAAGTAGACATGGGGAATAAAGCCTCCGTGGAATACCATGCGCCGTATGCCCAGCGCCTGCGCTGCGTCCAGTGCCTGCCGGAACCGCCGCATGGCTACATCCCGGGCCAACGGATCGATGGCGCAGGGGATCAGCTCGGCGAAGGGGCCGTGGAGCCACAGACTGCTGATACCGTGTATTTCCTCCCGCGCCCGGGGCAGGGCGGCGGGATCATCCAGCAGAGGCGCATAGGAGAAGGCGATGGTCTCCAGTCCCAACTGCCACTGTCGGGCCAGCGCCGCCGCCCGGCTGTCCATGCCGGAGATATGCAGTTTTCCTTGCAGCAGGGGTGAGGCCATGTTCCGCGCTCCTTTTGTCGTTCTGCGGGGTATTATAGCATGAGTCCCGCAAAAAGAAAAGCCCCATAGGGCAGCAAAAAACCCGCTTGCGCGGGCAAATATCTCCGGACACCATAAAGCGGAGTGCCGCTTGGCGCTCCGCAGATATGGCAGGAAGAGAAGATGAAAAAAGTTTTTTGTTTCTTGCACTATTAGGATATCGCGGAGATGTGAAAAAAATTCGGTTACAAATATTAAAATTCTGTGAAATCTTCAACAATGTCTGCCGAACGATTCGTATTCTCGGCGTTTTTCTCCCGAACTTCCCGGAAAAAGGTCTGCAAAACGTCGCGGCATTCGTCGCCGCACACATTGCCCACCAGCTGTGGCGGACGGGGAAAGCCCTCCATAAACAAATTCAGCACGCCGCCGCAGGCGCCCATCACCTCATCCCGGGCGCCGTAGTACACCCGCCGGATGCGGGCGTTAAGAATGGCTCCAGCGCACATGGGGCAGGGCTCCAGCGTCACATACAGGTCGCACTCGTCCAGCCGCCAGCTGCCCAGCGCCGCATTGGCCTGGGCGATGGCCTCCATCTCCGCGTGAGAGACGGCGGCCTGCTTTTCCTCCCGCTGGTTGCGGCCGCGGCCCACGATCTCGCCATTGCGGACGATGACGCAGCCCACCGGCACCTCGCCGTGGACAGCGGCCTCCTGTGCCAGAGCGAGGGCCTGCTGCATGAAATATTCCTGTTCCATAGCTGTCCTTTCCGGGCGGACAGGCCGCCCCTGTTTGAAACCGGGCATAAATGCGTAAACTGGACGTACAATATTGATGTGGAGGGGAACCCTATGGCAAAGAAGCACAGCACAGACCCGACGCTCCGTGAACTGGAGCGTGAACTGTACAGCACCACCCAGGCGTTGAAGGAGGCCTATATCCGCTTTGACTATGTCTGCGACAGCGAGCTCATCGACGCCTGTATCTTCGAGATCAACGCCCTGAAAGCCCGCAGTAACTACCTGCTGCGCCGTATCAAGGAGCAGAATGGCCAGAGCGTGCCCTCCGGCATCCCGCACGCGGTGCCGGTGCTGAAGACAGAGCCGTCCGCGCCGCCCTGTGTGGCTGCCGGCGCGATGAAGGGGGGAGAGGTATGTCCGTCATAGAGATCGTATCCCTGGCCCTGGTGGGCCTGTTCCTGCTGGTGGCGGTGGTGCGGCTGTTCCGCAAGCCGCTGAAGCTGGCGCTGCGGGTGGTGCTGAACAGTGCCCTGGGCCTGGGTGTCCTGTGGCTGCTGAACAGCACCGCCCCCGTCACCGGGCTGACGCTGGGCGTCAACTGGTTCAACGCACTGACGGTGGGTGTGCTGGGCCTGCCGGGGCTGGGGCTTCTGCTGCTGGTGAAGTGGGTGCTGGTGTAGTTACATAGGGAGGAAGGCTTCACTTTATTCCGTTCAACAGTCTGTTTGCTCGTTCAACAGGGAACTTATCCTCCATATCAGCCACCTCAAACAAACTCAATGGCAATTCTTTTTCCCCAGTCAAAGCAAGGTATTCCTCAACGGCTCTGCGGTCGATCGTGATTTTTCCGTGTCCCGCCCAATGGCGATTGCTCTCATCTTTTTTCAAACCGGTGATCCAATACCTATCGCCATTTTCAACGTCTATGTAGTTTGAACTGCCGCCTATGGCCTTTTGAAAGGCGTGGTCGTTAAAGTAGATCGTTTTTCCAGTTTTTGAGGTTTTTACATAGCCGATCCATGCCGGGCCATCATCGGAATATCCAGACTTTAACTCGATATACATTAGATCCTTTATCATCGGAATTCCTCCAGACCTGATTTGCGCGTCTTACAAAAGCCGCTCACTTCTCCATCTTCTCCAGATCCCACCCGTACAGCGGGTAACGCTGCACGGCGCCGAACAGCTTTTTCCGCAGGTCGGGATAGCGCTGCTCCAGCTCCGCCAGCAGCTCCTTCACCTCCTGCCGGCGGCTGTGGCCGTCCATGGGGCAGGTGTTCTTCACCACCGGCAGCGCCAGCTTCGCCGCCATGCGGCGGATATCCGCCTCCTGGCAGTACAGCAGCGGCCGTATCTGGGTGATGTCCGTCCTGTCCAGATACGTCACCGGCTGGAAGCAGCCGATGCGCCCCTCAAACAGCAGGTTCATCAGCAGCGTTTCCACCGCGTCGTCGTAGTGGTGCCCCAGCGCGATCTTGCGTATCCCCCGTTCCGTCAGCGCCGTATGCAGGCTGCCACGCCGCAGCTTGGCGCACAGGGAGCAGGGGTTCTTTTCTTTTCGCTCGTTGAACACGATGTCGTATACCGGTACGGAGATGCGGGTATAGGGAACGTCCAGCTGTGCGCAGTAGTCGGCCACCGGGGAGAAGTCCATCCCCGGCATACCCGTCTCCAGCGTGATGGCCTCCACCCGGAAGGGCTTGGGATAGAATGCCCGCAGCCGGGCCAGGGCCGTCAGCGTCAGCAAGCTGTCCTTGCCGCCGGAGACGCCTACGGCCACGGTCTCTCCGGCTTCGATCATGTTGTAGTCCTCCACACAGCGGCGGACCAGTCCCAATATGTGCTGCACGGTCATGCCTCCTGAAAATGTAAATTGCGATTTGAGAAAACGAGAGTATAATTAAGAAAACGAGAGAAAACGCAAGATGTTCATATCGTAAATCAAATCAATATTGACAACGCGCCGGCGCTGTGGTATAAATAATCCTGCGCGCTGAGCGCGTTTTCTCTGCCCCGATTGTAACAAGGGCGCGTGAAAAAGTAAAGCACACATTATAATATAAATTGGAGGAAGATCACCATGTCCACTTTCATGGCAAACAAGGCCAACATTGAGCGCAAGTGGTACGTCGTGGATGCCGCCGGCAAGCCCCTGGGCAAGACCGCCGTCATCGTCGCCGACCTGCTGCGCGGCAAGGGCAAAGTCACCTATACCCCCCACGCCGACTGCG
>OLOQ01003181.1_pt1 | contig 12259 bp, 12 predicted proteins | sample 1673101 | NCBI WGS metagenome assembly OLOQ01 (sample SAMEA3136754, study PRJEB25190) | human gut metagenome | biome: human gut; feature: human-associated habitat; material: faeces | place: Austria | collected 2013 | reverse complement strand
GACTGAAATAGGTGATTAAGTCACGGAATATGTGTCGTGATTTGATAAAATATAGTTAAAGGAGGCGGTAAAACCTAAGTAATAAATCTTGATAAATTCACAGAATTGTGATATAATTATTGTGTATAAACTGGCAAACAAAAACAATTTCAGAATAAACAATTAAGAATAAAGGAGAAATGAAATGGCAGAGCATTTACCACTATCTGTTCGGGTGCCGATTGAAGCGGATAACCCAAGTATTTGCCGCAAAGAAGAGCTTTGCATCAAGTGCGGACAATGCCGTGAGGTCTGCACGAATGAAATCGGTGTTCACAGTACATATTCCTTCGAGCAAACCGAAGGAAAGGCGATCTGTATCCACTGCGGACAGTGTGCAAACGTCTGTCCTACCGCAAGCATTACCGAGGTCTACGAATACCCGGACGTGAAGGCGGCTATCGCAGATCCCGATAAGATCGTTATCGTCAGCACGTCCCCCTCTGTGCGCGTTGCTCTCGGTGAAGAGTTTGGAATGGCGAAAGGAAGCTTCGTGCAGGGTAAAATGATCGCCCTTATGCGTGCTCTCGGTGCCGATTACGTCCTGGATACCAACTTTGCCGCAGACCTAACCATCGTTGAGGAAGCAAGCGAGCTTGTTCGTCGCATTACGACAGGAGATAAGCCCCTGCCTCAGTTTACAAGCTGCTGCCCTGCGTGGGTGAAGTTTGCTGAAACCTACTATCCCGAAATGCTCCCGCACGTATCAACTGCCAAGAGCCCCATCGGTATGCAAGGCCCCACTATTAAGACCTACTTCGCCCAGAAGATGGGTATTGATCCGAAGAAGATCGTTAACGTAGCACTTACCCCCTGTACTGCGAAGAAATTCGAGATCCGACGCGAGGAAATGAACGCCGCAGGCAAGAAGCTCGGTATCCCCGAAATGCGCGATATGGACTACGTTGTTACAACTCGCGAGCTTGCTCTTTGGGCAAAGGAAGCAAAGATCGACTTTGCTTCGCTTGAGGATAGCGATTACGACCGCTTTATGGGTGAAGCATCGGGTGCAGGCGTGATCTTCGGTAATACCGGAGGTGTTATGGAGGCAGCGCTTCGTACTGCATACTCCTATATCACGGGTGAGATCCCCCCGAGCGCACTTCTTGACCTTAAGCCCGTTCGCGGATATGAGGGCATCAGAGAAGCAAGCCTTGACGTCAAGGGAACCACTGTAAACGTAGCTGTTGTTTATGGTACAGCCAACGCTCGCAAGCTCATCGAACTAATCAAGAGTGGCGAGAAGAACTACCACTTCGTTGAGGTGATGACCTGTCCCGGCGGATGCATCGGCGGTGGCGGTCAGCCCCGTGATTTTGCGGCAGATGCTAATGCAAGCCGTAAGGCAAGAATCGAGAGCCTTTACAAGAGAGATGCCTCTTTGACTCTTCGTTCGAGCCACGAAAACCCTGAGATAAAGGAGCTTTACGAGGAATTTTACGGCAAACCGCTCAGTGAGCTTGCGGAAGAAATGCTCCATACTATGTACACTGATCGCTCAAGCGACATCAATAAAGAAATTACAAAAGGAGAAACAAAGAAAATGGAAAAATGGAAATGCACAGTCTGCGGTCACATTCACGAAGGCCCTATGACACCTGATTTTAAGTGCCCCATCTGCAAGCAGCCTGCCAACAAGTTTGTGAAGATTGAGGATGCTGCGGCTCCTGCAAAGAATCCCTATGCAGGCACCAAAACCGAGAAAAATCTGTGGGAAGCCTTTGCTGGTGAATCTCAGGCACGCAACAAATATACTTACTTTGCTTCAGTAGCCAAGAAAGCCGGGTACGAGCAGATTGCTGCTCTGTTCCTGCATACTGCACAGAACGAGATGGAGCACGCCAAGTTGTGGTTCAAAGCTCTGGGCGAGCTGGGCGATACTGCCGAGAACCTGCTCCATGCTGCTGAAGGTGAGAACGCCGAGTGGACGGATATGTATGACCGCATGGCTCGTGAAGCTGATGAGGAGGGATTCCATGATCTGGCTGAACAGTTCCGTGGCGTAGCTGCCATTGAGAAGATGCACGAGGAGCGCTACCGCAAGCTTTTGAGCAACGTGGAGACCATGCAGGTGTTTGAGAAGAGCGGCGTTACCATCTGGGAGTGCCGTAACTGCGGACATATCGTAGTAGGAACCAAGGCTCCTGAGATCTGCCCTGTCTGCAAGCATCCTCAGGCATTCTTCGAAGTGCGTGCGGAAAACTATTGATAAAACGGAGGAAATTAAAATGAGTGCAAAGTTTTATATCTGCCGTCATTGCGGCAATCTGGTTGGTATGATTCACGACGCAGGTGTTCCCATGATGTGTTGTGGTCAGAAAATGGAGGCTCTCGAGCCTAACACCGTAGAAGCCAGCAGCGAAAAGCATCTGCCTGCTGTTACTGTTGAAGATGGTGCAATCCATGTCAATGTGGGTTCTGTAGATCATCCTATGCTTCCGGAGCATTTCATCGAGTGGGTCTATGTCCAGACCGAAAACGGTGGTCAGCGTAAGGTTTTAAAGCCCGGTGACGAACCCCATGTCACCTTCTCCCTGGGAGACGATAAAGCAGTAGCTGTCTATGCTTATTGCAACCTCCACGGTCTGTGGAAAACTGAAATTTAACATGGAGATTCTTGCAAATGAACGAAAAAGTACATGCGCTTATCAATCAACAGATAAATAAGGAATTCTATTCCGCATACCTTTATCTCAATTTTTCAAACTATTTCGTGGAAGTCGGGCTTGGTCGCTGTGGAGTGGTAGTCCATCAGCGACCTTTCCTTTTTCATGGGCAAACGCATCTCGAACCGTATCGCTGACAAGAGTTGCGTTGATTTCAGTGCCAAGGCGGTATGCGACAATATATCTGCCACAAAGATCCATGATGGCGCAGAGATAATGGGTTCTTTGCGGTGTAATGATGTAAGTGATATCTGTCACCCAGCGGCAGTTCATTTGCTTTTGGATGAACTGGCGATTCAACAGGTTCTCATAGCGATGGCCTCCCTGCTTATACAGCGTATAGGGACGTCTGCGCCTGATCTGCGCCAGAAGATCCAGCTTTCGCATGTGGTGCAGAGCAGTCAATGGATGACATTCAACGGATGTATTCTGTTTCAGCCATAGCCATACCCGGCGGTATCCGTAAGTCTGCCTAACTTGTGCCTGACACTCGATGATGAACTGATCCAACTCGCTGCGTTGCTGTTGCTGTGATACTCGTTTCCTCCACTTATAGAATCCGCTTCGGGACACTTCAAACAGTTCACACATTTTCTGAATCGGATATTTCTCCTTAAATCTTTCAATCACCCGGTATTTGGCTCTCACATCCTTCCACATTCTGATAGAAAATTTTGCAGCAGCTCCACTTTCATTTCAAGCTCAACAATTCGGTTATTCTGCAACTGCTCCTGTGTTGCTGGCGCTTTTCTCGGACGGCCTTTGGGTTGAGGAATATAACCTTTCTCAATTCTCCGCTGCTTTCTTCGTGCTCTGCTGCATAGCTCCTCAATTTGTTCCTTTGCTAAGCCGAATTGGTTTGCAGTCTGTCGGTACGTGTATCCCTCCTCCTTCATTGCCAATACGCTGGGCAGCAATTCCTGCACATGTGTGTATGTTCTGGACATAAAACGACCCTCCTATCGTAGTTTTGACTTCCTCAATTCTACAACAGGAGGGTGCTTTATTTCACTGTCTATTTTTCTGTAAGCAGTCCAAACAACCAGCAGCCGTTTTATCATGCACCCAACCGGAAGAGTGAAACAGGGGGAAATCAACATAAGACGCCTTTTGCACCCAAAGAATAGGGGGAAAGCTCTTTCCATGCACCCAGCAAATTGAAAAAAGCCCTGCGGTGCAAGGCTTTCCGGGCAAAGAAAAAACGCTAACCTTTGTATCAAGATTAGCGTCCTTTTATGGCAGGGGCAGTAAGACTCGAACTCACAACAAAGGTTTTGGAGACCCACGACAGGTGCTGACGCACCTGCGGCCTTATGCGCCATACTTCCAACCTTGATAACACTAATAGTATAATGTCTCCATGCTGATTCGTCAAGGGTCAGCGCACTCTCACAATCTACAACAAATACGACAATGACCCTCCATTGATGGATGCTGTTTTCATTAGCACCTGCCAATTTTGTATGTATTCATAATGGAGACCAACAGTTTTGACATACCAACAGAAGAAAGCACCACCTTTCCCTTTGTGGATTGGTGGTGCTGTTTTGTTTATGCCTGCTCTATCGCCTTGACCTTGCGATAGAATGTCGCCTTTGTCATGCCTGCCTGTTTCATAGCCTCTACGGCTGTCATTTCGCCCTGTTTCCACGCCTCTACAATGGCGTTGAAGTTGTCGCAGGGCTTGATTTCAGGCCGTCCCATGCGCCCCTCCTGCTTTGCTATGGCGATGCCCTCTGCTTGCCTACAAAGGATTTGTTCGCGCTCAAACTGTGCGAGGCTGGCGAACACAGACAGCATAAACCTTCCTGCTGGCGTTGATGTGTCGATCTGTTCTTTCTGCGACACGAAAGCCACGCCCTTTTTGTTCAGCACATCAATGATGTTCAGCAGGTCGCGCGTATCCCTTGCGAGGCGGGAATAACTTTCGACCTCAACAATATCACCTTCACGCACATAGTCAAGCATGGCTTGGAGTTGCGGGCGGTTGGTGTCCTTGCCGCTGATCTTCTCCAAATAGACCTTATCATACAGGGCTTTGTCCTGCTCTTGGCGGGCGGTGTTCTGTTCCTTGGTGCTGACGCGGATATACTTGATGCGTGCCATGTGATACACTTCCTTTCGACAGGCAAATAGTATCATAAGTGTATCACAATGTCAATTGTAATTTTGATACGTCGCAAAATAAAGCTTTTAAGTTTGTGATACGCAGAAACGCACCATTTTTGACCGTCTCACAAAGTATAGTATTTGATACGCATGGGGGGCAGGGTAATTTCGGGAAAAAATATTTTTCGCACCCCCATACCGTCTTTGTGTGGCTCACGCTCCCACCAAATGATGTTTTGATTTTGAAAGACGGTGGAGGACGAAAGAAGTTAAGAGAATACGCCTGACCTCCATATATTATTGAGAACAATAGAAGGAGGTATTTTCAACATGGATAATAACAACATGATTTGCGTCTCTGTTCGCATGACGCGCGAGGAATACATGGCTTTGTAGATGATGGCAAAGCAGGATTTCACAACCATGTCCGGCATACTCCGCAAACTATTGCGGGATGCCGTAGAAAGGGAGATGTATCCATGAAAAGCAGAATGTATATGCTGAACCACCAGCGACAACTGATAGGCGTGTATGGCTCAAAGATGAATGAAAGCACGCGTGTCTATAACGATATGAAGTTGAGGCTGTTGGAGGCAGAAGCCTATGAGGAATTGAAGCGGGACTTCATCCAGTCCGCATAGGATAAAATGGCAAAAGCCAACAGCGAAAACGCAAGGCAATTTGTGGATGAAGTAAACAGGGCGTTTCATTCATTGGGGCTAAAATGATGTTGGGAGCGTTTCGCCGTGCGAAACACTCCCGTTTGCGCTGCCCCGCTGCCATCGGCAGGGGGCACGCAGCATCATCTGTCAATTTTGTATAGAACCTATAAGGATACCAACAGAATTGGCGGGCGTTGTCATCATTCAGGCTCACGGATAACAGAGAAGCGATAGTTGCCCTTGCGTCCCTCTGTTACGGTATAGCCGGATGCGATAATCCTGCGTTTGACGGTAGTCCATCCGCACAAACGTCCTGATTCGTTCCGAAGGTTCAGCACTTCACATAGTTTCTGTTTTTCGGTGGTGAATAGTTGGCAATCCAGAAAGTAATCCGGCACATTGACAATCGTGCTGTCTGTTGCGGGGAGATATAGACAAGATAAATCATTGTTGATTCGTCCGCGCACCTGAACCTATGTATCTTCATCCAGACTATGAACAATCGCAAAATCAACAGGCGATTTTATTTTGAGGCTTGTTTCACTACTGGAATTGATGATAAGAAGATTGTATTCCGGCGGGATGGTGTAGTGTTTTAGCACCTGTTCCCGCACGTCCAACTGCTCTTGGGTCATTTCATGGTCGGTGTTGCTGATGCTCCACACACATACAGGATTGAACCCTGTTTCGCGGGCGGTCTGCTCCAACTGTTTCATGGTTCGAATGTGTGCCACATATAGCAGACCAGTTTTGTCGGGGCTGATGGCTTTCAGCGTTTCTTTCAGGTTGGTATAGCGAAAGACGCGCTTTGTCTCATAATGAATGATTTCGTTATCGTCAATGGGAATGCGATACTTGGGCGTATCAAATTCGTTTTCTACCTGTGTCGGCGTAGCGGTCAGCGCGACAACCTTTGTATGGTCATTCCGGACGGCGCGCTCCAATCCTCTCTTGGCGATGCTGTGATAATTGGGCTGGCGGGAAAAATACTGAAACTTGATAAGGCTGTGTAATTCATCACAGATGATATAGTCAAAATGCTTGTGAAAATCGGGGTCTCTATCCAACAGCACACCGAATTTCGCATAAGTGATAATCACAATCCGCCTGTCCGTTTCAAACATATCGTTGTCGAAGGTGATACCATCCAATTCATTCTCCCACATCCGATACAGCGGGCGGGCGTTATAGTTTTGAAGGATTTGCTCTTTGCCGTTGATGGTATCAATCAAATACACAATCCTGTGGGCAGGGTCTTCCACGGTGGAGGGAATGGCGGTCAATGCGAAGTATGTTTTTCCGCTGCCTGTTGGTGCTTTGATGATGTTCAGTTTGTTCTATGAAAGCATGGACGGGCTTACGAGTTGAGACAGGTATTTTGAACCAATCATTTTCAATACTCCTTTGTTATGAATACATTCAAGAAAAATACCATTTCTTATGTATATATTATAACAAATTTTTATATAAAAATCAATTAAAGCACCTTTGAACCATGTCGTTACGACGGAAAACAGAGCAGAACGCATCGTTTCACAGGAGAAACACATCATTCCACACCAAAACGAATGGAACACGATGCGAAACGATGTGAAACAAATGAAAACGGCGTGGATTTGTGATAATTTACCTTGTTTTCGTGTATAATCACCGCAAAATGACAGAATATATATAAATTCACCAAAAACGCTTGACATTTAGCGGGGGGGTATAATAAAATCACCAAAACGGAGGGAGGTATAAAGATGCGCATCATTCTCGATACCGACAAGAAGACCATCACCGTTCCGTGGAACTATCAGGACAAACTCAATGCGATGAACGCCATGATTATGGAAGTCACGGGCGATGAGACCAAGAAGAAGACCTTCAAGGGCTACATCAACGACATTTGGAATGAATGTATGAACGACAGCGACAAGCACGTTGTCACCGGCAAGAAGCCCCCGAAGCCGGACAAGAAGGGTTGATGCTATGGCAAAACGTGTCACGCCGGATGAAATCATTGAGATGAACCGGCTCTTTCGAAAATACGGCACTTTTGCCGAAGTGGGTAGGCGTATGGGGCGTAGCGGTTCTACTGTTGCGAAGTATATCAAGTTGGATGGCACACCAAAGATTGTGAAGCACACCTTTAAGGAAGTTGTGCGGGAAAGTTTTTGATTCCAATTGTGTAGAAAGAAGTGCGGCAACAGATGATAAAGAAGAAACATTTGATAATCATTGGTATTGCTATAATAGCAATCGTTGTAATCGTTTGCATTTCAAATGCACGCCATGCAGAATTGGTAAAATACAGGCGTACATTCAAGACTGTCGAAGAAATGCAGGATGCAATGACTGGAACATGGAGTGCTGAAACTACTAGACCAGACAAAGACGGAAACTGGCGTTCATTTGTTTATGAACAATTGATAATCAACGATAGTGGGATTACTCGAAAGGGCTACCGTGCTATGTACTATAACGAAGAAGGACCAATTGTAAAAGACACATATAGCCACATCAATTGGTATCCACGTGATGGTTACTTCACCTATAACTTTTACGAAGCGGTCGTTTCATCTGATAATCTCACTTTGAAAGTATCATTTACGGACACGAATGGTCAAAAATACACAACAGAGTATAAACGTGGTGGCTCTTTTCCTACATCAGACCCTTCCGAATATAGCATCTATAATGGATTGGATATGGTCGTAACTTCTTTGTATAACAATTCGGGCTATACTGTTTGCGAAGCAAAGATTACCAATAACAGTGGCTACAAGAAATTCGACTTTATCAAAGTTAAAGGTGTATTCACGGATGCCTCCGGAAAAACTGTATATGATACGGATTGGTCGTACGCAGTCGGAAGTGAAGGTCTGTTACCGGGAGAAACAAAAACCTTCCGTCTATCTGTACCAAAGAATACCAACATAAAGAAATGTAACCTAACCATCATTAGCGACTAACCGCAACTGCCTCCCTCCCCACTGAGGGAGGCAATTTTCTACCAACCACCTGTCAATTCCGTCTGTATCCATATAGAATACCAACAAAAATGGCGTGAGCCGTCCCTACGAACGCAGCGACGCGGTGGAGGGACACGCACAGACGGCGACAATGGGAACGCACCTTGAAAACCGCATACCATCAATGGAGGGTCATGGAAAGGACGCAACATGAACGCATCTATTTCTTTGACCTCCTATATCGCTGAATGGCTTGCCACATTCAAGGAAACGACAGTGAAGCAATCCACCTATGACCGCTTACTGACCTCCGTAAAGGCGTTGGAGGGCTTTACAATCGCTTCTATGCCGATTGGAGAAATAACCTGTATTGACATTCAGCAGTATGTAAATGACCTCACAAAACGAGGCTACGGCCTATCAACCATCAAGAAACAAATGCGGATTGTGACGGCTCCGCTGAAACAGGCCTCCGCCCTTCACATTATCCCTGCCGACCCCGGCATTGGGATTCGTCTTCCCTCACGCTACAATGTTTCAAAGCCTGAACGCCTGATTGAAGCATACACCGATCAAGAACAAACCGCCCTGCTGAATGTATTATCCAGCGGGCGGAGGACAGGCTATTTCGCTATTGCCTTGATGATTGAAACAGGCTTGCGCGTTGGGGAAGTGCTTGCTTTGAGGTGGCAGGATGTACAACTCACGCGCAAGCGCATCAATGTCAGGAATACGGTTGTCAGGCTGGCAAATAAGAAGCAATCCTTTGTTCAGGACAGCGTAAAGAGCGAAAGTAGCAGGAGAGCCATCCCCCTCACGCCCGAGGCGATCAACATATTGGAAGAACAATATGCGCGCAGGGTAAATGAATGGGTTTTCGTCAATGACGATGGAGAACGGCTCTCCTACGAGGCATTGCGATACCAAACCCGCAAAGCCTGTGAAGAAGCAGGGATAGAATACCGAGGGGAACACGTCTTTCGGCACACATTCGCCACGAACTGCTATCACAAAGGCATTGATGTAAAGATACTTTCGCGCCTCTTGGGTCATGCTGATGTGAATATCACCTATAACCTTTACATTCACCTGTATGGGGATGGCTTTGATGAAATGTATGAGGCCTTGGTGGGGAATGGGTGACAGCAAAAGAAAGAACGCAGACTCTCTCGAATCTGCGTTTCTGGCAGGGGCAGAAGGATTCGAACCCTCAACAAAGGTTTTGGAGACCCACGTGTTACCATTACACCATGCCCCTACGAACACGCATTATTATACCGGGATACGGGCAAAAAGTCAAGCAGAATTTTTGCTTCTTCGGCAATCGCGCGGCGGGCGCGGAAGCCGTCGTATTGGGTCGAGTTAATAATAGGTATAAATTGGCGCGAATGGCCAGAAAACGCTTGACAAATGCCCCGCTGTATGTATACAATAGCATGACCGGCTGAAAAGCGGCCGCGCGTAAGCACGGCGGCTATGCTGTTTTTCGATACACATGTCTTTTCGCTCTTTGCGAGTGGGCGTGGGCGCCTGCTCTTGCATGATAAAGCAAGCTGTTTTGGCATTGCTGTTTTGTTGTGTGCAAACCGAGGCTTCATGTTGTGCCCAAATTCAGCATATAGCCGTGGGGTTTTTAACCCGCACGGTTTTTTCAATTGGCAAGATTACATATTGAAATTTGGAAAAACAAGAAAGAAGGAGGCAGCCAGGTGGACTTAATTCTCGCAATCGCACTCATGGTCGTCTTCGCGCTGGTCGGCGCGGGCGGCGGCTATTTTTATCGCAAGAACATGGCCGAAAAGCGCATCGGCCGAACCGAGGAATACGCGAAAAAACTGTTGGACGACGCTACCCGCAAGGCGGCGGAAACGAAAAAAGAAATGGAAATCGAGGCCAAGGAGGAGGTCCTTCGCCTCAAAACCAAGCTGGACGACGAGATCCGCACCCGCCGCGCCGAAATGCAGCGCAGCGAGCGCCGCGTGAACCAGCGTGAGGAAATGCTGGATAAAAAGATGGATAACCTCGAAAAGCGCGAGGAGGCCATCAACCAAAAGTCCGAGCAGACGCAGGCCCTCTACGACGAGGCCGAGCAGCTGCGCGACAAGCAGGTGAAGGAGCTGGAACGCATCGCCGGCATGACCCAGGATGAGGCCGAGCAGATGATCATCAGCCGCGTGCAGAAGGAAGCCTACCACGACGCCGCCGCCATGGTGCGCGATATCGAGGCCAAGGCCAAGGACGAGGGCGAAAAGAAGGCCCGCAACATCATCGCCCTGGCCATCCAGAAGTGCGCCGCCGACCATGTGGCCGAAACCACGGTGTCCGTCATTAACCTGCCAAACGACGATATGAAGGGCCGCATCATCGGCCGCGAGGGCCGCAACATCCGCGCCCTGGAAACCGCCACGGGCGTCGATCTGATCATCGACGATACCCCCGAAGCCGTCATCGTATCCGCCTTCGATCCCGTGCGCCGCGAGATTGCGCGCATCGCCATCGAAAAGCTGATTCAGGATGGCCGCATCCACCCCGCCCGCATCGAGGAAATGGTGGAAAAGGCCAAGAAGGAAGTGGACAACCAGATCCGCGAGGCTGGCGAACAGGCCATCTTCGAGACGGGTCAGCACGGCCTGCATCCCGAGCTGGTCAAGCTGCTGGGCCGCATGCGCTACCGCACCTCCTATGGCCAGAACGTGCTCAAGCACTCCATCGAGGTCAGCCATCTGGCCGGCCTGATGGCCGCCGAGCTGGGCGCGGACGTTCAGCTGGCCAAGCGTGCGGGTCTGCTGCATGATATCGGCAAGGCTGTCGACCATGAGCAGGAAGGCACGCATGTGCAGCTGGGCGGCGAGTTGGCCCGCAAGTATCACGAGAGCAACGACGTGATCCACTGCATCCTGGCGCACCACAACGATGTGGAGCCGCAGACGGTGGAGGCCGTGCTGGTGCAGGCTGCCGACGCCATCAGCGCCGCCCGTCCCGGCGCGCGCCGCGAATCGCTGGAGAACTACATCAAGCGCCTGGAGAAGCTGGAGGCCATCGCCAACGACTTTGCCGGTGTTGAAAAGTCCTTCGCCATCCAGTCCGGCCGCGAGATCCGCATCATGGTCAAGCCCGAGGATGTAACCGACGAGGGCACCAAGGTGATGGCCAAGGAGATCGCCAAGCGCATCGAGCGTGAGCTGGAGTATCCCGGCCAGATCCGCGTAAACGTGATCCGCGAAACCCGCAGCACGGAATACGCCAAATAATAAAGCAACCTATCAAGGCGGCAGGTCAAACGATCTGCCGCCTTTTTGCATGGAAAAAGCTTCCCCTTCATCTTCTCTTTCCCGCGCTATTTCGCTTTTTTACGCACTCCGTATCGACGGCCCTTGCCCGGTGAACGCGCTATCATAGGCAGCGTAGGAGGGAGCGTTATGGTCGTCATAGGCGAGGAATATCTGCTGATGAACCTGCTGATGGATACGCTGTGCCTGACGGCGGCCATGCGGCTATCCTCCCTGCGTGCGCGGCCGGGCCGCATCGCGCTTGCCGCGCTGGCAGGCGCCCTTCTGTCCATGATCGCCCTATCCCTGTGGGGGCTGCGCGCCAGCGCCTATGCCGCGCTGCCCATCGCCGTGCTGATGGCGCTGCTGGCCTTTGGTCTGCGCCGCGCGCCGGGCGGCAGCGCCCGGCTGCTGATTGCCGGGCTTTTGTCCGCGGGCATGGCGCAGTATATGCACCGGTTGGGTCTGGGCGGCTGGGCGGCCGCGCTGGCCTGCGCGCCGGGCGTGCTTTACGCAGCGGATTCTACGGCGCTTTACCGCGTATCGTTAGAGAACGG
>OLOQ01003170.1_pt1 | contig 12301 bp, 15 predicted proteins | sample 1673101 | NCBI WGS metagenome assembly OLOQ01 (sample SAMEA3136754, study PRJEB25190) | human gut metagenome | biome: human gut; feature: human-associated habitat; material: faeces | place: Austria | collected 2013 | reverse complement strand
GAATCACGGCCGTTCTTGGTGGAGCCCATACCTTTTTTATGGGCAAAGAACTGCAAACCAATGTTCAGCATAATGCAGTACCATCCTTTCTATGAGATGATTGCGGGGGAACAGGAGACGTTCACGCCTCCATCACTTCAATGTTTTCCGGATACTCGTCGTGAAGCTGGGCCAGATACACCATCAACCCCGTCAGAAGATTCTGGCAGGTATTCTCCGCCATGGGAGCCAGGCCCCCGGGCAGACGAAAGGAGATGGCGGCGTCCTGCTCCCGGACTTTCACCGCGGCACACAGACCCATCACGTCATTGACGGTGGCTTCTACCAGGCGCACGGCGCTGGTAACGGCGGCGCAGACGATGTCCTCACCCTCTGCGGCGAAGCCGCTGTGTCCCTGTGCATCGAAACCGACGATGCGGGCTTCCTCTGTCAGGAATGTAACGGTCGTCATGCGGTCACTCAGAAGGAGATCTTGCCGATTTCCACCTTGGTGTAGGGCTGACGATGACCCTGCCGTTTGCGATAACCCTTCTTGGGGGTATACTTGAAGATACGGATCTTCTTGCCCTTGCCGTTCTTGACGACGGTGGCGTCCACCTTAGCGCCCTCCACTACGGGAGTGCCGAACTTGGTGTTTTCGCCGTCGACGATGGCCAGGACCTGGTCGAACACCACGGAATCACCCGCGTTGACGTCCAGCTTCTCGATAAACAGAGTGTCACCCTCGGAGACGTTGTACTGCTTACCACCGGTCACGATAATAGCCTGCATACTTGTTGCACCTGCCTTTCCTTTATTACGGACTCGCTGTCGGGGGCGTCCGGCAAGGCCGGAACTTTTGACCCATTCAAAGCGGCTTATAGAGTATAACAGAGAAATTCACCTTTGTCAATGGCTTTTTGCCGTTTTCCGGAGGTTTTCACGCCTGGGGATAGACCAGGTTTTCCGGCGTCCAATTGCGGATCCGGTCTGCGTACCAGGCGCAGCAGTCCCGGGCCAGGGCTGTGTCCAGATTGCGGAAGTTGCCGCACTCCGCGGCGCTTTTGCCGGGCATGGGACCATCATAGGCCGCCCCGGCGGCGAACACCTGCTGCACCAGGCGGATGGCCGCCTCATCCGTCAGCCGGCGGCTGTCGAACAGGAAGTAAAACCCCGTCTGGCAGCCCATGGGGCCGAAGTAGATCACGGCGTCCTTTTCCGGGCTGTTGCGCAGAAGGGTGGCGATGATGTGCTCCACCGAGTGCATCTGGGCATTGGTCAGCAGGTCGCCGGTGTTGGGCTTTTTGAAGCGTAGGTCGAAGGTGGTGACGTCTCCGTCCCGGCGGGACAGGTACAGGCCGGGAACCAGCACGTCGTGGTTCACCGTGAAGCTGGCGATCCGTTCCATATCACGCCTCCAGCTGGTCCACAAAGGCCATAACCACCCGGTTCAGGTCCCGCATGGCCGTGGGAAAATTGAAAACGAAGTCGTGGTGCTCAAACAGGCAGTCGGACACGGACTTGACGGACATGAAGGGCACGTTGTTGCGCAGGCACACCTGGGCATCGGCGCAGCCCTCCATGTCGCACAGCAGGGGGTGGAAGGTGTCGGCGATCCAGTGGGCCCGGGGCGTGTCGGTGGCGAACCAGTCGCCGGTGGCCACCCAGCCGGTGCGGTAAGGGACGCCCACCCGGTCCATGGCAGCCCTGGCCCGGTCCAGATCGCTGGTGGGGAACTGCACCCGGTTCACCGTGGACACAAGGCCGATGGGGTCGCCCAGGGGCGTGGTGTCCACGTCGTGCTGCAGAAAGCCCTCCGCCAGAACGATGGAACCAATGGGCATATTCTCAAAGCACCCGGCCACACCGGCGTTGAGCACCAGGTCCGGCTGATACAGGCTGATCAGCAGCTGGGTGGCCATGGCGGCGTTGACCTTGCTGACGCCCCCGGCGCAGGCGATGACGTCCGGCCGGATCTGATAAAACGGCACCCCGGCCACGGTCTGCAGGGGCTGGGCATTCTCCTGGGTCAGCAGGCTTTCGATCTCGCCGGTCATGGCGTATACGAGTCCGATCTTCATGGTTGGTTTCCTCCCGATAAATTCATTTTTCATCCTATATTGTAAGGATTCACCGGGCAGATTGTCAAGAGGATTGCAAAATTTCCAAAAATGCGCTATAATGAGCTGAGAAATGAACCAAAAGTGCGTTTTTTAACAGCATGGTGATTAATATCCTATAACCTGTACAAAATGCCGGGAAGACTGTCGCAGAATTGTAACCGGTTTGTAACTATTTGTGATTTTCTGGGAAGGGGTGATCGCATGCCCGTTTTCGGCGTGATCTGCGAATATGACCCCTTCCATCTGGGGCACCGGTGGATGCTGGAGCAGCTGCACCGGCAGGGACCGGTGGTGTGCGCCATGAGCGGCTGCTTCACCCAGCGGGGGGAGTTCGCCGCCGTGAACAAGTTCGCCCGGGCGGAGATGGCCGTCCGGAACGGAGCGGACCTGGTGCTGGAGCTGCCCACGCCGTGGGCGGTGTCCGGAGCGGAGCGCTTTGCCCGGGGCGGCGTGGAGCTGCTGGAGAAAACCGGCGTGGTGACCCACCTGGCCTTCGGCAGCGAGTGCGGCAACCTGGAGGCCCTGCAACGGGTGGAAGCCTGCCTCTCCGGCGAGAGCTTTCAGGAGACCCTCCGGCGGAGATTGGAGGGCGGCGAGACCTTTGCCCGCTGCCGCCAGGCGGCGGTGGAGGAGTTGCTGGACCCCCGGGACGCGGCGCTGCTGTCCCAGCCCAACAACATCCTGGCCATCGAGTATCTGAAGGCCCTGCGCCGGGCGGATTTTCCCATGGAACCGATAACGTTCCCGCGCCGGGGCGGGCCCCACGACGGCGGTGCGGCGGATGGGATCGCCTCCGCGTCCCACATCCGCAGGCTTCTGCGGGCGGGGCACACGGAGGAGGCCATGGCCTTCCTGCCCCGGGAATCGGCGGAGGTGCTGCGGCGGGAAATCGCCGCAGGCCGGGGACCGGTGGATATACGCACCTGCCAGCGGGCCATTCTGGCCCGGCTACGGACCATGCCCCAGGAGGACTTTCTCCCCTATGACGGCGGCGGCGAGGGGCTGTATCGCCGGTTTTACCGGGCGGTGCGGCAGGCCGCGGACATAGACGGCCTGCTGGAGGCCGCCAGGACCCGGCGCTATCCCCTGGCCCGGCTGCGGCGGATGCTGCTGGCGGCGTATCTGGAGCTGCCAGAGCCGGAGCACATCCCCTATCTGCGGTTGCTGGCCGCCAGCCGCCGGGGCTGTGACCTGCTGGGGCAGATGCGCGGAGCGCCGGTGCTGACCAAGCCCGCCGACGTATCCCGCCTGGGCCGTCCGGCCCAGGACCTGTTCACCCGGGAGGCCGGTTGGACCGATTTGTATACTCTGGCGTATCCCGACCTGTCTCAAAGCGCCTGCGGCGCGGACTGGCGGGCCACCCCATGGATCATGTAAGGAAATGCCTATGAAGAAACTGTACATCATTCTGATAGCGGCCCTGCTGCTGACGCTGGTGGCGTGCCTGACAGCCTGCAGCGCCAAGCCCGTGTCCCTGCGGGGCACCGAAGCGCCCAATCTGCCCGGCCCGACTAATGACGCACTGAAGGTCACGGACGAGGGCCAGGACTGGAACATCACCCTGGAGCAGGTAGATAAGGAGAACTTCGCCGAGGACGACCGGCTGCTGGCCAAGGGCAGCTATCAGGTGTTCCAGCTGAATCAGGAGGGTGCAGGGGACACGCTGACCGCCACCGCCGCTGCCGCCGAGGGCATCAACGCATATTTTGAGCAGTGGCGCAAGGACCAGCTGCAGTTCCTGGGGGACGTGACCAATATGGCCCGGGAATCCTATTCCGGTGTCAACGGCGAGGACTCCCGCTGGGAGCAGCCGGAGTATGTGTACTCCGATACCGTTACCGCCGACTATTGGGTGGGGCCCAAGCTGCTGTGTGTGGAGATGCACTATACCTCCTATTCCGGTGGAGCGCACCCCAACTCCTGGCGCGTGGCGGTGAGCTTCGACCTGAACACCGGCGAGACCGTTAAGATCATGGACCTGGCCGAGGATGGCGAGAGCCTGCGGGCCGCCGTCAAGGAGAATCTGCTGTATCAGATTCAAAAGAGCAACCTCTGGACGGAGTACGGAGCCGACAGCTTCTTCGAGGACTACGAGGACACCGTGGGCAACTGGGCGGATCAGTGCCTGGTGTTCGGCGACAGCGGCCTGACCGTGGTGTTCAACCCCTATACCATCGCCCCCTATGCCGTGGGAGAGCTGTCGTACTTAATTCCCTACAGCCTGCTCGGGCCCTATCTGAATGGCCGGGCCGTGCAGCTGCTGGGGCTGAGCTGACCGGAAAAACACTTTCCTCCCCCGCTTTGCAGGGAACATTTTTCTTGCAAAGCGGGGGAGATTTTGCTACGATGAGAAAAACACACAGGAGGTGGAATCATGGAGGAGCATGCGGTCTATCGGGTGCTGATGGTGGAGGATGACCGGGGCATCGCCCAGGCGGTGCAGACCCAGGGCCAGCTTTGGAATCTGGAGGTGCGCCAGGTGCAGGACCCTCGGCATGTGATGGAGGAGTTCGCCGCCTTTGACCCCCATCTGGTGCTGCTGGACATCGGCCTGCCCTGCTTCGACGGCTACCATTGGTGCACAGAGATCCGCCGGGTATCACGGGTGCCGGTGATCTTCATCTCGTCTGCGGCGGACAATATGAACATCATCATGGCCATGAACCTGGGGGCCGACGACTTCATCGCCAAGCCCTTTGACCAGAGCGTGCTGATGGCCAAGATTCAGGCCCTGCTGCGCCGGACCTACGACTTCGGGGTCTCGGCCCCGGTGCTGGAGCACCGGGGCGCCCTGCTGAACACCGGGGACAACACCCTGACCTATCAGGGCCAGCGGGTCTCCCTGACCAAAAACGAATACCGGATCCTGCTGTGCCTGATGCAGAGCAAGGGCCGGGTGGTGAGCCGGGAGAAGCTCATGGAGCGCCTGTGGGAAACCGACAGCTTCGTGGACGAGAACACCCTCACCGTGAACATCGGCCGTCTGCGGAAAAAGCTGGACGCCGCCAATCTGCCGGGGTTCATCACCACCCGGGTGGGCCTGGGCTATATGGTGGGGTGAGGGCTATGCTGACCGGATATCTGCGGCAACGGCGCAGGACGCTGTTGGCGTTTTTCCTGTTCGGCGGCATCTTCGCCGCCGCCTTCGCCCTGTACCAGTTGCCGCTGCGGGCGGTGGCCTATCCCTTTGTGCTGTGCGCCGCAGCCGGGGCGGTGCTGCTGACCCTGGACTATCGCCGGGTCCTGCGGCAGCACCGGTAGCTGGAGCTGCTGCGGCAGCTGCCGGAGGAGCTGGCTGACGCCCTGCCCCCGGCGGACACGGTGACGGAGGCCGACTATCGTAGCCTTGTGATCCTGCTGGCGGAAAGCCGCCGGGCCATCCGCACCCAGGAAGAGCAGCGCTACGGCGACATGGTGGACTACTATACCATGTGGGCCCACCAGATCAAAACCCCCATTGCCTCCATGCGCCTGACACTGCAGAACGAGGACTCCGACCTGGCCCGCTCCCTGTCCGGGGACCTGATGCGGGTGGAGCAGTATGTGGAGATGGTGATGGTGTTCCTGCGGCTGGGCAGCACCACCACCGACTATGTGATCCGCGCCCACAGCCTGGACGATATCGTGCGCCCGGCGGTGCGGAAGTTCGCCGGGGAGTTCATCCGCCGCCGTCTGCGGCTGGATTATCAGCCCCTGGACCGCACCGTGGTCACCGACGCCAAGTGGCTGGGCTTCGTGGTGGAGCAGGTGCTGTCCAACGCCCTGAAATACACCGCCCACGGCTCCGTGACCATTGCCATGGACGGCGATGACCTGTGCATCCGGGACACCGGCATGGGCATCGCGCCGGAGGACCTGCCCCGGATCTTCGACCGGGGATTCACGGGCCTCAACGGCCGCCGGGACACCCGGGCCAGCGGCATCGGGCTGTACCTGTGCCGCCGGATCTGCCGCAGCCTGGGCCACACCATCCGGGCCTCCTCCGTGCCCGGCCAGGGAACGGAGATCCGCATCGGCCTGGGCCGGAAAAAGACGCTGGTTGAATAAAAGAGGACTCCATGTCAATAGTTGGGGCAGAGAAAACCCCAAAAATCATACGCGTGGGAAATCAAATAAATTTTGGAGGCACTATGAAAGCCCTGACCTACATAGAACACAATCATTTTGCCCTGCTGGACAAGCCGGAGCCGAAGATCATCGATCCCCGGGACGCTATCGTGCGGGTGACGCTGGGCTCCATCTGCACCAGTGATCTGCACATCAAGCATGGCTCGGTGCCCCGTGCCGTGCCGGGCATTACCGTCGGCCACGAGATGGTGGGCGTGGTGGAGTCCGTCGGTGCAGCGGTCAAAACCGTGCGTCCCGGCGACCGGGTGACGGTGAACGTGGAGACCTTCTGCGGCGAATGCTACTTCTGCCAGCACGGTTGGGTGAACAACTGCACCGACTCCAACGGCGGCTGGGCGCTGGGCTGCCGCATCGACGGCGGACAGGCGGAGCTTGTCCGGGTGCCCTACGCCGATCAGGGCCTGAACAGGATCCCGGACAGCGTCACCGATGAGCAGGCGCTGTTTGTGGGCGATATTCTCGCCACCGGCTTCTGGGCGGCGAAAATCTCTGAGATCAAAAGTGAGGACACCGTCCTCATCATCGGCGCAGGCCCAACGGGCATCTGCACGCTGCTGTGCGCGGCGCTGAAAGAACCCAAGCGCATCATCGTCTGCGAGAAGGACCCGGCACGGCTTGCCTTTGTCCGGGCGCATTATCCGGAGGTGCTGACCTGCACGCCGGAGGAATGCGAGGACTTTGTGCACTCAAACAGCGACCACGGCGGCGCAGATGTGGTGCTGGAGGTGGCAGGCGGCAAGGATACCTTCCGGCTTGCATGGCGCTGCGCCCGCCCCAACGCCATCGTGACGGTGGTAGCGCTCTACGACGAGGCACAGACGCTGCCGCTGCCGGAGATGTACGGCAAGAATCTGACCTTCAAGACCGGCGGCGTGGATGGCTGCGACTGCGCAGAAATTCTGCGCCTGATCGAGCAGGGCAAGCTGGACACCACGCCGCTTATTACCCACCGCTTCCCGCTAAGCGAGATCGAGGAGGCCTACCGCATCTTTGAAAGCCGTCTGGACGGCGTCATCAAGGTGGCCATCACGGCGGACTGAAGCGGGAGAAAGCTATGTTATCCATGAGACCAGACCCGGAGATTCGGGTGCAAAAAATCGCCATTCCCGCAGGCCGACGGCGGATCCCGGCGCTGGTGCTGTCGCCGAATGAGGCTCCGATGCTGGCTACCGGCGTGCTGTGGATTCACGGCGGCGGGTACATTCTCGGCATGAAGGAAATGGTGCATATGTCCCGGGCGGTCGATTTGGTGAAAAAGTTCGGGGCGGTGGTGGTGTCGCCGGGGTATCGGCTGGCTTTTGCCGCGCCCTATCCCGCTGCGCTGGACGACTGCTATGCGGCGCTGGTGTACATGAAGGCCCGCGCCGCCGAGTTGGGCGTTCGAGCCGATCAGATCATGGTAGGCGGCGAGAGTGCAGGCGGCGGTCTGTGCGCCGCCCTGTGCATCAAGGCCCGGGACACCGGTGATGTGAACGTTGCCTTTCAAATGCCCCTCTACCCCATGCTGGACGACCGGGACACGGAGACCTCCCGGGATAACCACGGCAAGGTGTGGAACACCCGGCGCAACCATTTTGGCTGGCGCTGCTATCTGCGGGGGCAGAAGCGGGACGGCCTGTCGCCCTATGCCGCTCCCGCCCGACTGACGGACTTTTCCGGCCTTCCGCCTGCCTACACCTTTGTAGGGGACGGAGAGCCGTTCTACGCCGAAACGGTGCAGTATGTCGAGAACCTGAAGAAAAGCGGGATTCCAGCCAGCGTGGATGTGTACCACTCCGATATGCACGCCTTTGACATGATTCAGCCGGACACGCCCCTGAGCCTGGAAGCCGCCCGGCTGTTCAATGAGCAGTTTGCCTATGCGCAGGCGTTTTACTTTGCGGCGCAGAGATGAGGGCAAGGTGAAGCCTTCTCATAATAAATACATAAGATAAAGGGTGTGTTTTTGTGAATGTGTATGGAAGCGTCAACTTCCGATTTGTCGGAGCAGCTTATGAATATTCGAGAAATCCACGAAAATAAAAAGCAATTCCTCCCGCTTCTGCTGTTGGCAGATGAGCAGGAGGACATGATCGACCGCTATCTGGAGCGGGGCACCATGTATGTGCTGGAGGACGGCGGCGTGAAAGCGGAATGCGTCGTCACCGACGAGGGCGGCGGGATTCTGGAGCTCAAGAACCTCGCCGTGGAACCGGAGACGCAGAGAAAGGGCTACGGCAAGGCGCTGATTGACTTTCTTGTGCGTCAATATGCTGGTTGCTATGCCCTTTTACAGGTGGGCACCGGCGACAGTCCGCTGACCGTGCCGTTTTATGAGAAGTGCGGCTTTGTCCGCTCGCACCGCATTCCCAATTTCTTCACCGACCACTATGACCACCCCATCTACGAGGCCGGAGTGCAGCTGGTGGACATGGTGTATTTGCAACGGAAGCTGTGCCACCCAGCCTGTAAGCCACGCTGCCGGTGGTGCAGCCTGGCCAACCCCCTCTACGTCCGCTACCACGATGAGGAATGGGGTGTGCCGTGCCACGATTACCACGCCCTGTATGAGCTACTGATTCTGGAATCCTTTCAGGCGGGACTGAGCTGGGAGACGGTGCTGAACAAGCGCCAGCGGTTCCGGGAGGTCTACGACGGCTTCGACTTGGACAAGGTCTGCGCTTACGGCGAGGAAAAAATCGCCCAGTTGCTCTCCGATGAAGGCATCATTCGCAACCGGCGGAAAATTCGAGCCAGCATTCAAAACAGCCGCATCTTCCGGGACATTCAGGAAGAATACGGCAGCTTTGACGCGTATATCTGGAGCTGGACGGAGGGCAAGATCCTCTACGAAAATGACCCCGCCATTACCACCAGCCCGCTGTCAGACGCCATTTCCAAGGACTTGAAAAAGCGCGGCATGACCTTCGTGGGCTCCACCATCATCTATGCCTATTTGCAGGCCATCGGCGTCATCAATGCCCACAGCGACGACTGCTGGCTGCATACGAGCTCGGTGTGAATCGGATGAAACAATGACAACTGCGGTATGGGCGCAAGCCTATGCCGCAGTTTTATTACTGCATTCTGTGTCTTCATTTTCTTTTGACAATGGCCTTTGCAATACACTACACCCTGATTCCGCCTAAAAATCGTCTCATGAATACCTTTGACCCGGTTCATATCGCTGTATCTATCCCTGTTTTCATGGTAAATTGCTGCGATTTCTTCCTTGGATGCCTTGTGTTTGTCAGGCTTCTTCATCCGTTTCATACTGATTCTTGATTAAAAAATTTAATCAAGAATCCCGTGCGCTGTGCGCACGCACAGCGTGTGAAAACACGCTGTGGCGTCTCATACAAAACCTGACGCACCTTCGGTGCTATAAAAAGCTTTTCAAGCTTTTTAACAGGTTTTAGTATCAGATGATAGTAGCCAGCTTCTTTTCGCTGGCGCCGCTCGCCTTCCGGAACCAAGGCTTGCAATTTTTTTAGGTATTCGTTCTCCGCACGCAGCCGATTCACCTCCGCCGGCAGGTCTTCTTCCACTGTACGGCCCTTTTGGCATATATAATCACCCCATTTGTCAGACAATATACCACACTGTCTAACAAATGGGGTGCTGTTCATTTTCCCGGGAGTTTTTTCTATTTGCCTTTCCCGGTCGGCGGGGCGAACCGGGACACGTCCAGGCCCTCCAAGGCCAGCAGGCGGCGCTTCTTGTCCACCCCTCCGGCATAGCCGGTGAGGTTGCCGTCCGCGCCTATCACACGGTGGCAGGGCACGATCAGGGAAATGGGGTTGTGTCCCACCGCGCCGCCCACCGCCTGAGCGGACATATGGGGCACCTCCAGCCGCTGAGCCAGCTGCCGGGCCAGTTCCCCGTAGGTGGTCGTCTCTCCGTAGGGAATCTCCTGCAGCAGGGACCACACCGCCATGCGGAATTCCGTGCCCGTCAGGTGCAGCGGCGGGGTGAAATGGGGCCGCCGTCCGGCAAAATACAGGTCCAGCCAACGGCCTGCCGCCGCCAGCACCGGGGTCTCCCATTCCTGGGCCTGGGTCAGTCCCGGGGCAAAGTGCTTCTGTCCCACGAACCACAGGCCCACCAGGCCCGCGTCGTCCGCCGCCATGAGAATCTCCCCCAGGGGAGAGCGATATCGCTGGATATAGAGCATAGGCTCAGTGCCGGGCCACGGGGTCCCAGTTCTCCTCATCCTCGCGGATGATCTGCAGATACTCGGTATAATCCGACTCCACGGGGTTGCTCTTGGGGGCCTGGGCCTTGTACTGCTCCAGCAGACGGCGGGACTTCTCCGGCGGCTGGACGGTGCCGGCGCCGGCGATGCAGCCGCCGGGGCAGGCCATGCCCTCCAGCAGATAGCCGTCGTACTTTCCGGTGCGGGCCATGCGCAGCATCTGGCGGCACTCCCGCAGGCCCTCGGCATACACGGTCTTGACCTGGCGATCCGGCTCCAGCTTCTCGATGACCTTCTCCACCGCCTTGGCCACGCCGCCGCTGGCGGCAAAGCCCACGCCGGGGGCGGAGGCCTCGTACTGGGCCTGCTCGTCGGGGATCTGGGAAAAGTCGATGTTCTTGGCCTCGAACATGCCCCGCAGCTCCTCAAAGGTCAGGACGAAGTCCACATCGCTGCGGACGCTGCGGCGGCTGGCTTCCAGCTTCTTGGCAGCGCAGGGGCCGATGAAAGCAATCTTGCAGTCGGGGTTCCGGCGCTTCTGGAGCCGGGCCGTCAGCACCATGGGCGTCATGGTCATGGAGATATACGGCGCAAAGCCCGGGAACTCCTTCTTGGCCATCACGGACCAGGCCGGGCAGCAGGACGTGGCCATAAAGGGCTGCTTTTCCGGCACCACCCGCAGGAACTCCTCCGCCTCCTCGATGGCGCACAGGTCCGCGCCCACGGCCACCTCCTCCAGGGCGGCGAAGCCCAGTTCCTTCATGGCGGCCTTGATCTGGCCGGGGGTGACCTTCTCGCCGAACTGACCCCAGAAGGCCGGGGCGATGATGGCGATGACCTTTGCTCCGCCCCGGATGGCGTGAATCAGCTGAAACAGCTGGCCCTTGTCCACAATGGCGCCGAAGGGGCAGTTCACCAGGCACATGCCGCAGTTGACGCACTTGTCATAGTTGATCCGGGCCCGGCCGTGGTCGTCCTTGCCGATGGCGTCCATGCCGCAGGCCTCCTGGCAGGGGCGGAAGAACTTGATGATGGCCTGATAGGAGCAGGCGGCCTTGCACTTGCCGCACTTGATGCACTTGGTCTGGTCGATCTGGGCCTGGCCGTGCTCAAAGTGGATGGCCCCCTTGGGACAGGCATGGGAGCAGTGCCGGGCCAGACAGCCCTGGCAGGCGTTGGTGACCTCATAGTGGGTGTCGGGACAGGCATGGCAGGCGTATTTGATGATGTTGATCAGCGGGGGATCGTAGTACTTCTCGGCAATGGCGCTTTCCTCCACACCGTCGGACAGCAGCGTATGCTCGGACACATCCCGCAGGGGAAGGCCCATGGCCAGGCGGATCCGCTCGCCTACAATGGCCCGCTCCAGGAAGATGGACTCCCGGACGGTGCCCACCTCGCCGGGCATCAGCTCATAGGGCAGCTTCTCCAGCCGGGTATAATAGTCCCCGCCCTCGTATGCCAGCTTCGCCACCTCGGCGAACACCTTCTTGCGCATGTCGGTGATGGTGCACTGTAAGTTTCTCATGTTTTTGTTCCCTTTATCCTCATTCAGAATCTGTTAAGAGCCGTTGCCGTTGGGGCAACAGCTTTATTTCAAAACTTATTATAATCGAAAGTGAAAAAAAAGACAATACCTCGGAAGATTATTTTTTTCGCGCGCTGACAATTTTTTATTGTGACAACGCAAAAAGACCCCCGGCGGGATTTCCCGCCGGGGGCGCGAGGCTGTCGAAGAACTTGGAAACCTTCCGCCATCGGAAAGGAAGATCGTTACGAAAGACTGCGCCCGCAGGCGCGTTTCGCAGCGCAACCGCCGCAGGCGGCTCTTAGCGCGGAGATAACCCATCAGGGGTGTCTTTCGTTTGCAATCACAGGTTTTTCAGAACTTTTTAAG
>OLOQ01003167.1_pt1 | contig 12307 bp, 9 predicted proteins | sample 1673101 | NCBI WGS metagenome assembly OLOQ01 (sample SAMEA3136754, study PRJEB25190) | human gut metagenome | biome: human gut; feature: human-associated habitat; material: faeces | place: Austria | collected 2013 | reverse complement strand
AGGTCGGAAGCAATACTTTCGCAACTGTCGATTTCTTTTAAAGTAGTCTTATATGGGTATTCGCCGGTACCAAAATACTGCATGCTCATACCGGTTAATACTTCAAATTCAGTATTGGCTGTTCCGGCACCTACAACAGGAACTTTTAAGTAACCGGAAGAATAGTTGTTTAATAAGTTGTGAAAATTCGGAACCGGATCTTCTGAAGTCTGTAAGAACTTAACATCAGAGGGATCTACAAAGGATTCCAGTAAAACAACAATAATATTTGGCGTATCTTCGGCAGCTTCGGTAGTTTCTTCCGGAACGGAAGCCCCTATTTTGGCAATACGCTCTTCGGAATAACTGTCCGGTTTACTCATACCACGGTCAACAACGCTGGATGAGAAGCCGTAGACAAAACCATAATTTTCATAGCCCTGTGCAATATTGGCAAAATAGGAAGCAACAATATTATTGGACTGGGCTGCCTTGGTAGTTACCGGTAACATCAGGAAGATAACAGCAACCATAAGCGGACTTACAATCCAGTTGATTTTGCCCTGATATTTTGGCCCTTTGATAAAAAGCCAGATACAGAAAAGCAGGAAAAGACCGACTACGATAATAACGGCGAGTGCTTCACCAAAGGTAAAGTATTTGGTGTTCTGCATGGCAAATAAGTCAGACAGACATTTCAAATCTGTAAAACCAAATGGAGTTACACGTTTGGAAAGAATAACGCCATTGATGGTTCCAAGGAAAAGCCAGAAGCCGCTGATTAAGAGACGGGCAAGTGTTCTTCTTCGAATCAGATAGACCAGGGATAAACTTGCAAAAATAATAAATGAGTTATAAAGGTAAGCAATGGTGTGTCCTGCAATAAAGGAAAATGCAGAAAGCACATTTCGTCTGGAAATACATTCAATCACCAGAACGAGGAAACAGGACAGTAACAGATGGAATACCAAAGAGTATTTGTTCATAATCACAACTGCACGGTCAAGGTGTGGATGTGGTTTCTTCTCCCGGTTCTTAAAAGTATTTATTTTGTTTTTTAGTTTAAAAAATAAGTTCTTGCACTTACTTAAAAAAGAATGTTTTTCTCTCATAATAATGGTTCTCCTCCCAGTAGATTACACACTTTTTACATATAATTTACTTTTGACTGAATAAGGATATATCTATTTAAGAAAAAAAACAACGGTAAATCTCGATAAAAATTTATTAATATTTCATTAAAAAGAATCCAAAATGTATAATAGAAGGGAAAGAAGTTGGCAAATAAGCCATTTTGTGCTATCCTTTTTTTATAAAAACCAGGTTCGCAGAGAGGCAGATAGGTGAATCTGACAGTAAGGTGAGGAAAGAGAAATGCTGGAATTAAAAGACATTAGTTTTCAGGTAAATGATGAAACAGCAGACAAGGAAATATTAAAAAATATCAATCTGAAGATAGAAGACCGGTTTGTGGCAATTACCGGACCAAACGGTGGAGGTAAATCCACGCTGGCGAAGCTGATTGCCGGAATAGTAACACCAACTTCCGGACAGATTTTATTGGATGGAGAGGATATTACAGGATTATCCATTACCGAACGGGCAAGAAAGGGAATCAGCTTTGCGTTTCAGCAGCCGGTAAGATTTAAGGGATTGACCGTAAAGGATTTGATTACACTGGCATCGGGAAAAGATATTTCCATCAGCCAGGCATGTTCCTATCTTTCAGAAGTAGGACTTTGCGCAAAGGATTATATTGGCAGGGAGGTAAATGACAGCCTTTCCGGTGGGGAGCTAAAGCGTATTGAGATTGCAATGATAATTGCAAGAGGAACCAAATTATCCATATTTGATGAGCCGGAGGCAGGAATTGACCTTTGGAGTTTTAACAATCTGATTCAGGTATTTGAGAATATGTATCAGAAAATCAATGGCTCGATTCTGATTATTTCACATCAGGAGAGAATCTTAAACATTGCAGACCGGATTATTGTAATTGCAGATGGAGAAGTAAGCACAGCCGGAAGCCGGGAAGAAGTGCTTCCAAAGCTGTTAGGCAGCAGTGAAGCCTGCTCTACTTTGATGGAAAAATTAGTCTAGGAAAAGGTGAGAAAATGGACAGTATAGAAAAGAATCTTTTAGCAGAGATATCAGATTTGCACAGCGTGCCGGAAGGCGCATATAACATCCGCAACAACGGAAAACTGGAGGCAAGAAATACAACTGCAAATATTGATATTGTAACTAAGAAGGACAAGCCGGGAATTGATATCTATGTAAAACCGGGAACAAAGAATGAGAGTATGCATATTCCGGTTATCTTAAGTGAAAGCGGCTTAAAGGACCTGGTGTATAATGATTTTTATATCGGGGAAGGTGCAGATGTGACAATCATTGCGGGATGCGGTATCCACAACTGCGGAGACCAGACATCACAGCATGATGGAATACACACCTTTTATATAGGAAAGAATGCAAAAGTAAAATATGTAGAAAAGCATTATGGTGAAGGGGATGGAAATGGAGCCAGAGTCTTAAATCCAACTACCGTGATCCACATGGAAGAAGGCGGATTCATGGATATGGACAGTGTTCAGATTAAAGGAGTAGACTCCACAATCCGTACAACCGAAGCAGACCTTAAAGAAGATGCGTCCCTTGTGATTCATGAACGTATTATGACTCATGGACAGCAGAAGGCAGAGACAGATTTTACGGTAGATTTAAATGGAGCACATTCCAGTGCAAATGTGGTATCTCGTTCGGTAGCAAAGGGAGATTCCCACCAGAAGTTTGTTTCTTATATTCGTGGTAATAATGCATGCAGCGGACATACAGAATGTGATGCCATCATCATGGACAATGGAAAGGTGGAGGCAATTCCGTCTCTTGCAGCAAATGATATCGATGCAGCATTGATTCATGAGGCAGCAATTGGAAAAATAGCAGGAGAACAGCTGATTAAGCTGATGACACTGGGACTGTCTGAAAAAGAGGCAGAGGAGCAGATTGTAAATGGATTTCTGAAATAGGATATGTATGGGGAATGAAGGGTGCAGGAAAGAACAAACAAGAGAAGAGAAATACCGAAAGAGGCGGAAGAATGGAATAAGATAATATTTGAAACATTATGACGGGTATGGATATTAAGTGCAGTGGCATCTGTATTTGAACGATGCAAAAGTGGGTGGTAAAAATAAAGTCTGTTGCAGTGCAGATTAAGACAGAATTTTCCCGGGATAATAGAAAAGAGGAATAAATATGTGGCTTGCATATGCATGTGGCTCTGCTTTTTTTGCAGGTATTACGGCAATATTGGCAAAAGTTGGAATTAAGAAAATAGACTCGAATCTTGCAACAGCAATCCGGACGATTGTAGTATTGATTTTTGCATGGATTATGGTACGGCTTACCGGATCTTATACTCCAATCGGAAGTATAGGAACGCGGACGTTAATTTATCTTACATTATCCGGAATAGCGACCGGGGCATCCTGGCTTTGCTATTTTCGGGCATTGCAGCTAGGAGATGTAAATAAAGTAACACCGATTGATAAATCCAGTACAATCCTGACGATGATTCTGGCAGTCATTTTCTTAAATGAAGGACTGAACGAGAAGAAAATCATTGCCATGGTATTGATAGGCGTTGGAACGATGCTCATGATTACCAGAAAGAAAAGCAGTGGCACAAAGAGCCGGGCATGGCTTATCTATGCACTGCTGTCGGCAGTATTTGCCAGTCTGACGTCCATCCTTGCCAAGGTGGGAATAGATGGTGTGAATTCCAATCTTGGAACGGCATATCGTACTGGAGTGGTACTTGTTATGGCATGGGTGGTAGTATTTGTGACAAAGAAACAGAAACAGGTCCGGAGTATGACCTTCCGGGATGGAATGTTTCTGATTTTATCCGGAATAGCAACCGGAGCATCCTGGCTTTGTTATTACCGGGCGCTGCAGCTGGGCGAAGCCAGCGTAGTGGTGCCGATTGATAAACTAAGCATTGTAGTTACAATTGTATTTTCATCTGTGTTTTTAAATGAAAGACTACAGCCAAAGGCATTCTTTGGATTACTTATGATAGTGGGAGGTACATTACTGCTAATATAAGCAAAAGCGGAGGAAAAAGTATGCTGGGAAAAAGAAAATCTTATTATGTGGAGAATGGAATCATTCATTTTGCATTTGAATATGGCAAGGGAAGTTTAGAGGTTCTGACAGATAACATTGTAAATGTGTTTGTTCCGTTTGAATGTGAGGAACATCGTTCAAAAGCCATCGAGGGAGAAAAGTCAAAGCATATACATTTTGATGTGCAGGAAGGAATTGACTATCTTGAGGTTCGGACTGCAAAATTAATTATACGCATATATGATAATTTTATGGTGGACTTTTATGATACAAGAGGGCAACTTCTCTGTGCGGACTATCGTGGTGGAAGGGAATTTGTAACACAGATTAGTGAGAAATTTATCGAATTCTTAAAAGCAGAGGGACATGAGGTGCCGCAGGCAACAGATAAGAATTACCATGTACAGGCGGTGAAACGCATGGAAGGAGACGAAGCCTTCTATGGCTTTGGTGATAAAGCAGGTGTATTAAATAAGAAGAATTATGATTATGAGATGTGGAATACAGATAATCCTGCAGCACATACGGAAGCCTTTAAAGCATTGTATAAATCCATTCCATTTTTTATAACATTGCGTGAAAACTGCGTATACGGACTCTTTTTTGATAATACCTGTAAGACTTATTTTGATCTGGCAAAAGAAAATAAGGAATACTATTTCTTTGGCTCAGACCGTGGCAATCTGGATTACTATTTTATTGCCGGGGATAATATGCCGGAGGTTGTAGCTGATTATACTTATCTGACCGGAAGAACACCGCTTCCACAGCTTTATACATTAGGCTATCATCAGTCGCGCTGGGGATATGAGACTTCCGCAGAGATCCGCGCAATTGCGGATAAATACCGTGCATTAAAGATTCCGATTGATACGATTCATCTGGATATTGACTATATGGATGGCTACCGGGTCTTTACCTGGAACGAAAAGGACTTTGGCAGGCCTGGTGAAGTGATTGCAGATTTAAAGAAAAAAGGATTTAAAATTGTTACTATCATTGACCCGGGTGTCAAATTAGACCCAGGTTATGATATGTATGATGAAGGCATGGAGCAGGGATATTTTGCCAAGACACCGGAAGGGGATACCTATGTAAATGCAGTATGGCCTGGAGATGCGGTATACCCTGACTTTGGAAATCCGAAGGTAAGACAGTGGTGGGGAGAGAAACAGAAATATCTTGTGGACTTAGGAGTCCGCGGTGTATGGAATGATATGAATGAGCCGGCAAGCTTTCGTGGAGAACTGCCGGAAGATGTCGTATTTACAGACGAAGACAGACCATGTGACCATGGCCAGATGCACAATGTCTATGGACATCTGATGGCAAAGGCTACCTATGAAGGCTTGAAGAAGCAGGACGGCAGAAGACCATTTGTAATCACCCGTGCCTGTTACAGTGGTTCCCAAAAGTATACCACAGCATGGACAGGAGATAATCAGAGCCTGTGGGAGCACCTGAGGATGGCAATTCCGCAGATGTGCAATCTGGGATTATCCGGTATGGTATTTATCGGAACAGATGTAGGTGGATTCGGTGCAGATGTGACGCCGGAGCTGTTGTCAAGATGGGTACAGGTCGGCTGTTTTTCACCGTTGTTCCGAAATCATTCTTCCAAGGGTTCTACCAGACAGGAGCCGTGGCTTTTCGGAGAAGAGACATTAAATATTAACCGGAAATATATTGAACTTCGTTATAAATTACTGCCATACCTTTATGATTTATTCCATGAGACGGAGCAGAATGGTATGCCGGTAATCCGTCCACTGGTATTGCATTATGAGAAAGATAAAGAAACCTGGAATCTCAATGGAGAATTCCTGTTTGGAGAGCATATGCTGGTAGCTCCTGTAGTAGAGCAGGGAATGACGAAGAAGCTTTTGTATCTGCCGGAGGGAACCTGGTATGACTATGATACAAGGGAAAAATATACCGGAAAGCAGTATATTGTAAAAGACGCACCTCTTGATGTATGCCCGGTTTTTGTAAAAGCAGGAAGCATTATCCCATGTTTTGAACCGATGCAGTATGTGGGAGAGATTGAACTGGATACCCTGATTCTTGATGTATATCCGGGAGAAGACCGTTATGTGCATTATCAGGATAACGGAGAAGATTTTACATATCAGGATGGTGTATATAATGAATATGAGATGACCATCACAAAGGATGAGACATTAACGGTCCGGATGCTGCATAAAGGTTATGAAAAAGTATATAAGAAATTTGTGGTATGTTACAAAGGACGTAAAAATGAGTTCGCATTCAATGGAGAGAAACTGACAGTCTGGCTTTCTTAAAAGAAAGGCAGAAGCCGGGAGATAACCGGAGGAGGACTTATATGAAACGTGGAATTGCATTAAGTGGAGGCGGTACGAAAGGCTCTTATGAACTGGGAGTCTGGAAAGCATTAAATGAACTTGGCATCGATTATCAGATTGTAACCGGAACATCCATAGGTTCCATTAACGGAGCCTTAATGGCAACGGGAGATTATGACAGGGCTTATGAACTATGGAGCACCATAACCATGGAAGATATGATGGAGGATGGAATCAATCTGACGGATACCATAGAGGGCATGTATGACCAGAGAGAGGCAATTGGTCCATTTCTGAAAAAATATGTAAAGAATAAAGGTGCAGATATTTCACCGTTTACTGCTTTTATTGAAACACTGATAGAAGAGGATAAGATTCGGAAATCAAAGACAGATTTTGGATTGGTTACGGTGGAATTTCCGTCTTTAAAACCCTGCGAACTGACAAAGCGTGACATTCCGGAAGGACTTATGAAAGATTATATTCTGGCATCTTCTGCAATTTTTCCATTATTCCCGATGCATAAAATCGGAGAGACAACGTATCTGGATGGATGCTATTATGATAATCTTCCAATTGACCTTGCCATCCGAATGGGAGCACAGCAGATTATTGCTGTTGATTTACATACATCACCGGCACACGATGCCTATGCCAAGCGCCCGTATGTAACTTATATCAAGCCAAGCCGCTCCCTTGGAACCATGATGAATTTTGACCATGCTCTTTTAATGGCAAATGCCAGAATGGGATACCAGGATACCATGAAGGTTTATGGAAAATATTATGGCTATGTATATACCTTTGAAAAGGAATCCATGGAGAAATACCGCAGGGCAATGGATCACTTTTTGTATCGGATGACAGAACTGGATTTACTGGTCAGGGATGAAATGCCGGTAAAACGTTTTGCTAAGAAAAGCGAATTTAATAAAGTACATACACTTCTGGCAGAACGAAGTGAAAAGGAGAAAATGTCACCGAGGGAATATTTCCTTGCAGCGGCAGAAATCTGTGGAGAGGTATTTGATGTAGATGCAGCAATTGAATATTCCATGGAACATTTTGTGGAAACACTTCATAAGAAGTTGGTAGATGCAGAGTTGAGACAGGTGACAGAATGTATCATTGCACATAAATTAAGGGAGCCGGCAGGACTGATTGCAGAAGTTAAAAACTTTGGAAAAGAAATGCTGGTGGCTGCGGCTGCATATTATGCGGCACAACAGGACACACTGACGTCAAAAGAAATTCTGAAACTGCATGCCATGTTCCCAAAGGAACTGACAGCGGTATTATTTCTGATGTCGTTGGAAACAAACAGATAACAGCATTTTTGTCGTCAACAAACAGTCTCTCCTGCATATATTATACTGATGAGAATCAGGAGAGAAGGAAACATTGGATTATAATCAGGATATTTTCTTTAAGATGCAACAGCAGCAGATGCCGGGCAAACAGCCCTTTTATATGACAAACCCAATCCAGAATCTTTACATGACGGAGCTAGAATATCAGAGGGATTTAGACCGCATGAAAGAGATGTATCCGATGGAGATAAGAAAAGTACAGGAACTGGTGGAAGAAGAATGCGATAAGATGGAATATGAGGGAAGTCTCATGTTTGACGAGTATCCGGATCGGCTGATGCTGCGGCAGATTTGTAAGAGAATCCGTGATAAGGCGGGACTTGGGGAAAACCGGGAAGACATGGATGCTCCGGAAATTCTTCTGTTTCATGAGATGTTTTACCGCAGATGCCGTTACAGACGCTGCCGCAGATGCTGGTAGCAGGTAATAAAATAGAGGTTGAGCTTTTGCAAAAAAGGAATTACAATATAGCTGTCGTTTTTTGATGGCTATATTGTTTGTTTACGTGAGTAGCGAGAAAAATCGCATGCCTGCATGCAGATTTGACGAGCACCGCGATAACTCGAGAAACTCGCAAAGCGTGTTTTTCGTAGTTTAGGAAGATGAGGAATACAGATGAATAAAGGAATGATTCGGGCACTGGTGTTAGCAGGTGTGTTTCTGGTATCAACCGTAGTGTTTAGTTTTTTGACAAATAAAACAAATCCTGATATGACAACAGAACTGGAGGAGGCAACGCTGCCGACTGTCCAGCTTTATTATAAAGAGCAGAAAATCAATGAACTCTACGGGTATGTAGATGAAATGAATGCAGTTTACATGAGGGACAGCATTACACCGATTGATACGGACAGGCTGCTTCCAATCCGCGTTCAGAATGGAAGCTACGCAGTGGATGAACTTTCCTATGAAATTCGGAGTATGGATACCAAGCGGCTTATTGCAGATGCGAAGGTAGATAGTTATTCCCAGAAGAATGGAGTGATTACAGCAGACCTTCCGATTCAGAATCTTCTGGATTCCAATGCGGAATATCTGTTGATTATACATTTACTGCATGGGGATGATACCTTAAATTATTATACAAGGATTATTGAACCGCAGGATTGTTATGTGAAGGAAAGCATTGATTTTGCAAAAGATTTCCATGAAAAAACATTTCAAAAGGATGGAAGCGGTTCTCTGGCAACTTATATGGAACCGGATTCTTCTGCGGATAATACCACACTTGCCAATGTCAGTATTCATTCCACACTGCGACAGGTAACATGGGATAAATTCAATGGGACCGTTCTGACGGACCCATCGGTAAGCATCAAAGAAATCAATAATTCCTATAATGTAATTCTATTGGATTATGTAGTGACGGCAACCGGAGATAATGGGGAACTGGAATATTATAATGTAGAAGAATATTACCGTGTCCGTTATACCAATGACCGGATGTATCTATTGAATTTTGAGAGAACCATGGATGAAATTTTCCGGGCAGAGAATGATGATTTTTATGAGAATTATTTACAGCTTGGAATATGTTCGTCCGATGTGGAATATAAGAGTAATGAGACCGGAAGTATTCTCTGTTTTGTAAAAGAAGGAGAACTCTGGTGTTACAATGCGACAGAAAAAAAGCTTTCCCAGGTGTTCAGCTTCCGTGGTTATGAGGGGATTGATTCCAGGGAAAATCATAAGGAACATGATATCCGGATTATTAAGGTGGATGAAACAGGAAGTGCTGATTTTGTTGTATATGGTTATATGAACAGGGGAAACCACGAAGGTCAGGTGGGCGTAGGTGTTTATCATTATGACAGCGTGGCAAATACAGTAGAAGAGGAACTGTTTATACCATCCACCCACTCTTACGAAGTGCTGAAATCAGAACTGGGACAGCTGATGTATGAAAATGAAAGTGGAATGTTCTACATTATGATGGGTGGGACACTGTATGAGATTAATCTTGCTACTACCAAAGAAAAGGAAGTAGTCAGCGGATTTGAAACAGGAAATTATGCGGTATCAGAGAATAACCAGTTTGTTGCTTATATTGCAGATGGCAACAGTGACAGCGGTTCGAAAATTACTGTTCTGAATCTGGAGAATTCGAAAAGCTTTGAAGTGGCAGCGGCAGCAGGAACGTATATCCGGCCACTGGCATTTATGGAAGATGATTTTATCTATGGCGAGGCGGATGACAGTGATGTGTATACAGATTCTGCCGGAAATGTACAGTTCCCGATGAATCATATTTATATTGTAGATACGGATGATGAAGAACACGGAGTGTTAAAAGATTACCATAAGGATGGATATTATGTGGCATCTGTAGAAGTTGTGGATTATACTATTTATCTGAACCGGGAACAGTATAACGGTATGGCTTATGTCCCGGCGGAACAGGATACAATTATGAATCGTGAGGGAGATTCTGCAGAAGTAGTCAGCATTCACAGTACGGTAACGGAACGAAAACAGACGCAGCTGCAGCTGCAATTATTACAGGAAGAAGAGATAAGCTCGGATCGTCTGCTGACTCCGAAGCGGATTGTATTGGAGTCGCCGAGAAATGTGAATCTGAAAGAACCGGAAGAGACAGATTATTATTATGCTTATTCTGCCGGAAGAGTAGTGCTGGCAACGGATAATGCGGCAAAAGCCATTGCAGTGGCAAATGATAATGTGGGCGTTGTGGTAGGAAGCAGACAGCAGTATATCTGGAAGAGGGCAAGAAAATCTTCCCAGTCACCACTGACGATTACAATAGGTGATGCAGACGCATCCGGAACAACGATAGCAAAAGCAATCAATGGTATGCTTTCGATGCAGGGATTAAATGTTGGTGTAGGAGAATTGATGACATCCGGAAATACACCAAAACAAATTTTAAAGGATACCCTGCAGGACTCTGTAGTCATTGATTTGACTGGAAGTGATCTGGATGCAGTGTTATATTATGTCAATCTGGGAACACCGGTATTTGCCATGAGTAGTGGAAGTGAAGCTGTATTAATTACAGGCTATGATAATGCAGGAGTCTATGTTTATAATCCGGCAACCGGTGCAACAGAGAAGATGTCAATGACGGATGCACAGAATGTATTTGATGCAGCAGGTAATGTATATTTTGCTTATATGAAAATGGCAGAATAGGGATACGGGCAGAGACAGGCGTGAATAAGGCGTAAAAACATATAAAATTGCCTAAAAAAAGCCGAAGTTTCTTGGCAGTTTCGGTATTAGTGCTGTATTTTCACAAAGTCTATTGCAAAATCTGTTCGTGTAGGATATATTAATTTTTGTACGAATTGTACTACTTAGAAGCGAGGAAGATAACATGAGTAGAAAAGAAGTTACAGTTTCAAACGTTTCAAAAAAACATGATAATCCAATTGCAGAGTTGGTTCAGGTTGCCTGCCGGTTTGACAGCAATATTACTCTGGAAAGTGATAACCGTAAAATTAATGCCAAGAGCATCATGGGAATTATGGCATTTAATCCGTCCAAAGGAATGACGGTTAACATTGTTGCAGAGGGGAATGATGAAGAAGAAGCTCTTTTAGCAATGGAGAAGTTTTTAGTGTGTGATTAATTTTCAGGGAGGGAATTATAATGCAGAAGAGACCAGTTGAGAAAGCAGCCGAAGTAAAGGCAGCAGTAAAAGCTACAGAGACAAAGGCAGTAGTTAAGGCAGAAGAGGTTAAGGCAGAAGCAAAAGAAGTTGTAGCGAAGAAAGCAGAAACCGTAGTAAAGAAAGCAGAAGAGACAGTTAAGAAGGCAGAAGAGACAGCAAAGAAAGCAGAGACAACTGTAAAAGCAGCAGCAAAGACTACCGCAAAGAAAGCAACCAAGAAAGCAGCGGCTAAGAAAACTGCCAAGGCAGAGAAGAAAGAACTTGTACCGGAAGTATTTGTTCAGTTTGATGGTAATGAAGATGTTGTTGCAAACGTGATTGAGAGAGCAAAAGAAGCTTTCACAGCAGACGGACACAGGGCATCCAGCATCAAGTCTTTAAAGGTTTATTTAAAACCGGAAGAATATGCAGCATACTATGTTATAAACGATACATATGCAGGCAAGGTTAACTTATTCTAGTTTTATTTTGCTCATGATATTAAAATGGCTTCGGAATTCCGAAGCCATTTTTGCTGCCGTTATTTATTTCTTTTTCTGATTAGCTTTATATTTCTTTATAAGCTTCTGGATGCGTTCATTTGGATCTAAGAGCTCACTGATAGAAGCATCATGATTCAATGTATCGATAATATAAGCAATATATTTGCTCATGTCACAGTTGATATAATATGGACGGCTTAAAAGCTCCGGAGTCTGATAAGTCAGGTTGGTGGTAACTACACGGTAGATAGTTCCATCTTCTACAGCTTTATCGAATTTTTCCAGACCATTGGTGAAAAGTCCGAAGGTTGCAACAACAAAGATTCTGTTTGCTTTTCTCTTTTTTAATTCGGTTGCAACGTCAATCATGCTTTCTAGATCGGAAG
>OLOQ01003164.1_pt1 | contig 12313 bp, 8 predicted proteins | sample 1673101 | NCBI WGS metagenome assembly OLOQ01 (sample SAMEA3136754, study PRJEB25190) | human gut metagenome | biome: human gut; feature: human-associated habitat; material: faeces | place: Austria | collected 2013 | reverse complement strand
AAGGAAAAGTTCCGGTTATATCTGAGTATGGTATTTTCAGATCTACATCGCCGCTTCTTCGTTCTCAGACACATGCAGTATATATTGCAAAAGTGCTTATGGAGTACGTTCGTCTCGGTAGTCCGTACATCCAGAAACACTGTCTTGTAGACTGGTATAGTAGTGGTGCAGACTCACTTGGACCTACACAGCAGGCGGTTATCCAGGCAGTACCGCAGACGGGCGCTAATCAGGGAACAGGAGAAGGGAACTTCCGTTTCTTCTCAACACCTTCAGCAAAAGTGTTCGAGTTATTCTCTAACTCATTTGCAAAAGGAACGAAAGTAGTCGGAACAGAGTTTGAACACGTAGAAACATTGGCAAACGGAACAAAAGCATATTCCGCAATCGCAAGTAAAGGTGATGACGGAACGTTGTATGTAACTGTAGTAAATACAGACCGTGAAAATGATAAGAAACTTCGCGTGAAAGTAGACGGCGTAGATCTGACAGGAAAAACAGTAGAAGTACAGACGCTCGCGGGTGAAAGCTTCGTTGATGAAAACAGCTTGGCAGAGCCGGATAAAGTAACGATTGAAAACTCAACAGTTACGGCAGAAGGCACAGATCTTGAGCTGACGGCAAAAGCACACTCCGTAATGTCAATTACAGTGAAAGAAAAAGTGGATCCGCCTGCACCGGAGACATATACAGTAACAGCAAAAGCAAATAATAATGATATGGGAACTGTAACGATTGACCCTGTAAAAGATAAATACAATGCAGGCGAAAAAGTAACAGCAACAGCGACAGCAAAAGAAGGCTATGAGTTTGTAAACTGGACAGTAGACGGTCAAGAAGTTTCTACAAAAACTACATATGAACTTACAGTAGAAAAGAACACAGAACTGACAGCTAACTTTAAAGCAAAAGCTCCGGTAGAAGAGAAGTTTACAGTAACAGCAAAAGTAAATGACTCTAAGATGGGAACAGTAAAACTTGATCCTGACAAAGCAGAATATGCTAAGGGAGAGAAAGTAACGGCAACAGCAACGGCAAAAGAAGGCTATGAGTTTGTGAACTGGACAGTAGAAGGGAAAGCGGTTTCTACAGAAACTACATATGAATTCTTAGTAGATAAGAACGTAGAACTGACAGCGAACTTTAAAAAGACAGAAAAACCGGTAGAGAAGGTTACAATAACAGTAAAAGCAAACGACTCTAAGATGGGAACGGTAAAACTTGATCCTGCAAAAGAAAGCTATGAAAACGGCGAAATTGTAACAGCGATTGCGACAGCAAAAGAAGGATACAAGTTTGTGAACTGGACAGTAGCCGGCAAAGTAGTTTCTGATAAAGCAGAGTACAAGTTTAAGGTTGACAGAGCAGCGGAGCTGCAAGCAAACTTTGTAAAAGTGTCAGAAGATCCGAAACCGGAGAATCCGAAGGATGAGGATAAAGCAGTTCAGACAGGAGACAACGGCGTATCACCGATCATTCCGCTTGCAGGGTTGATGTTAGCGGCAGGAGCGGCAGTCGTAGCTCTTCGCAAAAAAGAAGACTAATCTGAATATTTGAACAGTCTGAAAAACAGATCGGATAGCATAAAGATTGTCTTGATAAAAAGCAAAAAATGAAACAAAACCAGAGGCGCCGCGCTATGCGGCGTCTCTTTCTGTATAACGAATGGCGCGGGCTGAACTGCTACATATTTATAATCAGGTATCAAATAAAGATAGGAAAAGAAATAAAAATCGGTTATAATAAGTATAAGAAGGTTGACTGGTGGAGCAAATAAAAATGGATAGATATTTGAAATGAATGCTTATGAACGATTGATTTCGTGGAATAAAGGATAATGTTCATAAAATACAAATTTAAGGTATTGGAAAGTATGATTTTTAATAATAGAGAGTTGGTAAAAGAGGTGGTATATCTATGACAACAAGAGAGTTAGTGAGTCAATATGTTGAAGTGCTCTGTAAAATATACGGAAAACATTTGAAAACAGTTATTCTGTATGGTTCTTATGCAAGGGGCGATTATACAAAGGACTCGGATATAGATATTATGGTGCTTTTGGATTTAAGTGATATAGACATTAAAAAGTATCGTCATGAGTTATCTGGTGCAACCTATGATTTTAATATGGATTATGATGTAGATATTAAGCCGATAGCAAAGAATCAAGAGCATTTTAATAAGTGGGTAGAAGTGTATCCGTTTTATTCAAATGTGGCAAGTGAGGGGGTAAAGTTATTTGACGCAGCATAATGAAAAAGGCACAAGGCGAGATTTGGTTCTATATAGGTTGGAAGTTGCTAAAAGTGATATAAAATCAGCAAAAATTCTTTTAGATGCAGGAGAATGCAGGGGAGCGAATAACAGAGCCTATTATGGAATTTATCATGCTATTTCAGCTATTCATGCTTTAGATGGAAACGCATATAAGAGGCATAAGGATGCCCTTGCAAATTTTAATAAAAATTATATCAAGACAGAAATCTTCCCAAGAATTTTGGGAAGGAAAATTGCTGAGGCTGAAGAAATACGACATGCCAGCGATTATGATGACTTCTATATAGCGACTAGAGAAGAAGCTGAGGAACAAATTGACACAGCAGTAGAATTGGTTGAAAAAATAGAAGAATACGTCTTGAAAGAGATGGGATAATCGTTTTTGTATCATTCATGAAATATCTATGGAGATTTTTGAAGAGCAAAATGCATTGTGGGTATTAGAAGATACTGATATATATAAATATAGACTTATAGAATTGTGACAAAATAATATATTATTATCCTACACAGAAAGTGATATCGTTTGCATAAGCGCGGAGGTATCACTTTTTCGTTTGTGTTATAATCTGATATATAAAAATAAGAATAAAGAAAAGGAGACTGTTGCTATGAGATACATAGAAGAAAGGTGTTTTGATATGAAAGAAAACAAACGAACAATTTCTGTAGATTAACTTCTTTTTTGTAAAGATTGTGAAAATGAAACACTGTTTCTACATACGAAAAGACTCTATGCAGACAACGAAGAATATCTCTGTTATCCTCTAAACATTCTATTGTGAAATTACAGTGCAAATTGTCCGTAAAATGTGTTACACTTCTAATACAGCAAAAAATAGCTTTTGATTTATCACCGCAGGCTGATCGGTTTCTATAATGGCAGAACGATGAGCGCGGCGGAGCTGATAGGCTGATTTTTGTATGCTGTGTTGATATAGGAGGGAACGACTGTGGAAGCGTATACAAGTTTTGCGTATGTTTATGATACATTTATGGATAATGTTCCTTATGGCGAATGGGCGAGGCACATCCGCGAGAAGCTTTGCGAACATGGCGTGACAGACGGGATCGTGCTCGACCTCGGATGCGGAACAGGAACGATGACGGAACGGCTTGCCGGATATGGATACGATATGATAGGGGTCGATAATTCGGAGGAAATGTTAGAACTTGCGATGGAAAAGAAAACGGAGTCAGGATATGATATCCTCTATCTGCTTCAGGATATGCGCGGGTTTGAGCTGTACGGAACCGTTCGGGCGGTCGTAAGCGTCTGCGATTCCGTTAACTATATAACAGAACCAGACGAACTGGAAGAAGTCTTCCGACTTGTAAACAATTACCTTGATCCGAAAGGGATTTTTTTATTTGACTTCAATACTGTTCACAAATACCGCGATGTGATCGGTGACAGTACGATCGCGGAAGACCGCGGCGTGTGCAGCTTTATTTGGGATAACAGATACTATGAGAAAGAACAGATCAACGAGTACGATCTGACGCTGTTTATCGCGGAAGATTTTAACCCTATGGAAAATGCATATGTCTCAGAAAGAACGGCAGATTCGGAAGATGCTCTGCTTTCAGAAGAAGGAGCGGGTGACTTGGAAGATACTATGTTTTCAGAAGAAGAGGGTGGCGAAAACGGAAGTTTATATCGGAGATATACGGAGACGCATTATCAAAGAGGGTATACGCTTGCCGAGATACAAGAACTTCTGGAACGTGCAGGTCTTGTATTTATAGAGGCTTACGATGCGGATACGAAAGAGACGCCGAACGATACGAGCGAGAGGATATGCGTGATCGCCCGTGAAAACGGAAAATAAACAGAATGAGTAATAATAAAATAACGATAAATTCATGATAAATAAACAGAGCAAGCGACAAAAAGAAAATAGAATGAAGTAATGATAAAATAAAACAGAACAGGAGAAAGAGTGATGAAAGATTATATTGTAAGAGCATCTGCGGCGAATGCACAGATTCGCGCATTTGCGGCAGTGACAACAGAACTGACAGAGGAGGCTCGCAAGCGTCATGAGACAAGTCCTGTCGCAACGGCGGCTCTCGGAAGACTGCTCACAGGCGGAGCAATGATGGGAAGCATGATGAAAAATGACACAGATATGCTGACGATACAGATCAAATGTTCCGGTCCGATCGGAGGTCTTACAGTGACAGCGGACAGCAAAGGGAATGTCAAAGGTTATGTTCATGAACCGAATGTGATTCTTCCTCCGAAAAACGGAAAACTCGATGTAGGCGGAGCGCTCGGACAGGGCGTAATGACGGTGATAAAAGACATGGGGCTTAAAGAGCCGTATTCAGGACAGACGATTCTTCAGACAGGGGAAATCGCGGAAGATCTGACGTATTATTTCGCTACGTCAGAACAGGTTCCGTCTTCCGTAGGGTTGGGCGTTCTCATGGAAAAAGACAATACGGTGCGCTGTGCAGGCGGATTCATTGTGCAGGTAATGCCGTTTATCGAAGATGAAGTGTTGAACAAACTGGAAGAAAATATTCAGAACATCCGATCTGTAACTTCTATGCTCGATCATGGACATACGCCGGAAGAAATGCTTGCGCAAGTATTAGAAGGACTTGATCTTGAGATTACAGATACGATGCCTGCAAAATTTTATTGCAACTGTTCAAAGAAGCGGATCGAAAAGGCAATTATCAGCATCGGTAAAAAAGATATTCAGTCAATGATCGATGATGGAAAAGATATCGAAGTAAAATGTCATTTCTGTAATGAAGCATATAATTACACTGTAGACGAGCTGAAAGAATTACTGAAAAAAAGCAGATAAGGCAGAAAATCAGGCAAAACAGTTATTACGGATGAAGATAGAAAATAGAGTAAGACGGCTTGTGCCGATGATGGGGAAACCAGAAAAGCCGGGAGCGGAAAGGTGGAGTTAAAGATGAGACATGGTTTTGTGAAAGTAGCGGCTGCCACGCCTGATATTCGAGTGGCAGATGTGGAATATAATACAGAACAGATATGCAGGGCGATCGATCAGGCATATGAAAAAGGGGCGAAGATCGTCGCATTTCCCGAATTATGCGTAACAGGATATACATGCGGAGATCTTTTTACGCAGAACGTTTTGCTGAACGCGGCATACGGCGCAGTGAAAAAGATTGCAGGGCATACAAAAGGCAAAAACATTCTGGCGTTTGTGGGAATGCCGCTTACAGAAGGCGGGAAACTTTATAACACGGCGGCGGCAGTCAACGATGGAAAAGTGATCGGATTTACAACGAAAACATTTCTTCCCAATTACGGAGAGTTTTACGAGATGCGTCAATTCACTCCGGGACCGGACAGTGTGAGGTGGATTCAGTTTGACGGAGAAAAGGTTCCTTTCGGGCCGAAGATCCTGTTTCAGGATGATGAGACGGCGGATCTTATAGTAGGCGCGGAAATATGCGAAGACGTCTGGTCTCCTGTTCCTCCGAGTATTGAGGAGGCTTTGGCAGGAGCGACGATCATTGTCAACTGTTCTGCAAGTGACGAAACGGTCGGAAAAGGAAGTTACAGAACCCGTCTGATCGCAGGTCAGTCCGCGCGCCTGATCGCGGGATATGTCTATGCGAACGCGGGAGAAGGAGAGTCAACGACGGATCTCGTTTTCGGAGGACATAATATCATTGCGGAAGACGGAACGATCCTCCGGCAGTCAGAACGTTATAAAAACGAGATCATTTATTCAGAGATCGATCTTGAAAAAATTGTAGGAGAGAGACGTAAAAATACGACGTTTTCACCGGAAAAGCTAAATTGCGGTTGTCCGGTAGTTGTGCCGTTTCATGTGGGAATATGCGATACTGTTCTTACGAGAAACTTTTCACAGCATCCGTTCGTGCCGTCTGACGAGGCGGCGCGAGCGCATATTTGTGACGAAATCTTGACAATTCAGGCAATGGGTCTGAAAAAAAGGTTGTCGCATACGAATGCAAAATCAGCGGTTGTCGGCATTTCGGGCGGTCTGGATTCTACATTGGCTCTGCTTGTCACGGCAAAGGCGTTCGATATGCTGGGACGGGATAAAAAAGAGATTATTGCGGTTACGATGCCGTGCTTTGGGACAACAGACCGCACATATAATAATGCGTGTGAGATGACGAGACAGACCGGAGCGACGTTGATTGAAGTGCCGATCGGAGAAGCGGTGAACGTTCATTTCAGAGATATCGGACATGATCCCGATGTGCATGATGTAACTTATGAAAATGCACAGGCAAGAGAGCGGACTCAGGTGCTTATGGATATTGCGAATCGGGAAGCCGGTATGGTGATCGGAACAGGCGATATGTCGGAGCTTGCTTTAGGGTGGGCGACATATAACGGAGATCACATGTCTATGTACGGCGTCAATGCGTCTGTACCGAAAACGCTTGTGCGTCATCTTGTTCAGCATGCGGCGGATACAACAGAAAATGAATCATTAAGACAGGTGCTTTATGATGTGCTTGATACGCCTGTAAGTCCTGAACTTCTTCCGCCGAAAGACGGAGACATAGCACAGAAAACAGAAGATCTTGTCGGACCGTACGAACTGCATGACTTTTACCTTTATTATATGCTCCGCTTCGGTTTCTCACCGGAGAAAATTTTTACTTTGGCGGTGAATGCGTTTGCAGGCGTTTATGAAAAAGAGACGATTTTGAAATGGCTGAAAATATTTTATCGTAGATTTTTCTCGCAGCAGTTCAAACGTTCTTGTCTGCCGGACGGACCGAAAGTCGGAAGCGTAGCTCTTTCGCCGCGAGGCGACTGGAGAATGCCAAGCGACGCATGCGCGGCGTTATGGCTGAAAGAGTTGGAACAACTGCAATAACTGTAAATAACAGGAATAACCGGAAACAACAAGGATAGATAGAAACAACAGGAATCATCGGAACATCTCTTTGGGAAACGAGGTGTTGACGGAACTGTTATATAAAATGAGTGGGAAAGTGTGAGAATATATGAAACTGATCAAGACAGAAGAAGCGGTCGGAAGTGTACTCTGCCATGACATTACACAAATCATTCCCGGCGTTGTAAAAGACGCAGTTTTCCGAAAAGGGCATGTGGTAACGCAAGAGGATATTCCGGTACTGCTCTCGGTTGGAAAAGAGCATCTGTATGTATGGGAGAAACAAGAAGGAATGCTTCATGAAAACGAGGCGGCGGAAGTTTTAAGACGAGTATGTCAGGGGAGATTTCTGAAAGCGTCAAAGCCGAAAGAAGGGAAGATTGAGCTGACGGCGGAAACAGACGGACTGCTTAAAGTTGATAAAGAAAAACTGAACGCGGTAAATGGGTTAGGACAAATCGTGATCGCATCACGCCACGGGAATTTTCCTGTGAAAAAAGGAGACAAGGTCGCAGGAATGCGTGTCGTACCTCTCGTGATCGAAGAAGAAAAGATGGAACAGGTTAACCGGATGTGCGGAAACGAACCGATTTTTACGATTCTGCCGTTTTGTCAGATGAAAGCGGCGGTCGTGACAACCGGAAGCGAAGTGTATCACGGAAGGATCGAAGATAAATTTACTCCTGTTGTAAAAGAAAAACTAAGAGAGTGCGGTATGGAAGTAATCGGCGATACTCTTTGCAGTGACGATGCCGATATGGTTACAGAAGCTGTGAAAAAGTGGATCGAACAGGGGGCGGAACTGGTTGTCTGCACCGGAGGAATGAGCGTTGATCCTGATGATCGTACACCTCTTGCAATCCGAAATGCGGCAGATGAAGTGATCACTTATGGAGCTCCGGTTTTACCCGGCGCGATGTTTATGCTCGCATATGCAGGAAAAGTTCCGATCATGGGACTCCCGGGATGCGTAATGTATGCAAAACGGACGATATTCGATCTGATACTGCCGAGAATTGCGGCGGGGGAACGGCTGAAAGCAGAAGATTTTACCGCGCTCGGAGAAGGCGGTTTGTGTTTGAACTGTCCGGTGTGTACTTTCCCGAACTGCAGTTTCGGAAAATAGGAAGAAAAATAAATCATAAAAGGAATGAGAGGAAAATTTTCGGAGGTAGTAAAATGAGAACCGGTATACAGGAAGAATTAGAATTGTATATGAGTAAATCTGTGGCGCAGGCATCAAACAGAGAGATTTATGAAGCGTTGCTTTTGTTTGTGCAGAAACTGGCGGCAGGAAAAGAAAGAGCTGCAGGGAAAAAGAAGCTTTATTACATTTCGGCAGAGTTTTTGATCGGAAAACTGTTGTCAAACAATATGATCAATCTCGGTATTTATGATGAAGTAAAAGAAATGCTCTTTCAAAACGGAAAAGATATATGTCAGATCGAGGAGGTTGAGCCGGAGCCATCTCTTGGAAACGGAGGGCTTGGGAGACTGGCGGCATGTTTTCTTGATTCGATCGCAACACTCGGACTGCCCGGAGACGGGATCGGACTGAATTATCACCTCGGCCTGTTCAAACAGGAGTTTAAAGACCATCTTCAAAAAGAGCTTCCGAATCCGTGGATTGAGAAACAGTCATGGCTGACAAAAACGGATGTTGTCTATCCGGTTTCTTTCAGAGGATTGAAAGTTAATGCAAGAATGTACGATATCGCAGTGACGGGATATCATGATCAGACAAACAAACTGCACCTTTTTGACATCGATTCTGTTGATGAGGGAATCGTGGAAGACGGAATTCATTTTGATAAAGAAGATATCGCAAAAAATCTGACGTTGTTTTTATATCCTGATGACAGCGATGAAAAAGGAAGGCTTCTGCGCATTTATCAGCAGTATTTCATGGTAAGCAGCGCCGCACAGATGATCTTGGATGAATGTGTGCAAAAAGGAAGTACATTGTATGATCTGCCGGATTATGCTGTCATCCAGATCAACGACACTCATCCTACAATGGTCATTCCCGAACTGATCCGGCTTCTTGTGGAAAGAGGGCTTGATATCGATGAAGCGATCGATGTCGTATCCCGTACATGCGCGTATACGAATCATACGATTTTGGCAGAAGCGCTTGAAAAATGGCCGATCGGATATTTAAAAAAGGTTGTGCCGCAGCTCGTTCCGATCATTGAGATACTTGATGATAAAGTTCGCAGAAGATTCAGCGATGAATCAACAGCCATCATAGACAGAAACGATACTGTTCATATGGCGCATATCGACATTCATTACGGATTCAGCGTTAACGGAGTGGCGGCGCTTCATACGGACATCTTAAAACAATCGGAACTGAATCATTTTTATAAAATCTATCCTGATAAATTCAATAATAAAACAAACGGGATTACGTTCCGCAGATGGCTTCTTCACTGCAACCCGCGTCTTACGGCGCTGCTTGATGAAACAATCAAAGACGAGTATAAAGAAGATGCCTCTAAACTTGTCAAACTGCTTGAATACAAAGACGACGAGACTGTTTTGAAACGCCTTTTAGAGATTAAAAAAGAAAATAAAAAAGATCTTGCCGCGTATCTGAAAGAGACACAGGCAATAGAGATAGACGCAGATACGATTTTCGATATTCAGGTAAAAAGACTTCACGAGTATAAACGGCAGCAGTTAAATGCACTGTATATTATTGATAAATATTTGGAGATCAAGGAGGGGATTCTTCCGAAAACTCCGATCACAGCGATCTTCGGGGCGAAAGCGGCTCCGGCATATGTGATCGCAAAGGATATCATTCATCTTATACTTTGCCTGCAGGAGATCATTAATAATGATCCGGAAGTAAGTCCTTATCTGAAAGTTGTCATGGTAGAGAATTATAATGTGACAAAGGCTGAAAAACTGATTCCTGCATGTGATATATCCGAGCAGATCTCTCTTGCGTCAAAAGAGGCAAGCGGCACGGGGAATATGAAGTTTATGTTAAACGGTGCAGTCACTCTCGGTACAGAGGACGGGGCAAACGTAGAGATACATGAACTTGTAGGAGACGATAATATTTTCGTGTTCGGAGCGTCAAGCGACGAAGTAATCGAACATTATAAAAAAGCGGATTATTCGGCAAAAGATTATTATAAAAAGAATCCGAAGATCAAAGCGGCGGTTGATTTCATTACAGAAAAACAGATGATGAAGATCGGATGCAAAGAAAGTCTGGAGCGTCTGCAAAAAGAGCTGATAGGAAAAGACTGGTTTATGACATTTCTTGATTTTGATGCGTACAAAAAGGCAAAAGACAAGGCGCTGGCGGCGTATACAGATCAAAAGGAATGGGCGAAAAAGATGCTTGTCAATATTGCCGAAGCAGGCTACTTCTCATCAGACAGAACGATTGAACAGTATAATAGAGATATTTGGAAATTAACAAGATCATAAGATTAAAGAAAAATATTAGTAAAACGGTATATTGATGAAAAGGGGGATGGTTATGGAACGGGCAAGCGGCGTGCTGCTTCCGATATTTTCACTGCCGTCAAAATATGGAATCGGATGTTTTTCAAAAGAAGCCTATCAATTTATTGACAGGCTTAAGGCGGCAGGGCAAAGTTACTGGCAGATTCTTCCGTTAGGGCCGACCGGATACGGAGATTCTCCGTATCAGTCTTTTTCTACATTTGCAGGCAATCCGTATTTTATCGATCTTGAAACGCTTACAGGAGAAGGTTTGTTGACAGCGCAGGAGTGCGAATACGGATGTGAGAGAATACGGGAAGATAAGATAGATTATGAAAAAATATATAAGATACGGTTTCAAATACTTGAGAAAGCGTTTTCGCGTTTTGGAGAAAATGACGAATACCGCGCATTTGTTTCGGAAAATCAATTTTGGCTGGAAGATTATAGCCTCTATATGGCGATCAAAGACCGAAACGGCGGCGTGAGTTGGAATGAATGGGAAGAACCGCTTAAAAACAAAGAGTCACAGGCGATTGAAAATGCAAAAGCAGAGCTGTCGCGTCAGATTGCCTTTTACAAATTTCAGCAATATGAATTTGACAGACAGTGGAAACGCCTTCGCTCTTATGCGAACGAAAACGGCATAGAGATTATCGGAGATATTCCGATCTATGTTGCGTTTGACAGCGCGGATACATGGTCGGCGCCGGAGATGTTCCGTTTTAATGACGCTCTTGAACCGATCGATGTTGCGGGATGTCCGCCGGATGGATTTTCGCAGACAGGACAGTTGTGGGGGAATCCGCTCTACGATTGGGAATATCATAAAAAAACAGGGTACGACTGGTGGATTCGCAGGATCGAACACTGTTTCCGGCTGTATGATGTCGTGCGGATCGATCATTTCCGCGGTTTTGATGAATATTATGCTGTTCCGTACGGAGAAAAAACGGCAGTACACGGAAAGTGGATGCCGGGACCGGGGATAGAGCTGTTCCGGACGCTGGAAGAAAAGATCGGCAGAAAAAGGATTATTGCCGAAGATCTCGGCTTTTTAACTCCGAGTGTGATACAGCTTTTAAAAGAAAGTGGATTTCCGGGGATGAAAGTGCTTCAGTTTGCATTCGATTCAAGGGAAGATTCAAACTATCTCCCGCATACATATACAAGAAACTGCGTTGTATATACGGGAACTCACGATAATGATACGACAAAAGGATGGTATCACACGGCGGCAGGATCAACACGGCAGTTTGCAAAAGAATACATGTATAAGCCCCGTCTTGATGAAGATACGCTTGCGGGAGATTTTATTGCTATGGCAATGGGAAGCGCGGCGGATCTGTGCATCGTTCCGATGCAGGATTATCTGGGACTTGGAAGCGATGCACGAATTAATACGCCGTCCACACTTGGCACGAACTGGAAGTGGCGCATGAAAAAAGGCGAATTAAATGACAGTCATATCAAAGATATGCGCTATCTGGCGAGTGTCTTTGGCAGAGAGAACAGCTGACAATCAGTACGGTACATGGAATGTTGTCAACGGACACGTAGAGTAGCAAATTGGCAGCTGCCATAAGATAAAAAGAACAGTTTCACACTGATAAGGGGATATTAAATATGCCCGGCAGTGACGAAAGTGAGAACTTTCAGACGCTTTTTTTACAAATGGGAAACCAAATCACGCA
>OLOQ01003161.1_pt1 | contig 12315 bp, 4 predicted proteins | sample 1673101 | NCBI WGS metagenome assembly OLOQ01 (sample SAMEA3136754, study PRJEB25190) | human gut metagenome | biome: human gut; feature: human-associated habitat; material: faeces | place: Austria | collected 2013 | reverse complement strand
GTCTGCCAGTTCCGCCACATCCGCTTATTTTGTTTGGCCGCCTCACCGGCGACGAATATTATTATAACCAAGTATCCCCCTTTTGTCAACACTTTTTGAAAGTTTTTTTATTATTTTATCCCTTTTTAGTTTCGTCAAAATGCAGTTCGTTTCATCGTCATTTATTTCCCATATCTTACAAAGTTTTTCCTGTTTTTGTTTCCCGAACTCCCCTTTTTTCATCCGAAATTCCTCTTTCCAAAAGAAAAACACAAAATTTCCTTTGTGATTTTTTTCAAAAAAGAGTAGCGATATTTTTCTTTTCTCCGTAAAAGGTTGACTTTTATAAGGCTGCGGAACGGTCAATCCCGTTCCCTACAGCATTTTTTCAGCATGTGGCTAATGATACAGTGCCCTATCGTGCTTTTCATCCGCGGATGGATTTCAAAGTTTTATTTTACAACATTTTACAACTTCACAAGTATCTCCCCCGCACCGGAATCCGATTGCCCTTCTCCCCTATCCCCCAACCGCGCGTACCGTTCATCTTCATCCGCTCCCCCACCCCAAAACAAAAGGCATGTGCCCCCTTATCTCTATCATAAGGTGGGCACATGCCGTTACATTATCATGATTTTATCACGCCAAAGTCATCAGGCAATGCAGCCATCGGCAAAGCTGTTGCGCTTGGCTTTCTCTTTCTGCTGGTTGCGCTTGGCGATGATTTCTTTGCTCAGGCCAATACGGTTGGTCTTGAAGTGGAAGAACGGGCGTTCCGGTACGGTGAAAATCTCCACCGGACGCATGTAACGTTCCGGCAGGCAGGCATTGATCTTATCGCGCACATCGTCCAAGGTGTAGCCATCTTTGAGCTGGACGTACAGGTACGGCAGGAAGCAGCCCTCGTGCTCATCATCCGGCACGATAACAAAGAACTCGTCCTTGATGCCCTTGATGTCGGCATCGGCCACGATGTTCTCCAGCGGCTGCACCATCAGGTCGCCGCCGCCAAAGCGCGGGGATGCGCCGCGGGTCATCGTGTAGAGCACACCGTCCTCGGTCATATAGCCAATATCGCCGGTGTGCAGCCAGGTCTTGCCGTCTGCGTGAACCTGCAGTGCCTTGGCGGTTGCTTCGGGACGGTCATAGCCCAGCATCACGCCGGGGCCCGTCATGCAGATCTCACCGGGGGTATTGTAGGTCAGCTCTTCCTGGGTGCCGGGCTTGAAGATGCTGATGACGCTGTGGATCATCGGCACACCAACGTTGCCGTCACGCACCGGGAACGGAGCCATGGGCAGAGTGGCGTTGGAGCCGGCCTCGCTGCTGCCGTAGCCGGCAGTAAAGCGCAGGTTGCAGTTATGCTGCTTGAGGAACTCCTCAACATTGCGCAGCTGCTTGTTGTTGAATGCCTCGCAGCCGGCGCCGATGGCCAGCATGTGGGACATATCATAGTCAGCCGGAAGACGCTTGCTGCGGCGGATAACCTCCACAAACATGGGGATCAGGGGCCAGTTGTTGGGGCGGTAGCGCATCATTTCCAGGTCAACATCGTACACATCCACAAACGGATCCAGAATGAGCAGCATACCGCCGGCCAGGGGCAGCAGCATCATGGAAACCACAACAGCGATCAGAGCCGGGGGCAGGATGGTCAGCAGCCAGGTGGGGCGGAATTTATCCGAAGAGCCATAAAAGTTCATCTGGGCCAGCACGCCGATGATGCTGTGTGCAGAATGGATGACCTGCTTGGAAGGGCCGGTGGAACCGCTGGTGTAGGCGCGCAGCAGCGGGCGGTCAATGTTGACAGGAGCGGGCACAAAGCCGCGAAAACGCTGGCCCATGTTACAGAAATCAGCCCACATCATGGTATCAGAGCCACGGGCGGGAACATCCGGATACAGGGCATCCAGGGAATGCTGCAGGTAAACCGGCATAGCGGCGCGGTCGCCGCTTTCCAGAGCGGGAACGATAACATAGGTATTCACGTTGGTCTGCTCACGGTAGGCTTCGATTTCGGCCTTGGAGAAGAAGTCGTGAACAAAAATCACCTTGGCATTGGCTTTCTGAACAGCTTCAATGTTTTCTTCCAGGGTGTTGTCACGGCACAGCAGCGAAGCTCCGATGCGCTCGGCTGCCAGCAGCAGATAAATGAATTCCGGCACAGAACGCAGGAACACGGGGATCTGGTCCCCCTGCTTGATGCCAAGCACCTGCAGAGCGCGGGCGGTGGCGTCCACCTTACGGAACACAGTACCCCAGGTGATATCCACGCCATAGTAGTGCATGGCAATCACGTTAGGGTCTGCAGCGCGCACGGAGAGGTACTGCTCCACGGTGCAGGCCGGAACCTGGATACCGCGCAGAACTTCTGGATAGAACTTCATCCAGGGGCGGTCAATGCTGGGCTTGCCAGTCAACATCGCGTTTTCATTCATTGCAATTTCCTCCAAATGTCTTTCCCTTATAGTTGCAGGGAATTAAATTATCCAAATCACGCCAAACCTTTATGGCGCTTTCCCCTGCTGTGCACATCGTTGCACAGCGTCACCGAACCATAATGCTACAATTATCTTCGGTGCTGAATATAGTATACCATTCCTGTTTACGGAAAGCACGAGAATCCCATGGCACAAATTTCCAGAAATTGATTCCGCGTGATTCACTTTTTTCACATGGATTTTCACGCTTTGGCATGGAGTTTTCTTGCAATTTCATTTTCCTTGGTGCAACAAAAGCCCCAGCTGCCGCAGCAGCCAGGGCTTTATGTTTATGCGTATGTATGTTGTATTTTTAGAATTTGTTCATCCAGCTCTCTTGCAGTTCTTCCATTTCATCACTTTTGGCGCGGGTAATCAGATGGATTCCCTGCAGGACATGATGGATGTGCTCCGCAATGGCGTTGCGCTCTTTTGTCACGTTCTGGTCATCCAAATTCCAGACCTGATCAAAATATTCACTCAGGCGGTCTTCCATCACACTGTTGTTGACCATTGCAATCCGGTTGATGGGGCAGTTGTTATCCAGCCGAAGATACGATGCAGCGCCAGAAAGAAACATATTGGGGTCCGCCACATACTGGAAATCGTTCACAATGCGGCCGCTGATCAAGCGGAATTCAAGTTTTTCACGCTGCTTGCAAAGCTGCAGCACATAGCTGATGCACCGGCTGCGCTGATCCGGGGTAAGGCTGACCTTGTAACTGAAAAAGTCCAGCTCGCCGGAAACCGCCATGGAGGAAAATGCAGCTTCATAAATCAGGATGCGGATGTTTGTTTCCTCCACCACACCTTTGGCAAGGTTGTGTACGCTACGCAGCTCCGCAGGGGTAGCACCCAAAAAATCTTTCAGCTCGGCCTCGTGGGCGGTCAGGATCTCTTCAAACAAGTCATCCGGCAGCAGAAGCTCATTCAGGTGGCCGAACATCCACCGCAGATTGGAGGCCAGCAGCGTGTGCATATAGTCGTACTGGCTGATCAGCTGGCGCATGCTGGTATCGCGGAAAAGCTGGTCATCCCGCACGCAGAGCTTGGAGAAGTTATCATACAAGCTTTCGCAGTTCTGCGGGTCCTCGGTGGCGGTAACGGCGGCGCAGCGGCTGTGGCTGACCAGCAGGCCGGTAATGGCAAAATCGCCCTTGACCACAAACACCGCGCGCCCGGCAGCCGCGGTGCTGCCAAACAGCTTGAAATGAATATGGCTGAAGTTGGTCAACACGTTGATAATGAGCGCGGCATCATAGATGGGGTCCCATTTTTCGCGGCTGATATCGATCATCAGCTTGAAATAGACGTTATCATAGCTGCGCTGGTCCACCAGCTGGCCGTTTTGCAGGTTGGCAACTTTCAGGCGGTATTCGCGCGCCATTTCCATCAGGTCCATCACAGCCACAATGTCCAGCTGGCTGACGCGGCGCAGCACGGGGTGCGCCATTTTGGTCAGGTATTGCAGCATGTTCAGCTCGGCCCAAAAGTCCGTATAGGGGCCAATGCGCGCCTCGCCGCTGTCCAGTTCCTCTTGCAAATAATCATATTCAGCAATCAGGTTATCATAAATGGCGGCTTTCAGGTCACTGGGGATGCTAACGCTGTATTCCCGCAGCAGCAGGTCACGGCCATCATCGGTGGCTTCATCCACCACGCAGGCACTGATGCCCTCCATCACGCGCTTTTCAGTCTTTTTGGCAGGCAGCATGCGGCCGCTGACCCATTTGCTGATATAGGAAACATCGTATTGCAGGCGCTTGGCCAGGGTATAGTTCTTGACTTCCGCAACTTCCAGCAAATGCTCCAGCAGAATGCTGAATCTATTTTTATCTTCCATTGCACCAAATCCTCTTCACCCATTTAGTTTACACTTTTCTTTTATTCTATTATACAAGTTCCATATTTCGATTGCAAATTCAAATGATAACAGGTAAGGAGAAAACGAAGAAAATATATTAAAATCTTTCACAATTCGCGGCCGCATTCTTTGGCATTCATGCCAGTTTGTTGTTTTTTTGTTGTTTGAACTGACAAAGTTTGTTTGTTCTGCTTGTGATATCCTCCAAAAATTATACTTCGCGCGCCATATTTGCCAAATTTAGCCGCAGCTTTTTAGTAGGTTTTGTCCTTGCACCGGCCTGATGTGCTCGCCATGTTTTTGTGTGTTGCCTTTATTATGCGGGTAAGGTAAATTGCGATTTTTTAATCGTGTACTATTTCTAGCTTTTGGCAGGGTGGGGTCACCCCGCCCCACTGATTGTTTAAGGGTGTGCTGCCCATTATAATTTGTTCCGTAGGGAACGGTCTTGACCGTTCCGAGGCCTTGTCCGATTGGTCGTGATGGGATTTGTGGCAGGGCAAGGTGCCTGCGGGCGCAGTGACTGTTCCAAGGCGTTGGATTCGATTGCTTTAGGTTTGCGGCAAGGAACCACCCCTCAGGCCGCTTCGCGTCCAGCTCCCCTCCAGGGGAGCCACCGCAATCATAAGGTAAGATACTGGCTCCCCTTAGAGGGGAGCTCCGGCGAAAGCCGGTGAGGGGTGGTTCCTCGCGCAGAGCCTGATAAATGAGATTTGTGACTGGGCTCATCCGGCGGCCAATGGGCTGGCCGCCCTACCGTACAGTTACCAACAAAAGGCCTGTAATTTATACGCTCCTCCGGGGCGTCGGGGACGCCGCCCCCTACGGCGTAGCAAGGTATATTGCAATTTTTAAATTGTGTATTGTTCCCAGTATTTCGGCAGGGTGGGGTCCCCCGCCCTACTGGCCTGGCAAATATTTCACCGAACCTATGCCCACAAATACAAAAATGCCGCAGCAGACTGTTACATCTGCTGCGGCATTTTTATTTAGAGGTTAATGGGCTGGTTACAGCTCATTGTTCGGCTGTGGGATTACTGCAGAACGCCGGTGTTCTTATCGAAATGATAAGTACGGCCGTCGATGACTGCATCGCCCTTAGCCATGGTGCCATAAATCGGGTCGAAGTAGTAACGCTTGTCAGCGCTCCAGCCCTTGATCATGTGGCCCTGTGCATCGTAACGGACCCACTTGCCGGTGCCATCGGCGCGGTCAGCCCACTGGCCAGCTTCGGATTCCTGATAGACATCCTTGCTGGTGGCTTTCTTGCCCTGATCAACAGAGTCCAGCCAGTACCAAGCATCGGAAGCCGGGTCATAGATTTCCTTGCCGCGGCCATCCAGGCCCTGGCGAACGCCCTTTTCGTACCAGAAGTCAGCGCCTTTGATGGTCAGCCACTGGCCGTCCAGAGCGATACCGGTGTACTCGTCAAATGCGCAAGGTACACCGTCAATATCGCCTGCGCCCTTAGCCATAGCGCCGGTGATCAGGTCAAAGTAGTAGGTGCCCTTATCGGTCGTCTGCCAGCCCTTGACCATGTGGCCGTTCTCATCGTAACGGACCCACTTGCCGGTGCCATCGGGCTTATCAGCCCACTGGCCGGCGGCGGATTCCTGGTAAACGTCCTTGCTGACGGTCATTGCGCCGCCCTGGACAGCATCCAGCCAGTACCAAGCGTCGGAATCGGGATCATAGATCTCTTTGCCGCGGCCGGTGGTACCCTGCTTCACGCCCTTTTCGTACCAGTACTTCTTGCCGTTTTCTTCAACCCAGCCGTTCTTCTCGCCGTACTTGGCGGTGTAGTCCTTGCCGTTGAAGTTGACAGCAGCGGTGGTAACGCCGCTGGTCTGCTTTACCGTTGCATCCACGAACTGAGCGCTTGCGCAGTTCTTATCGGTGCAGGTAAAGACAGCCATTGCGGTAATGGTGGTCTTTTCAGCAGCGCCATGAGCGGTGCGCTCCTCGGCCTCAAGAGCCTCGGTTTCGGTGTTGTCGCCGCCGTTCTCATCCGGAGTGGTGGGTTCGGTGGGCTCAGTAGGTTCAGTAGGCTGAACAGCAGTGAAGGTTGCTTCGATCTTCACATAGTTTTCAGGCATAGTGAAGGTGTAAGTGTTGCTAGCTTCCTTAACCTTGGCTGTAATGTCTGTAGGTTTGTTGCCTTCCTGATAAGAAGCACTAGCCAGCTCATATCCAGCCTCTGCGGTAAAGGTAGCAGTAACATTCTCGCCAACCTTGAAGTACTTCTTGCCGCCCTCAAAGGTAACAGAACCATGTTCAGTCGGTGCAACCTCAACACCATATGCAACGATTTCAAACGTTGCGGTGACAGTTACGTTGTCGGCAGGCATGGTGAAGGTGTAAGTGCCGTCAGCACCATCGGTGCATGCAACTGCAGCACCCTTGCTGTCAGCAACTTTCAGGCCGTCCTCAGCCAGCACAGCCTGAGAGTACATAGTCTCGTCTGCCTCAACAGTCAGGGTAACGGTATCACCTGCTGCGGCGGTTTCCTTATCAGCGGTTACAGTGCCGTTGGTAGCTTTGTTCACTGTCACAGTGTAGGCTTCCGGTTTCTTTTCGACATACTCTGCAGTGACTTTGACATCAGCTGCGGGCATCTTAAAGGTAGCCTTGCCTTCTGCGTTCGGGGTCAGCTTTTCGGTCTTGGTATCTTCGCCGCTCTTGTAGCTGTAGGTCAGGCTGTCAGCCTTGAGCTGGTAGTTATCAGCTGCCTTAACGGTAACGGTAACTTCGGTGCCTACAACAGCTGCGGTTGCGCTCACCTTGGTTTCGCCGTTCTTGTTCGCAGTGTCTGCCACAGTAACCTTGTATTCCTTAGCAAACTCTGCGCTGACGTTGACAGGGTAAGCAGGCATTGCAAAGGTGTAGGTGTTGGCTTCGGTGCCTTCTGCCACCTTAACGGTCTGCTCGTTGTTGTCAGCGTCTTTGTAAGTAACCTTCAGGCCATTTTCCTTCAGGGCATAACCGGCATCCGGGGTAACCTTAACAGTAACGGTCGCGCCCTCAGCAGCGGTGGCCGGGCTGATTTCCAACTTGCCGTTTGTGGTTTCCGCCTGCTTGACCGCATAGGTCTTAGCGTTCTTTTCAACGCTGATGGCCACATCGCCGTCCGGCATGGTGAAGGTGTAAACCGTCTTAGCCTTTTCGGTGGTAGCCTGGGCTGCGGCTTCGTCCTGCGCTGCTTCCTGAACTTCAGTCAGAGCAACATCGGTATCGCCGTTCTTTGCGGTAACGGTAACGATATCGGTGCCTTCCTTTTCTACGGTCAGGGTAACGGTATCGTCCTTGATGTAGGTGTTGCTGGTGGTGCCCAGGGTCAGGGTAACGCCATCAACTTTATTCAGGGTAACGGTGTGGGGGGTGCTTTCGGTTGCGGTATGGCAATCAGAGCACAGGTACACATTGTTGCCAACGGACTTGGTTTCCAGCTCGTCCAGAGCCCAGGTATGGCCCTTGGGCAGTGCGCCGTCAGCGTACTTCTTTTCACCCTTGGTCAGGCCGTACTTGTTGGTGCGGGCCTGGGTGTAAGCGGGGGTATCGCACCATGCTTCAACGGAAACATCGGTGGTTGCGCCGCTGCTCAGGTCGCTGACCATGTCGGACATCGGCATGGTTTCAACCAGGTTAGCGCACCACATGAACTCTTCGTTCTTGTTCTTCTCGTCAGAGCTGCCCATGTTCTGGTTGTAACTCGGGTTGTAGTTCCAGGACTCGGTCTTGTAGCTCTTACGGTTTGCATAAGAAGTGCCGGAGGCATCGGTCTTGACTTCTGCCTTGCCGTCCACCAGTTCCTTATAGGTGTTGGACAGGTTGGTGCCGACAGAAACGACCAGCTGATCTTTGGTGGTGTTGATGCCGGTGATCACAGTCTGGCCCTGCTGGGTGGTGGTAGCAAAGCTGTAGCTGTCACGCAGGGTCAAGCCCGCCAGAGGATGGTTCATGAAGGTGCCCAGATACTTCACACTGCTGGTATCCTGGGCGCTATCCATGATAACCATGCTCATGCCGGGAAAGTGGGTATCGGGAACCATGTTGCCGTCCTTATCCTTGGTCAGCTTAATGCCGCCATAGACGGTGTTGTATTCCTTCACTTCTTCCACTGCGCCGGTGGTCGGGTCCATACGGTAGATGGCGTTGTTGACGTTGAAGTACAGCTTGCCATCATACAGTGCGGTAGAGTGTACCAGTGCGGGGTAGATCCGCTTTGCAGCAGCGTCTGCCAGGCACTCGGTGTTCAGGTTGTTTTCAACCTTGGTATGCTTATCTTTTGCACTGGTATCGATCTTATAGATGGTGCCAGCTTCGGCCAGGACCTTGGCATTGCTGTCGTCATCATTGAAGTTGCTGCTGGTTTCCTTCAGATCGTTGTAGTACATCAGGATGATATCAAACGGGTCATCCGTCTTGGTAAAGCTGCTCATGCTGAAGCCGCCGGGTCTGCTGCTGGAATCCTCTTTGCGGATATAGTAGTTCGCATTACGCGGACGTGCTTCCAGAGTATCGGGGCCCTGGTTCTGCATCTTCTTCATGAACTGCTGCATCTGGGAGTTGTTACCAGAGCTGCCGGAACCAGAGTTGCCGTTGTTGCCGTTCTCGGACTGCTGGCGGCGCATGTTGTTATACAGGTTCTGGTTGGTCGTGGTATCAACGTAATAGAAGTAATTATTGTCGAAGTAGATGGGGCTGCAGATAGAGGTGAACCAAGTATCCTCGTAGCAGGTATCGGTGTAACGGGTCTCGTTCTTGTTCTCCGCCTTGGTGTAAGAGTAATGCGGCTTGCCGTTGTTCAACACAACATTGCCGTCATCATCCACATCGGGATTCTTGTTCTTGGTGTAGGTGTAGCCATCGTACAGCGAGTCAATGTAATCATAGTACTTGCTGTAACGGCCTTCCAGACCGGAGGGAGAAACCAGGAAGTTGACATGGCGCAGGTCGCCTGCGTTCTCAACGCGGGTCTGGGCCATGCACTCGGTGTTCACGTCATCATAGCAGACGTCAACATAGTACCAGTTCTTGTTGGCTTCGCCGGTGGTCATCGTAGCAGAGTTGCTGTCGCCCTGCAGCTTGTTGACCTTGACTGCGTTGAAGTAGTGGACGTTGTTGAACATGCCGCCGCCGAACGCATTACCGGCAACACTGGTATCAGAAGTATCGCAGTAATACAGGATCTGGGCAAAGTCAACAACAGCGTTATCGCCTACTTCATCGGGGGTCTTCCAGCTGCCGTCATCATTCTTATAGATGCTCTTGTTGTCAGGCAAATTCTGGACCATGTAGTTAAATGCAGCTGCATAGCCCAGGCAGATGCAGCCATACTCAACGCCCTTAGCGCCGATCTCGCCGCCCAGCAGGGCACCGAAAGCAGTCGTCTGGATGGGGTCGTTGTTGCCGCCGCCGGTGATATCGCCCATGGAGCCCATATCGAATTCTGCAACCTGGGAGATCCAGTCGTGCAGGACCAGCAGCTTGGTGACATAGTCAGCGTCGCCCAGCTTGGCAACCTGTGCCAAGCCTGCATCACGGATGGCTTTCAGAGCTTCGCCATAGTTCATGACGTAAGACATGAACGCCTGCGGCAGCATGTTCAGCATGAATGCCATGGTGGTCGGCGGGACATTATCGTTCGGATCAATGCTGCACAATACCTTGATTGCGCCCATGGTGCCGGTGATGCTGCCATCCTCGCCCTGCTTCTGAACGCCCTTGGAGGTCCAGAACGGGGCAACCACGCCGAAGTACTCTGCTTCGTCCTGGTTGAACTGCGACAGCTGGAAGTAGTAGTAGTTCATCTGCGCAGTCGAGACATCGTAAGTATTGGTGACCTGGTTGCCCTGGTCGTCCACATACACGGCAGTCTTCTGGCTGTCGTACAGCAGCAGGCTGTTCTTGCCCTTGTTGTCGCCGCTCTGATAGGTGAAGTTCACCTTGCTTGCGTCAACCGGGTTGTTCTGCATATCGTACCAGTTGCCGTCCTTCATTGCGGACACCAGGGTAACGCCGGTGCCGCCGGAGGTGGTATCCAGGGTCGGGGTGCCGCCCACGTTGATGTAGACGGAATTGTCATTCTGGTCTACCACAACGCTGACCGGCATGGTCATTACCGGCTGGTTTTTGATTTCTTCGCCGCAGACAGCGCACTTGAAGGTGACGCTGGTGCATTCCCAGTCAATGGTAACGGGAGCGCCGGCAGAAATTTTGCCGGTTTCGCTGTCATAGAACAGCTGGGCGTTGCTGTAGTCAGCGGCCAGCTCGCCCTCGACCTTCTTCATTTCCCAGTTGAAGGTAGCAACAAAGTTGCCATCTGCATCCTTGGACACGACATGGCTCTGGCAGGGCAGGGCGGCAATGTCGTCGGTGCGGGTGGTGGGTTCCTTGTATTCCTTCTTAACCGGGCTCTTGTCAGCGGGCACGCTGGCAGAGTAAACGGTCTTGCCGGCAACGCCGGGCTTTGCCTCGGTGGTATCCTTGGTTACGGTGCCTTCTACCTTCTGGTAGGCATCGTCCTTTTCACAGGTATACACAGCGGTGTAAGCCCAGCCGTCATCGGTCTTGGTCCAGTAACCATCGGGGGTTTCCTTCCAGGTATGGGTGTGACCATCCTCCGGGTTGGTGTCATTCCAGTACCATTTCGGCTCGCCATAGGTATGGCCGTCCGCAGCGGCGCTGGCCGCAAAGGTATCGGAGTTTTCAGCAACGTAAGCCTGTGCGTAGCTGTCAGCCTGCTGCGCAATCACTTCATCATCGCTGTTGGTCATGGACTCCATCGCAGAGGTCATGCCGGAGCTGCCGGTAAAGGTAACGGCGGTCACAACGCCTGCGGCGTTCGTCTCATAGCCCAGGTCGGTAACGGCGCTGGACAGATGATACGTTTTGATGGTGGCAGCCATCACCGATGCCATCTCGTCCTTGTTCAGGCCATAGGCTTCGGTGTTGATCTTGCCGGATGCGGCGTTGGCGTACATGGCATCGGCCAGTGCATTTTCCAACGCTGCAAGGCTCATGCCCGCCTTGCTCTGTGCAGTCGCTTCCAGCTTGGCATCGTCCTGCTCCAGTTCATGCACTTCGCCCTGGGCAGCCAGCGTTTGGGCTGTCTGCTTGATCAGGTCTGCGGTGCTGGTGAACTTGGGCAGGGACTGCACAGCGCTGGCCGCGCTTGCTGCGCTAGCTGCAACAGACTGCGCTACCGAAGAATCAATCTTGGTAGTTTCGGCTGCTGCGGGAAGCGCCACGCTCTGGGCAACCATGGCTGCTGCCAGCACGGATGCACCAAAACGCTGAAGGTTTTTCTTCATAGTTTTATCCTCCCTTAAGTGTTACTACTTTCCCCATTTGTGTGAAAAGTGGTACGGCAGATGTGCGGCACTTTGCAGGTGTTGATTGCAAAACGCCTGGTTGTGCTCCCCTCGGTCTGGCGATCCCTTGCCGGGCTGCGGCCTGCTTTTGGGGCTTTTGGCCCCGGCACAGCGGCTGACAAAACGTTGTACCGGCTGCATGCCTTGATCCCGCAAATGATAACCTTTCCGACACATCTAGGTATATACATTATATCACAGTTGCCAGAATTTGCATAGTTCATTAGAGCGGTTTCTATCTAAATTTTTGTCCTTGAATCAACTGAAACCTGTTTTTCGCACATTATTTGCGTTGCGGTGCGGTGACCCTTTGGCGGTATTTATTAACATTTTTGAATGGTTTATTCCTGATTTTATCAAATGATTAAACATTTACCCCGATAATGTTCTTTGCAATCTCTTAATCCAATCACCCGGTATTGTGATCGCGCATTTTTTGCCATTTCGGTTTGGCTTGTTGTTGAGAGATTTGGCAGAGATTGGAGGAAACTTGAAGGGAAAATTGGAGGTTGAGAATTGCCCATTATAAATTGTACTGTAGAGAGCGTTCCTGACCGTTCCGAAAACTTAGGGCAATACCGCATAATTCTAAGTGCCGATACGGCGAGCGAGGTGCGGC